>MWVX01000122.1_pt1 | contig 21072 bp, 16 predicted proteins | sample 1047311 | NCBI WGS metagenome assembly MWVX01 (sample SAMN06349984, study PRJNA376086) | soil metagenome | isolation source: MtG-4 sample Antarctic (ecotone) soil | place: Antarctica | collected 2015-01-13 | reverse complement strand
TACTTCAACGTTTCAATCAACGGTGCAGTACGCGATGTTGCAGGCGGAAGGAAGCGGGCAGCGAGCGGTCAACGGCGGAAATATCCTTGCCGCGATTTTTCAAGCCGAACAGTCCTACGCGGTCTACGCGCTTGCCCAACAAGGCGTAACGCGCCTCGACGTACTGAATTATATCTCGCACGGAATCTCAAAAATCGAGCCGCTCGGCGAAACATTTTCCGATGACTTAGACGCGGAAGAATTTGCCGAAGAACGCGCCGCCGGAGGCAAAAAGAAAAAACCGCTCGAATCTTTCACGATTGAACTGGTTGCCAAAGCTGCCAAAGGTGAGATTGACCCGATAATTGGGCGAATGGAAGAAATTGAAAGAACCGTGCAAGTTCTTTGTCGGCGCAAGAAAAACAATCCGCTTTACGTCGGCGAACCAGGCGTTGGAAAAACTGCTCTGGCGGAAGGACTTGCGCTGAAAATCAGCGAAGGCAATGTGCCGGAAGTTTTGGAAAACGCAAAAGTTTTTTCGCTCGATATGGGCGCGGTGCTGGCGGGAACTCGCTACCGCGGCGATTTTGAACAGCGTTTCAAAGCGATTATCGAAGATTTGAAAAAAGAAAAAAACGCGATTCTTTTTATTGACGAAATTCACACAATTGTTGGCGCGGGCGCGGTTTCGGGCGGCGCGATGGATGCCTCGAATATCTTGAAACCTGCGCTCGCGGCGGGTGATTTACGCTGCATCGGTTCGACGACTTACGCCGAATACAAAGCTGCGTTTGAGCGCGACCGAGCATTGGCGCGTCGCTTTCAAAAAATCGAAATTGGCGAGCCGACGATTGACGAAACTTACGAAATTTTAAAAGGTCTCAAGAAATTTTACGAAGAACATCACGGCGTAAAATACTCGGACGAATCTTTGCGCGTTGCCTCCGAACTCGCCGGAAAATACATTAACGACCGACACTTGCCCGACAAAGCGATTGACGTGATTGATGAAGTCGGTGCGGCAACGAAACTTTTGCCGGAAGACAAACGCCCCAAAGTGATTTCTGTTTCAATGGTCGAGAACACGATTGCGCGAATGGCGAAGATTCCGCCGAAAACCGTTGTTGCTGACGAAAAAGACAGATTGAAAACTCTACGCGAAGATTTGAGAAACGTTATTTTCGGACAAGACGACGCCGTGGATAAAATCGTCAACGCGATTCAAATTTCGCGCGCCGGCTTGGGACACGAAACAAAACCCGTCGGCTCATTTTTGTTTTCGGGTCCGACAGGCGTTGGCAAAACCGAACTGTCGAAACAATTAGCGGAACAACTCGGCATCGAGTTTATGCGCTACGATATGAGCGAATACGCCGAGCCGCACACGGTTTCGCGCCTTATCGGCGCGCCGCCCGGTTACGTCGGCTTCGACCAGGGCGGACTTCTGACCGAAGCGATTATGCGCACGCCGCACGCTGTTCTCGTCCTCGACGAAATCGAAAAAGCGCATCCGAATCTTTTTAATTTGCTTCTGCAAGTAATGGATTCGGCGACTTTAACCGACAACAACGGCAAAAAAGCTGATTTCCGCAACGTAATTCTTATTATGACGACCAACGCGGGCGCGAGAGAATTATCTTCGGGCGGCGTCGGCTTTCGCAATCAATCCGAAACCAAAGGGCAGGCGAAAGGCGCAATCGAACGCACATTCTCGCCGGAATTTCGCAATCGCCTCGACGCCTGGGTGCCGTTCAAGGCTTTGGACTTGGAAAACATTAAGCTGATTGTCGATAAATTTATTAAAGAATTAAACGGACAATTAGCTGAAAAGCGCGTGTTGATAAAGCTAGAAGAATCAGCAAAAGAATGGCTGGCGAAAAACGGTTTCGACGGCAAATACGGAGCGCGTCCGATGGCGCGTCTGATTCACGATAAAATCAAACAGCCGCTTGCGAATGAGATTTTGTTCGGCAAATTAACCGATGGCGGAAGCGTTTCGGTTAAAGAAAAAGACAATGAATTGATTTTGAATTTTTGAGCGAATATGAAGAAGATAAGTTGGAATGCTTTTTACAAAAGAATTATTGAAAGCAGTTTAGCAATCCTCACAAATTGCCGATATGCTAGAAGCGTTGATAAAACCTATTCTGTAGTTATTATATAATTATGTCATTAGAAATCGCTTTGCCGCAACACATCGAACAACATCTGCAAACCGAAATGGGAAACGAATTTCCGCGTCGGCGGAGATTTCCGCAGAGGTTTTGAAAAGGTATTTGAGCAATGTCCTCGAATAATCCAAGTCTTTTGAGGCGCGTTCAGCGTCAGAGTTACCCCTTATGTCTTCTGAAAAATAATCTAAACTATTCGAGAAAATCGTGAACCATTTCGCGTGGAGCCAGTTTGTTGCGCGTGATAATTCGGGCGCAGCCGTTCCAGCGCAAAATCGCGTCGTCATTTCCCGTCGGGCGAATCGCTTCGGCTTTCTCAAACCAATTCATCGCTTGACAGAAAAGTTCATATGCATTGGACTCAGCAAGCGGATTGGCGCTGTTGAGAATTGCCTTCGCCCGTCGCTCATAGATAATCCCGGTGTAATAAGTTCGCGCATAGTCATCCTGAATTTGCGCTAAATAATCCTGAATCCGCGAATCGCCAACGGCGTAATCTGCAAGTAATGGATTCGGCGACTTTAACCGACAACAACGGCAAAAAAGCTGATTTCCGCAACGTAATTCTTATTATGACAACTAACGCGGGCGCGAGAGAATTATCTTCGGGCGGCGTCGGCTTTCGCAATCAATCCGAAACCAAAGGGCAGGCGAAAGGCGCAATCGAACGCACATTCTCGCCGGAGTTTCGCAATCGCCTCGACGCCTGGGTGCCGTTCAAGGCTTTGGACTTGGAAAACATTAAGCTGATTGTCGATAAATTTATTAAAGAATTAAACGGACAATTAGCTGAAAAGCGCGTGTTGATAAAGCTAGAAGAATCAGCAAAAGAATGGCTGGCGAAAAACGGTTTCGACGGCAAATACGGAGCGCGTCCGATGGCGCGTCTGATTCACGATAAAATCAAACAGCCGCTTGCGAATGAGATTTTGTTCGGCAAATTAACCGATGGCGGAAGCGTTTCGGTTAAAGAAAAAGACAATGAATTGATTTTGAATTTTTGAGCGAATATGAAGAAGATAAGTTGGAATGCTTTTTACAAAAGAATTATTGAAAGCAGTTTAGCAATCCTCACAAATTGCCGATATGCTAGAAGCGTTGATAAAACCTATTCTGTAGTTATTATATAATTATGTCATTAGAAATCGCTTTGCCGCAACACATCGAACAACATCTGCAAACCGAAATGGGAAACGAATTTCCGCGTCGGCGGAGATTTCCGCAGAGGTTTTGAAAAGGTATTTGAGCAATGTCCTCGAATAATCCAAGTCTTTTGAGGCGCGTTCAGCGTCAGAGTTACCCCTTATGTCTTCTGAAAAATAATCTAAACTATTCGAGAAAATCGTGAACCATTTCGCGTGGAGCCAGTTTGTTGCGCGTGATAATTCGGGCGCAGCCGTTCCAGCGCAAAATCGCGTCGTCATTTCCCGTCGGGCGAATCGCTTCGGCTTTCTCAAACCAATTCATCGCTTGACAGAAAAGTTCATATGCATTGGACTCAGCAAGCGGATTGGCGCTGTTGAGAATCGCCTTCGCCCGTCGCTCATAGATAATCCCGGTGTAATAAGTTCGCGCATAGTCATCCTGAATTTGCGCTAAATAATCCTGAATCCGCGAATCGCCAACGGCGTAATCTCTCGCCAGACGGTCGCTCATCGCCAGAACGAGCGTGACTAATGCGTCTTGATCATCCGAATCAACCTGCAAAATATCAAGACAAATACTCTCCGCCGCGCCCGGTTCGTTGAGCAGACGGTAATGTTTCGCTTTTTCGAGAGCCGCCGGAACAGCTTCTTTATGTAAAGATTTTAGTTCAAACATGGTTGCTCCTAAGTTTGTAATTCCGTCTTTAAGCGGCTTTTTGTTTAGCCAAAGTCAGCCGAAAGGCGGAACTACAAACGTTTACTTAGATGAACGCCGAAATAATCGCAAAAATCTCTTAATCGGGTCGTAAAATTCGTCAACCACGCGCTCTTTAAGCGGAATAATTGCGTTATCGGTGATCGTAATATTTTCGGGACAAACATTTGTGCAGCATTTGGTAATGTTGCAATAACCGATATTAAATTCGTTTTTTATTTCTTCCACGCGATTTTCCGTGTCGAGCGGATGCATTTCGAGCGCCGCCGCATAAACCAGAAATCTTGGACCGATAAACTGTTCGTGCAAATGATGGTCGCGCAAAACGTGGCAAACGTCCTGACACAAAAAACATTCGATACATTTGCGAAATTCCTGCACACGGTCAATGTCTTCCTGCCTCATTCGCCAAGTTCCGTCGGACGCGTCGGGCGGGCGCGGGTTGAATTTTTTGATACGTTTTTTAACCGCGTAATTCCACGAAACATCCGTGACCAAATCTTTTTTGAGCGGAAAGGCTTTCATCGGCTCGACGGTTATCGGCTCGCCGGTCGGTAGAGTGTTCATTCTGGTCATACACATCAGCTTCGGATTGCCATTAATTTCCGCCGAACACGAACCGCATTTGCCCGCTTTGCAATTCCACCGGCAAGCGAGGTCGCCCGCCTGCTCGCCCTGAATTTGCAGAACTGCGTCTAAAACAACCATTCCTTCGGAAATTTCGGTTTCGTAGGACTTGAATTCTCCACCGTTTTTATCACCACGCCAAATTTTGAATGTAGCTTTTCTCATTTAGGATTCTTGTTAGCTGATTTCGACAATTTTTTCGCCGCTTTCGAGAAACTCAAATGCATCTTGCAAAGTGTTCGACAAAATGTGTCTCAGATTCGCATTTGAAGTATTTCCGCAAGTCAGCCAAATAATTTTTGGCGGCGAATCTAATCTTTCGAGAAGCGAAACAAAATCGCTGTCTTTGGTCATAACAATGGCTTTAGCCTTTTTCGCCGCGTCAAAAATTTCAATATCTTCCGCATCGCGCAATCCCAAATCTCGCAACGCAAAGGCTTGGACATCAAAATTTTCCTCTATCCAAAAAGCGATAGCGGGCGAAAGTTGTGCGTCAATCCAGTGTCGTCATTATGCGCCAACCAAAACAGCGTGATTAAGTTTTCGGGCAGCGAATTGCAAACTCGCCTGTAAATCTTCGGGTTCAAGGTCGGGCATTTCTTCGAGTATTTGTTCGGCTGAAAGACCTGCGGCATACAAATCCAACACATCGGTCACGCGAATCCGCATTCCGCGGATACACGGACGACCTCCGCATTGCTTGGGATTAACGGTTATTCTTTCTGATAAATGTTGCGTCATAATCATTCAATTATGTCATAGATTTAAGCAAACCTGCCGGGCATTTATCCCATTTCCTCAATAATCTGTTTTAGCTCGGCGGGCATTTCGAGAATCGGCACGCGCTCGATTTTCATTTCGCCGTCCGTGTCTTTTTTGATTGTGAAATTCACTTTGCCGAACTCCGCGTCTTTTGCCGGATAATCTTCTCGGTACTGTCCGCCGCGACTTTCTTTTCTTTCAATCGCCGCCCGGGTAATCGCTTCGGAAACCGTCAGCAGATTGTGTAAATCGAGCGCGGTGTGCCAACTCGGATTAAAATCTATATTGCCCGTCAAACTTATTTTCTCTCTTCGTTCTTTGAGTTCTTTGATACCGATTAAAGCCTGTTGCATCTCGTCTTCGGTTCGCACGATGCCGACTAAATCCTGCATCATATCCTGCAAATCGTGTTGAATCTGAAAAGGATTTTCGCCGCCGGTTCGCTCGAACGCTTCCAAAGTTTGGCGCCCCATCCGTTCAATTTGGCTTTGGTTGATTTCGCCTTGCATTTGTTCTTTGGCGTACTCAGCCGCGTATTCTCCGGCGCGTTTGCCAAACACAAGCAAATCGGAAAGGGAATTTCCGCCCAGGCGATTTGCGCCGTTGATTCCGGCGGCACATTCGCCCGCCGCAAAAAGTCCCGGCACAGTGGAGGCTTGCGTATCGGCATCAACGCGAATGCCGCCCATTATGTAATGCGTCGTCGGTCCGACTTCCATCGGCTGCTCGGTGATGTCTAAATCTGCCAGTTGTTTGAATTGGTGGTACATGCTCGGCAGTTTTTTCTTGATGTGTTCCGGCGAGTTTGAAATCTTTTCTTTAATCCACGCAATATCCAGATAAACTCCGCCGTTCGGTGTTCCGCGTCCGGCTTTGACTTCGCGGACGATGCAGCGGGCAACATGGTCGCGTGTCAGAAGTTCGGGCGGACGACGGGCGTTTTTATCGCCCGTCACATAACGCCAGCCTTCTTCGGGGGTGTCGGCGGTTTGGTCTTTGTAATTGTCGGGAATGTCGTCGAACATAAAACGGCGACCTTCGCTGTTTTTCAAAATTCCGCCCTCGCCGCGCACGCCTTCGGTGACGAGAATGCCGCGTACGCTTGGCGGATAAACCATTCCGGTCGGGTGAAATTGAATGAACTCCATATCAAGCAATTCCGCGCCCGCATCATATGCCAGCGCGTGTCCGTCGCCCGTTCCTTCCCAACTGTTACTCGTGATTTTGTAGGCGCGTCCGATACCGCCGGTCGCTAAAATTACGGCTTTGGCTTTGAAAATACGAAATCTTCCGTGTTCGCGCTCATAAGCAAATGCGCCGACAACGCGCTCGCCGTCTTTGAGCAGCGCGACGACGGTGACTTCCATATAAACTTCGATGCCTTGATGAATGCCGTGGTCTTGGAGCGTGCGAATCATTTCCAAACCAGTCCGGTCGCCGACGTGAGCCAGACGCGGATATTTGTGTCCGCCGAAATTGCGCTGCAAAATTTTTCCGTCTTTTGTTCTATCGAAAACCGCGCCCCAAGCCTCTAGTTCTCGAACGCGGTCAGGTGCTTCTTTGGCGTGAAGTTCCGCCATTCGCCAGTTGTTGACATATTGCCCACCGCGCATCGTGTCGGAAAAATGGACGCGCCAATTGTCGCGGTCATCAACATTCGCCATCGCCGCCGCCACTCCGCCTTCCGCCATTACGGTGTGGGCTTTTCCCAAAAGAGATTTGCAAACCAATCCGACTGAAACGCCCGCCGCCGATGCTTCGATTGCCGCACGTAAGCCCGCGCCGCCAGCGCCGATTACTAGAACATCGTGTTCATAAGTTTGGTATTCCGCCATAAAACCCAAGAAAAGCAACGGTAGGGGCGGGTCTTGCGCCTGCCTAAAGCGACGAATGTCGCTAAAATGTTTTATTTTTATTCAATTTGAATTTTGCACGGCGATTTTTTTGCTTCGCTCATCGGGCAGGCACAAGACCTGCCCCTACAAATACCGTGGAAAAAATCTTTTAAAAAATTCGCCAATCCGTCCAAATCCCCATCGAACAAAGCCGCACGTAAATATCCGAAAATCCGACAACGAATAAGCTGCACCAAGCCCATATTCCGTGTCGTTTGTTAAGACAACTGGCGCAGTTATAAGCCTTTTGGCGAATCGGAAATTTTGAAAGCTGGTCGCATTTGCCGCCGACCAGATGCCGTAAAGAATGACAACTGAACGTATAACCACCGAGAAAAAAGATGTTTGCCGCCAGAATTATCGTGCCGACACCTATGCCGAAGGAAGTAACATTCGTCGCCGCGTCGGTGAACCAAAACGCATTCCAGACATCATGAACGAGAAAAACTATAAAAATCAGCGCGAGGTAAAGAAAATAACGATGAATGTTTTGCAGAATAAGCGGAAACTTTCGCTCGCCGAGATAATGCGAGCGCGGCTCGCCGACGGCACACGCGGGCGGGTCTGCCCAGAACGCTTTGTAATACGCGCCGCGATAATAATAACAAGTGAAACGAAAACCCGCCGGAGCCCAGAGAATCAATAGCGCGGGCGACCAGGGCAGCCACTTCGGAATCCACTCGGGTTTTCCCCCGAATAGACTTTGCGTTCCGCCTAAAAGTTCCGGCGAATAAAACGGCGACAGGTAATTTCCAAAGCGATAATGCTCGCCCTGAAATGCTGCCCAAGTCGAATAAAGAACAAAAGCCGACAAACATAAAAAAACCAACGCGGGATACGCCCACCACGCACCCTTTCGCATTGTTTGTCCGAACGAACGTTTTATAGGAAGACTTGCGGAAGACATAGTTTTCTACTTCAAACCTCCAAACACGCGGGGAATAAATTACAGCAATTGAATTTTATTTAGTTACTTAAATCTAAAAGATTATGAATCCAGATATGGAATATGTCAATTTTCTTTATAAGTCGGCTTAAATACTCTGTTTTTCAAATTTTATCACAGCATCAAAAGTAAAAACAAAGCAAAGTGTGAACAGGCAATTTTATAGTTCGTAAACTTTTGTTTGATGTTTTGAAAAGAGATGTTTTTAATTTGTGAAGCGATGTCAATAATACGAATTTAAAGCCGCTAAACACAAGCGAAAATAAAAATTAAGTTATTGCTTTCGGCATTTTTATTCAAAGCAAATTTTGTGGTATATTCGCAAACATTATGAAATGCATTGTCCGCTAAATTTCCGCACCCGTTTACGGTTTGTCTTTTTGCTTTCCTGAAAAGTTAAACTATCCCGGCGCATCCTGGCGCGATTTTCTTCTTTTATATATTCGATCAATTTTTATGTCTAATCTTATTGAATCTCCGTCTGGAAGCGGTATGGACAATAGTGTCGAACAAAAGCAATCCTTCTTCTCAACTCTGCGCGAAGCGTTTGTCGGCACCGAACGAAATTTGACCGAAGGCTCGCTTGGCAATGCAATTTTTCTGCTTTCGGTGCCGATGATTATCGAAATGCTCGGCGAGAGCCTTTTTGCCGTCGTCGATATTTTCTTTGTCGCCAAACTCGGCGCCGAAGCAGTGGCGGTCGTCGGTTTGACCGAAGCGATGATTGTAATCGTTTACGCTTTGGCGCTTGGGATTTCGATCGGCGCATCAGCAACCGTCGCGCGCAGAATCGGTGAAAACGACAGCGACGGCGCTTCGCAGACAATCGTCCAGGTTTTATATCTGGGCTTAATTGTTTCAATAGTAATCAGTATCATCGGTGTAATTTTCGCGCCGCAGCTGCTTGCCCTGATGGGCGCGGAAGAAAATGTTGTCGCGCAGGGCACAACCTTTACGCGCATTATGCTCGGTGGGAATGCGGTCATCGTTTTTCTGTTTTTGATCAACGGAATTTTTCGCGGCGCGGGGGATGCGGCAATTGCGATGCGCGTGTTGTGGCTGGCAAATATCCTGAATATAATTCTCGCGCCGTGTTTCATTTTTGGGGTGTGGTTTTTTCCCGAAATGGGAGTCACGGGCGCGGCGGTCGGCACGACGATTGGGCGCGGCGTCGGCGTTCTATATGCGTTTTATTCTTTAACCAGGCGCGGCGGCCGCTTTACGATACAGCAAAAACATCTGCCGTTGATGCCGAAAAGAATTTGGCGGCTGGCGAAACTTTCGGCTTCGGCAAGTTTGCAAACTTTGATTGGAATGACGAGCTGGGTGGCGCTTATTCGTATCGTTTCAGGCTTTGGAACCGAAGCGGTCGCCGGTTATCAAATCGGGATTCGGGTGATTATTTTCGCGCTTCTGCCATCGGTCGGATTGAGCAACGCGGCGGCAACCATTGTCGGACAATCGCTCGGCGCGGGAAAACCCGAACGCGCCGAAAAAGCCGTCTGGACTGCCGCCTTCTACAGCGCCGGATTTTTAACCGTGGTCGGCATTCTGCTCGCCGTGTTTTCCAAATTAATCGTCAGTATTTTCACAACCGAGCCGGTTGTCGCGGCTTACGCTGCGGATTGCCTTTTGATAGTTTCGCTCGGATTTTTATTTTACGGCTTTGGAATGGTTTTAGAAACTGCTTTTAACGGCGCGGGCGACACGGTTACGCCGACTTATCTGAACATTTTTATTTTCTGGCTATTCGAAATACCGCTCGCCTATGTTCTAGCTCACTACTTTGGACTCGAAGCCTACGGCGTGTTCTGGTCAATCACAATTGCATTTTCAATGCTGGCGATTGTTTCGGCAATTCTTTTCAGGCGCGGGAAATGGAAGGAGAAAGTTGTTTAGAGAAAAACTTAAATTAAAATTTATCAGCCAATTCCGTGATGCCGCAGCGCGGACAAGTTAAAATGCGTTGAGCCGGGTCAGCCCATTTGGCAAGCGCAAGACTAGAAAGTTTCGGGTCTTTGCTTTCCGCTTCGCCCTCGTGCATTAACCGCGAGGTTTCTTTATCCGACCCCTTAGTTTGTTGTGCGAGTTCGCGCTCGCAATGTCGGCAAATCCAACCGAAACCGTCGTTGTAAAAATCGTTTAATTCAAGTTTTCCCATAAAAACTAATAAGCGTCAATCACTAAAATAAAAAAAAGGACAAGCAAGAGAAAGTTCATCATCTCAATGCTTGCCCCGTACGTTCAATTCACGAGTCGCGAAAATTTATACGTCTATAGATTTCTAATATCTACGCGCCGGGCGTTCCTGCGATTGTTGCGGCAGAGAGGTAAGTTTAATCGGAATTGTAATAGTTCTGCCGTTGCGGTAAACCTCAGCTTGAACCGTGTCGCCGATTTGTTTTTTATCGAGGTAGCGATAAAGGTCGTCTATATCGCCCATTTTTGCGCCGTCAACCGCAGTAATAATATCACCTAAAACATATTCGCCGGCTGCGTCCTGCGAAAGTCCGCGAATGCCTGAGTTCGCCGCCGCTCCGCCGGCTAAAGCGCTTTGCACCAGCAAACCGCTCGTGACGGGAAGCCTTATTTGTCCGCTCAACTGCTCGATGCTCCTCAGACTGGCACCGAGTTTCGGACGGCGAACTTCGCCGAATTGAATAAGTTGCGGCACGACGCGCTTGGCGATATTGACCGGAATGGCAAAGCCGACTCCGCTTGAAGATCCGTTACGCGAGTAAATTTGGGCGTTGATACCAATTATTCTACCGTATTTATCGAGCAGCGGTCCGCCGGAATTTCCCGGATTAATCGAAGCATCAGTTTGAATGGCACCTTCAATCGGTTTATCGTTGCTTCCGCGAATCGGACGCTGCAAACCGGAAATTACGCCGGTCGTCAAAGTTCGGTCGAGTCCGAACGGATTTCCAATCGCCAAAACTTTTTGTCCGACATTCAGACGGTCTGAATCGCCAAGGGAAATAACGGTCAAGCCCTCACGCGGCGGTTCGATTTTGATAACGGCTAAATCCGTATCCGGGTCGCGCCCAATCACTCTTGCCGGATAAACTTTTTCGCCGCCGAAACTAACCGAAAGCGACGACGCGCCTTCGATCACGTGGGAATTCGTCAAAATATGACCTTGATTGTCAATTACCGAACCCGAGCCGTTGCCACGCTCACGCTCGAATTCTTCACCATAATAATTTGCGACGCGCGCACTCGTCTTGATAAATGCCACGCCGGGCGCGAGCGTTTTATAAATTTCAATATTGTTTTGCTCGTCACTGACGGTTGACGGCTCGGAGATTTCCTGCGGCGGAGCCGTTTCCGCCAGCGCAAAATTGGCATAATCGCGCATTTGCCAGGCACTGCCGAAATTAATCAAACAAGCCATTGTGGCGATTGCGATAAATGCTGAACCGATAGCCAAAAACAAAATCTGACGCGCTGATAATTGATAAATTGCTTTTTTTGACATAACTTCTCGCTTCCTTTTTATAAACTCCATAAAAATATTTGTTGTAGGATGCGCAATTTTAAAAACTGCGTTGCGTATTCAATTACAAAAAATTACGAAAAAAATAATATGTTGTTTCAATAAAAATTGTTACGTTTTGTGCATAAAACTTTTAAGACAACGGCTAAAAACAATCGAACGTCTTAAAAATGGCTAACGCCGGTAGTTTTTGAAATTTGTTTTTAACAAAAAAGGATGAGGAAAAAGATGAAAAAATCACTTAATTTTAAATTTTTGGTAGCAATTCTGGCGACATTTTTTGTGTTCAGCACAACCGATGTTTTAGCTCAGAGACGAGCCGTCAAACGCAAACCGGTTATTCGCCGAGCAACCGTTACCCGAACAACCGTTAGAACCGTGCCGGTCAGAAACGCGGTAACGCTTTATAGAGTCGAGAATGGACAACGGTTTCGCGTTCGGATGAACGAAACTATCAGTTCAAAAACGGCGCGCGCCGGTGACCGGTTTACGACAACTGTAACTGAGCCGGTTTATTCAGAAACGGGCGTCATTGTCATTCCGACCGGAAGCACGGTGACCGGGCGCGTTGATTCAGTGAAAGTCGCGAAGAAAGGCGGCGATGCAGGTTCCATTGACGTGAGTTTCGTTGAAGTCCGGCTGCCGAACGGAACGCGCCGCGCGATCAACGGCTCGCTAACTGATTTGAATACTAAACAAGCGAAGAGCGACGCCGAAGGTTCGGCTTCGGGCGACGACCGAAAAAATGACAAACTTATCTTTGTCGGCGGCGGAGCGGCTGGCGGGGCGATTTTAGGCGGCGCAATCGGCGGCGGCAAAGGCGCGCTGATCGGCGGCATCTTAGGCGGTCTCGGCGGTCTTGCCGGCGAAAGATTTACGAAAGGCGAAGAAGCCGAAGTTCGCTCCGGCACAGAGTTCGGCATTTATTTGAATCAATCGATTTCACTGCCGAAGTTTGTCGAGCGAGAATACTAATTTTTAGTTGTCAAAGACAGTCAAAGCCGGGTGATTTCAATATGAAGCTGCCCGGCTTTTAATTTTGTAAATTTTGAGAAAAAATTAAGCTAAAGACATTTCATTTTCCAACACTGTGCCGATTTCATTTAACCGCTCGGAAACTTTTTCAATCAACCAGTTCGGCGTCGAAGCGCCCGCCGTTAAACCGACTTGTTTGACGCCGCGTAAATCTTCCGCATTAATTTCATCTTCGGTTTCAATCAAAAAACTTTTTGCGCATCGCTCCTCGCAGACGGCGAGAAGCTTGCGGCTGTTGGAGGAATGACGACCGCCGATAATATAAAACGCGTCAACTTCACCGGCGAGAGCGCGGGCGGCATCCTGTCGGTCGCGTGTTGCGGAACAGATTGTGTTGACAACCTGCGTTTCACCTTCCGCTTTGCTGCGAACAGCGTCAGCAACATCGAGTAGATTTTGAAGTTTAATCGTTGTTTGCGACACAACCAAAGGATTTTTTAATATCGGTAAACGCGCCACTTCTTCAGCGTTATTGACGACAAAAGCGTGATTCGGAGCGTAACCAAAAACACCAATCATTTCCGGATGCTCCGGATTTCCGACAACGATTACGTGGCGGTCTTCGGCAGCGGCGCGTGAGGCGAGTTTCTGCACTTTTGTGACAAAAGGACAAGTTGCGTCAACCACCTTCGAGGCTTTGGCGCGCAATTCGGCTTCGACTTGCGGAGTAACGCCGTGCGCACGAATGACGGCAGTTTCGCCGCGCTGAATTTGCACGGGTTCGCTAATAGTTCTTACGCCGTGCGTTGCAAGGCGCGACATTTCCTGTTCGTTGTGAATCAGCGGACCGAGTGAGCGAACCGTATCGCCTTCCGAAACCGCTTCTTCGACCATTTCAACGGCGCGTTCGACGCCGAAACAAAATCCGTATTCATCCGCTAATAAAACTCGCATATATTTTTAAAACTATCCAGAGCCGTCAACATTCTATCAAATTTTGAATGTTCAAACTAAACTGATACTGCGTTTGGCTCATTTATAGGTGAAAAGCTTTTCAAAATCCACCGTTTTTTCTACATTTGAAACTCTCCCAATCGAATACGAAGTTGGAGATGCTTAAGTTTCGAGTCAGCGAGGTTTTAGCGAATCGGCTCGCGCAAAATTATTGTTGCCGTATCGCGTGTCAACCGGGCGGCTTCGGCGTTTGATTCCTTTAAGTTACCGATCTGCATCAGAGCTTCGCCGGTTCTCGACAAAAGCCGCACAAGGTCGCCTTCCTCGGCTTTTGTATAAAAAACTAAATCTTCCCAACTCACGCCCGAAGCCCACGCTTCAGCCGCTGCCGCCGCCGAAAAATTCATGTCCGGCGCTGGTTCGACGCCATTTTCCCACTCGACGTTTGAAACATCGAAGACAATATTTTCAAACTCGCCGAGAACGTCTAAAATTTTATCGGAAAGATGAATTTCCCCGTAATTTCTGTCCGAATCTGCGGCGAGAGCTGCCATTAAACCTGCTATCTGCGGCGGTTCGAGTTTTTCAAAAAGTCCGTGCCGGAGAGCTTCGCCAACCAAAAGCGGTCGGTCAACGCGTAAATCAGCCAGCCATTTTCCGCGCTCCGTAACTTTTTGTTTGGAGAAATCCAGATAACCGAAATACTGTAAAACTTTAGCGCGATGTTCGAAGGGAAGCCAAATTTCGTTTCTCAAAAAATCAATATCGCGCTCCATTTTTTCGACAAATTCAGCATCGTCCCAATTTTCCCACAGAAAACTCGTCGCGCTTCGCCTGACTTCTTCATCGCCATTTTCAGGCAGAAATTTATCAACCAGCGTGTTAATAATTTCTAAAGCTTCGTCAGCATCGCTTTTTTTGTGAGAAGATTTCGGCTCCTCAATGAGCGGATTTCTGCCTGCGTCAATGTCATCGAACGCCGCATCGAGTGATTGCTCTTTAACCGGATATTTTTTGGCGTACACGCGCCCGATGTGCGGAAGCGAGAGAGTTGCGCCCTGTCCGTCGTCGCGCATCGCCACGACCTTTTCGCCGAATACGCTCAGCACCAGAAAGAAACGCTTGCTGTTTCTGCTTTTGGTGACGATTCTGCCCGCTTTGACGTTTTCTTCAAGCCATTGTTGTCGAATTTCCTGCCGCGCGTGTGGTGATTTTTCCTCGAGACGCAGGCGAACATTTGTTAAACGCTCAAAACCGCGCACGTCTTCGATTGAAAAGTCAAACTGGCTGCTCTCAAGTTTTTCGCGCAGATTTTCGAGCCGTTTATCGCGCAGAGCTTCCAATTTGACAATTGTCCGCGCCGTTTCACGAAACGCGAAACTTTTTTCGGCGATGTCGCGCACCTTCGCAAAACCGCCAAACGCATCCAAAAGATTTAAAAGTGTTGTGTAAGTTGCGCGAAACTGACTTTGCAAAGGATCAGGGGGAGACTTCAGAAGAGTTGCGATGCGCGGCGGGTTCTGAAAATTGCTCGGCGCGAGCACCACAAAACCGACATTATCTTTGCCGCGTCTGCCCGCGCGTCCCGTCATTTGCTGCAATTCCGAAGCCTGAAGCGGTCGCCAACCGTCGTTACCGCGCGTGTCGGCATTGCTGATAACAACTGTTCTTGCCGGAAAATCAACGCCGGCGGCAACCGTTGAAGTTGCGAAAATCGCATTCAGGAGTCCTTTCGACATCATCTTTTCGACAAAAAGCTTCCACGCCGGGATATGTCCGGCGTGATGCGCGGCAACACCCGCGTGAAGCACGATTTTGCGGTGTTTGTGCGTTCTGATTTCCGGGTATGCAAGGACGAATTCCTGATAAATTTCATATCGCGCAGCTTGTTTTGCCTGGTCGGTCTTTTGCGATTTATCGGCGGCAACTTCGAGTGCGGCTTCGTCGCATTTGCGGCGCGTCGGCAAAAAAACAATCGCCGGCAGAAGATTGTAGCTGCGGAGTGCCGAGACGAGTTTCGGCGGCGGAATTTCTGGAAGTTTGTATCTCATAAGATTATTTAACCGCAGATAATTTTTTGTTTAATATCGTCGTCTCCGCTCAAACCGATTTTCTTCCTGCGCGAACTGCTCGATTTCACGATTAAATTTATCTTCTTGATTAAAAAGCGGCACCAATTGCAAGTTTGGCGCAAGAAATGCGGCGCGAAGCTCGACGGGACGTGAGCCGGCGCGATTAATGACGCGCACGCGAGTTCCGCGCACTTCGCCGATCCATTCGGCAAATTCATCGGCGTTTCCAATTGTCGCTGAAAGTAGAAGGAGACGGATGCGCGGCGGCGATAAAATTATTGCTTCCTCCCAGACGTGTCCGCGTTCTTCGTCGGCTAAATAATGCGCTTCGTCCAAAATTACAAAATCCGTATTAACTTGCTCGCCGCTTCGCAAAGCATCAAAAAGCTGGTTGCGATAAATTTCCGTTGTGCCGACGATTAAGGGAGCGTCCCAATTTTCTTTGCGGTCGCCGGTTAAAATTCCTACTCGCTCGGCGCCGAATTCGGCGGAAAACTCGACGTATTTCGAGTTTGTCAAAGCCTTGAGCGGCGTTGTGTACCAGGCGCGCTTTCCCTGCTGCAGGAGTCTTCTGATTTCTTCGCGGGCAATCCAGGTTTTGCCGCTTCCCGTCGGCGCAGTCACCAGAACGTCCTGTGATTCAATTGCTTCGAGAGCCTCGACTTGAAAATCGTCGGGGACGAGCGGTTTCGGTTCGGGTGTTCCGATGCCTTCGAGGAGTCGCTCGACGGATTTAAGCTGGGCGGGCGTAAATTTCGGCGAGCTGATTTTCGCGGAACTATCCGCTGCAAGTTCTCGTTTAAACATTCGTTCCTTCTGACGGAAAATGTTTGAACGAACATTTTTTTGTTTGCGCGAATTGTTTCCTTTTTGGTTTTTGTCTTCCCGAGAACGTGCCATAAAAGGCTTATATTAGAGGTTTTGGGTAATAAAGTCTAATACTTTTAATTGTCGCCGGAAAATGGTAAAATCCGAAATGATTCGCAACGGTTTTGAGCCGTTAAGCATCTATATTTGCGACAATTATTTTGACTTATTTTGATAAATTTTAATTTATAACGTTATGTACAAGCAAGAGAAAGAACTTTTTCAAAGCTACGAAATAAAAAATTGGAATTTCACGCCGCGGCTTTACAAAATTCTGGGCGCCGCGACGGTTTTTAACCTGCTCGCTCTTTTGGTAATGGGACAGACGAATCTTTTAACTACCAGAGGTTGCGACAGCCCTCTGGTCAAACAAGTTTGTCAGGTTTTGGACGCGGTTTATGTCGGCAGCACGCTTTTCGGAACCGACAGCGAATTCGTCTCCAAAGATTACGATAAAACTGAACTGGAGAATTCCGATATTACATACATTGACGTTTCGGGTGAAGCGCCGCCGTTTACTTATCCGACAGGTTATTTTCCGCCGGCTAATGCGTCAGATGAATTTGCGTCGCTGCAAAACTTGAGCGGAGATTTTTCGACGATGCCGCCAATCGTCAGCGGTTATCCGAGCGCCCCGCCCGTTTCGAGCGGAACTGATTTGATGGCGATACCGCAGGTGATCCCAACTCCGAATAAGGACGCCGTATCAGGAAAGATGCCTGATTCACCGTTTTCTTTTGGCGAAAATCCGATTCCCGCGACGCGCAAAAACAGCGGAAAATTGCCGCGCATAAACAACCCGAAGCCTTCAAAATCAAAAAATATTTCGCCTGCCGAATTGCCTAAATTAGACGGTGATGAAATGGCTGAAAACAAACCTAAGGACACGGAAGAAAAAGAGAAGAATCAGCCCCCGCTAGAAAGTGATGCCGTTAAAGAAATTGAAATCAACAAAAAACCCTTTGAAGATTTAGGTGATTCCTTAATAGATAAGCTAGCCAAAAAAGAGATTGACTTAAACAAACCTTTTTCGGTTGTTTTGGACGGAACGCTGACTGCTGATGGAAAATTTGACTCCAAGAAAACAAGATATGGCAAAAGCGAAGGTGATGAGCAGATGATTAATCTGGCAAAAAATGCTCTTGAAGCGGTCGGCGATAGCGGTATTCTCGGATATCTGAAAAATAGCGGAGTCGACAAAGTAAATTTCAAGCTTATTCAAGACGACAAACAGATTTACGCGATTATCGCTTCCGACCAGAAAACGCCGGAAAAGGCTAAAACAATTGCCAGTCAAATCAATATTGCGCTGCAGGCATTAATTTTCGCCGATAACAACGGTATAAAAAAATTAGATGAAAACAGCAAAACTCTAGTCAACAACTCAAAGATTACAAATGACGGCAAAAACTTCGTTTTGAATTTTAGCGTTCCGAAACCGGTCGGTCAGGATTTAATTAACCGTAGTTTGAAGGAACGGGCTGATAAAAAAAACACTCAACCGAGCAATAGCGGCGAAGCGAGTCAAAATAGCAGCGCCAAAACCGGTAAATGACAAGTCGCAAAAATCATAATTCAATAATTTTCCTCACGACGCTCTCGGTCTATCTCGGCTTGGTGCTGGTCGGCGCGCCTTCAGTTTTGGCGCAGGCGGCGCTAACCAGGAATTTTGACTTTCAAACCGAAATCGAAGTTAAGGATGATTTAGACAATAAACCGGACGATGAAAAATTATCTGCAAACGATTTTCCTTTGGCGTTGGTCGAATTTTTGAATGAAATAAAACAAGCGGTTAAAAATGGAGAATTAACTTTGCCGCTTCTGACAGAGTTTGGCGCCGCAGGAGATTTTATAATTAGCGGCATCGGCGGTAGCGCCATTGCCGTAAATGCTTCCGACGCGCGTCTCGAAAAGATTGTGCGTGACGCGGTAAGTAAAAAGTTTTACCCGAAAGCTCTCGCTCTTGCCGATTACAAAAAAAATGAATTCAGTGTTCTGCGAGTAAATTTGCTGGCTGATGACACAGACTTAATGCTGAGCGTGTCGTTCGACAAAAATAACGCCGCGCGATTTGCCAAATTTCTCAATCATAAATTCTCGGCAGATGCAATTTTAGCCAAAAACAAAACGGTTAAACAAATTTACAAAAATACCGAAGCGGCGGCTGTCGGTATTGCCGCAGACAATTATATTTCCATTGTTACGCGCCTCCCGCGCGGCTCGCTTGATGCGCTTCTCATCGACAGCGCAAACTAAGCGGCGAGCGACGCGAAAAATCTATTCTTTCCAAAAATCTCGCCTAACTTCAATAATTTTTAAATTTACGAGTCTCTAGCCGATAATTAAATGTTGTCGGCTAACGGCTCGTTTCGAGGATAAACAAAATGGCTTTAGTAGATAAATTTTTCAATAAGATTTTAGGCAGCAACACCGACCGTTATTTAAAGAAAATAAATCCGATTGTCGGACAGGTTAATGCTCTGGAACCGAGCGTACAGAAACTTTCCGACGACGAATTAAAGGGGCGAACCGTTAAATTCAAAGAGCAAATTCAGAAGGCGCTCGAAGGAATCGAAGACAAGGCGGAACGCCGAAAAAAAGAGCAGGAAGTTTTAAGCGAGATAATGCCCGAAGCATTTGCCACCGTGCGCGAGGCATCCGTGCGCGTGACGGAAATGCGGCACTTTGACGTGCAGCTGATCGGCGGTCTTATTCTGCATCAGGGTAAAGTTGCGGAGATGCGAACGGGCGAAGGAAAAACTTTAGTTTCAACCTTGCCTGCCTACTTAAATGCTTTGACGGGGCGCGGCATTCACATCGTTACCGTCAACGATTATCTGGCGTTGCGCGACGCGGAATGGATGGGCAAAATTCATACTTTTCTGGGCTTGACGGTTGGCTGTATCCAAAACGATATGGACGATTACGAGCGCAAAGAAGCTTATGCTTGCGACATTACATACGGGACGAATAACGAATTCGGATTCGATTATCTGCGCGATAATATGAAGTTTGACCCCGAACAACTCGTTCAGCGCGACCATTATTACGCGATTATTGACGAAGTTGACTCGATTTTGATTGACGAAGCGAGAACGCCTCTGATTATTTCGGGTGCGTCAGATGAAGCAACCGATAAATACTACACGGCGAATCAAATAATTCCGCAGTTCGAACGCGGACATAAGGACGAGGAAACAAAAGTTACAACGGGCGATTATCTGCTTGACGAAAAGAATCATTCGTCCGTGCTGACGGAAAAAGGGGTTGAGAAAGCCGAAAGACTTCTAGGCGTTTCCAATCTCTATGACCCGGCGAATATGGAGCTTCTGCACTGCGTTGAACAAGCATTAAAGGCGCACACTCTCTATAAAAACGACCATCACTACGTCGTGCAGGAAGGCGAAGTTATCATCGTTGACGATTTCACCGGACGACTTATGCAAGGCAGGCGTTGGTCGGATGGACTTCATCAAGCTGTCGAAGCGAAAGAGGGCGTGAAAATCGAGCGCGAGAATCAAACTCTGGCGACAATTACCTTGCAGAATTATTTCCGAATGTATGAAAAACTTTCGGGAATGACCGGAACAGCGGAAACCGAAGCCGAAGAATTCGGTACGACCTACGGTTTAGACGTGATTGTCGTTCCAACCAATCGCCCGATGGTTCGTAAAGACCATTCCGATGTGATTTATCGCACGTTGCCCGAAAAGTGGAATGCGGTCACCGATGAAATTAAAGAATTGCACGAAAAAGGTCAGCCGGTTTTAGTCGGCACGGTTTCGGTCGAAAATTCCGAATTAGTCGCCGAACGCTTGAAAAAAATCGGTGTTCCGCACAACGTCCTCAACGCAAAATATCATGAACGCGAAGCGGAAATCGTCGCGCAAGCCGGACGCAAAGGCGCGGTGACGATTGCAACCAATATGGCGGGACGCGGAACGGATATTATCTTGGGCGGAAATCCTGAGTTTTTAGCAAATGATAATCTCAAAAAAAGAGAAATCAACCCGGACGAAGCCACCCCTGAACAATTTGAAGAAGAACTCAAAAAGGCAAAACGCATTGTTGACGCAGAACACAAGGAAGTTGTCGCCGCTGGCGGTTTGCAGATTCTGGCAACCGAACGCCACGAATCACGCCGTATTGATAACCAACTTCGCGGACGCTCCGGACGGCAAGGCGACCCCGGAGCAACACGCTTCGCGCTTTCGCTCGAAGACGATTTGATGAGGATTTTCGCGGGCGACAAAGTGCGCTCGATGATGGAATGGCTCGGAATGGAAGAAGGCGTGGCGATTGAATCAAAAACCGTTTCGAAGCAAATCGAACGCGCTCACGTCCTCAACGCAAAATATCATGAACGCGAAGCGGAAATCGTCGCGCAAGCCGGACGCAAAGGCGCGGTGACGATTGCAACCAATATGGCGGGACGCGGAACGGATATTATCTTGGGCGGAAATCC
>MWVX01000121.1_pt1 | contig 21124 bp, 18 predicted proteins | sample 1047311 | NCBI WGS metagenome assembly MWVX01 (sample SAMN06349984, study PRJNA376086) | soil metagenome | isolation source: MtG-4 sample Antarctic (ecotone) soil | place: Antarctica | collected 2015-01-13 | reverse complement strand
TGGCTGATCAGCGGTAAATACAATAAATTCACTTGCAATATCAGCAACGTCAGGATTAGCGGTGCTCACACTAAACCGCGAAACAACCGTGTTGCTATCAACACCTGTATAATTTACAAAAAAATATCCGTTAGAAGCGTAATCTGGGTGAAAAGCTATACCAAGCAGCCCCTGCTCTTGATTAGCAGAGCCTACCTGCACATCAATATCGAGAAATGGAGTTGGCAGCACATTGCCCAGCGTATCAATAATTTTGATGTAACCATGACGCTCCACAATAAACAGCCGCTTGTCGCCTGAATTGGCAATATCAACGGGTTGTGTAAAGCCGCTAACAAAAGTATTGAGTTCAATCACCGGCTGAGAAAGCAACCAGCTTGCTGAAGATAGAAGTAGGGTAAGAATGCTGTTTCTCATATCTTATTTTATTTAAAGATACGTGCGAACCATTAATTGATATTTGTAACCGCACTGTAAGATTTACAGCCAGTTTTTATTTTGAATAAAAACTATTATCTTGGTAGCCAAAATCAAAAACTTTTCCGGATGAAAAACCTAATTATTGCATTTGTAGCAGTATCTTCTGCTTTAGCATTTTCCTCTTGTGCAAAAGACAGGGTGCAGGGTTGCACTGATCCAATATCAGTAAATTACAACCCGCTTGCTACAGATAATGATGGAAGCTGTCTTGTTCCAACAAATGAAAAATATGCTTTGATGGGAGACTTTACGGGCACGTGGTGTCAATATTGCGGCCAATGGGGAGGCCCTGAATTCGATATAGCCGTGATGTCTGTAGGTCCTAAAGCAATTCCTATGGAAATACATGTTGACGATGAGATGACTTGCGCTGAGGGCTCTGAATTAGACGCTGCCTTTAACGATGGGAGCTATCCTACTTTGTATGTGTGGAATCAAGGTTCGTTTACAGATGGTTTGGCGGTGGCAGCGGCAGCACAAACTGAAACAAGCCTGCTCATTGCTGAAGCGGGAGGTGTTGCAGATTATACGGTAACTGCAAATACAATTACTGTGAATGTAAGCGCACAGCTTTTTACTGACGTTGTCGGCGACTATTATGTAGCCGCATATCTGCTCGAAAGCGGCTTAAATTTTCCTCAAAATGTTGCCTCCGGCACGGGTTCCGCATACGATGATAGCTGGATTCATGATCATGTTTTAAGAGCTTCGGGTAACGGTAGTGCGTGGGGCGAGCAATTTGTATTTGCGAATGGATTAAAGGGTGATATATTTAAGCAATCATATAGCTTAGAAAAGAATCCATCATGGAATATGAGTAATATGCAACTCGTAACTGTTATATGGAAATATGATGGAACAGATTATACTTTTATAAACGCCCGTGCAGGCTCGCATCAGGTAGCTCAATAAATAATCTCAGTTAAACTTTTTTGAAGCTGCCACTAAACAGGCAGCTTTTTTATTGTCAGATCTTAATCAACTAATTGCCGCCTGTATAATTGAATTGTATTTTCAATGCCATAATATAATGCATCACTTATTAGTGCGTGCCCAATAGAAACTTCGTTAAGCAGGGGCATCTTTTGCTTAAAAAATTTCAGATTATCAAGGTTTAAGTCATGGCCTGCATTAATGCCTAATCCTATTTGGTTAGCTACAATTGCTGCTTCAATATATTTTGCAATTGCTGCTTCATTATTGCTATAAAAATTTTCGGCATAAGGTCCTGTATAAAATTCAATCCTGTCGGTGCCGCTTTGTTTTGCTGCATGCACCTGATCAATATCAGGGTTCAAAAAAAGAGAAACTCTTATTCCGTGCGATTTTAAATTTTCAAGAACAGCTTGAAGATAATTCATGTTTTCGATTACGTTCCAGCCTTTATTTGAAGTAATCACGTCAGGGGGATCAGGAACCAGTGTTGCCTGCGCTGGCTTTACTTTTTTTACAAGCTGCAAATACCGCTCATCGGGATAACCTTCAATATTGAATTCTGTTGTTATAACTTGAGCAAGCTCGAGCACATCGTTGTATTTAATATGCCTTTCATCAGGGCGTGGGTGTACAGTAATTCCTTCGGCGCCAAACCTTTCGCAGTCTTTCGCAAACTGAATTACGTCAGGAATATTGCCGCCACGTGCATTTCGAATAGCAGCAATTTTGTTGATATTGACAGAAAGCCTGGTCAATTAAATTTATGAATTTACGATTAAGTTAATGCATTATTTTACATTCTTAACCTGGTTTATTGTTTTTATAGATGGCAGTAATATTTGATATGGGTTCATTAGCTACCTGAATTAAAAAATAATTAATTCAAATTTTAATACTTCAATATCGGTATAAATTGAAGCCAGAATCATGTCGGTCGAGCTCTTCTTCTACCATTTTTTCATTTTATTCAGAAAACCTCCTGGAGATTTTCTTACGTGCTGCACGAAATTAGTCGCGGAAGAAGATAAAGCAAGGATAGATGTACAAATCTATTTAAGCGAATTTGTGATCTAGCAGTTTATCATTTACAAGCTTCAGAATTCTATCTTCAATACCTATAATACTCCGGTTTATAAGGACCCTCTTTTTCGACGCCGATATATTGAGCTTGCTTATCACTGAGCTCTTCTAATTCGACACCTAATTTTTTTAAATGCAGCCTTGCAACTTTTTCGTCGAGGTGCTTGGGTAAAGTATATACTTTGTTTTCGTATGCAGAATTATTTTGCCATAGTTCAATTTGTGCAAGCACCTGATTACTGAATGAATTGCTCATAACAAATGATGGATGACCCATGGCGCAACCTAAATTTACCAAACGCCCTTCAGCAAGCAGAATAATGTCTTTTCCTCCAACTGTGTATTTATCAACCTGAGGTTTGATTATATCCTTTGTATGCCCATAATTATCATTTAACCAGGCTACATCAATTTCATTATCAAAGTGTCCGATGTTGCACACAATGGCGTTGGGTTTCATCATTGTGAAATGCCTGCCAGTAATTATATCGCAGTTACCTGTGGCCGAAACAATTATATCTGCTTCCTTAACGGCATCGTCCATTTTTTTTACTTCGTATCCATCCATTGCTGCCTGCAAAGCGCATATTGGATCAATTTCAGTTACAATAACCCGTGCGCCTGCACCGCTTAGCGACTGTGCCGAACCTTTCCCAACATCTCCATAACCGGCAAGGGCAGCTACTTTTCCTGCTATCGTAATATCCGTTGCACGGCGAATTGCATCAACCAGCGATTCTTTGCAACCATATTTATTATCGAATTTACTTTTGGTTACTGAATCATTTACATTAATTGCTGCAACCGGAAGAGTGCCCTTTACCATTCGTTCGTAGAGGCGATGAACGCCTGTTGTTGTTTCTTCTGAAATTCCTTTAAGGTTGGCAACCATTTCAGGATATTTATCCAGAACAATATTTGTAAGGTCGCCACCATCATCCAAAATCATGTTAAGCGGCTTATTTTCAAAAAGCAGGGTTTGCTCTATGCACCAGTCGTATTCTTCCAGTGTTTCTCCTTTCCAAGCATAAACCGGGATCCCAGCAGCAGCAATAGCTGCAGCAGCATGATCTTGGGTAGAAAAAATGTTGCAGGAGCTCCATTGCACATCGGCGCCCAGCTCTTTTAAAGTTTCGATGAGCACCGCAGTTTGAATGGTCATGTGAAGACAGCCGGCAATGCGGGCACCTTTAAGCGGTTTCGCTTTGCCAAATTCTTGGCGAATGGCCATTAAGCCCGGCATTTCAGCTTCAGCAAGCTTAATTTCTTTCCTGCCCCATTCTGCCAAAGCAATATCTTTTACTTTATAAGGCAACTTTTTGTCAGTGATAGTTAGCATGATGAGTTATGAATTATGAGTTGAGGAGCGATTTAATACTGTCTGCTTTTACATCCTCCTTTACTCCACAAAGTTATAAAATCAATATTCAATTGAAACGATTTGATTTTACACTTGGTTCTTGCAAATAGGTTAAAGTGCCATATTGCTTTAGGCAATTAAAATCATTCATTAATTTTACAAAACAAAACAAAAAACATGTATCCAGCAGAACTTGTAATGCCCATGAAAAGCGAGCTTACACAAGCCGGCTTTGAAGACTTAACAACACCAGAAGAAGTTAGAGGTGCAATAAAAAATACTGAAGGCACATTGCTGCTTGTTATAAATTCAGTTTGCGGCTGTGCAGCAGGTAATTTGCGTCCCGGCGTAAAGCTTGCAATTAAAGGCGAGAAATTACCGGATAGAAGGGCGACTGTCTTTGCGGGTTTTGATAAAGACGCAGTTGCTGAGGCCCGAAAATATACGTTGCCTTACCCCCCTTCGTCTCCATCAATTGCCTTATTTAAGAATGGTAAGCTTGTTCATTTTATCGAGCGCCACCAGATTGAAGGCAGAAATGCAAACATGATTGCGGAGGATTTAAAAAATGCTTTCAGCAAACATTGCGAAACAAGGTTAGTAAACGTTAAATAATTTCAACCATCAACCTACAGAAATGAGCCGCTTTTTGCGGCTTTTATTTTTAAGGTTACACAACATAAATTCCTGCAGTCCCATTGTAAACATTCATTTTAATTTGATTCGCTGCCCTTGATTCACTATTCATTTGTTTACCACTTAAGTCGAAAACTTCAAAATGGCATTTCCCACTCGTCTGATTCTATGGTAATTGAATTTGATCGGGGTTTGGGTATAAGTAACCGCCTGCAAAACATTCATCTCCAAGTCTCATTGGCAGCCGGGTAAGACCTGTGGCAGCAGTTACAGGAATGGTAAATGAGTGAGATTCCCACCACCTGGGTCAAAATGCGCTTTCTATGTAACTAAGACTGAATGCCTCAAAGATGTGATAAACCGGATAATAAAAATTTATAAAAATGATTCCGGTTTTTAAGTGTTAAGCTCATTCAATAGACCCATAGTGCTATACATATTAACATAACTTCGCTTTATGAAGATTGCCGATATAGTTAATTACCTTGAAACAATAGCTCCGCTTGTTTTGCAGGAAAGTTACGATAATGCAGGTCTAATAACGGGAAATAAGAACGACGACATCACCGGAATTTTAATTTGCCTCGATTGTATTGAAACCGTTGTTGAGGAGGCTCGCAAGTTGAATTGCAACCTGATAATTGCGCATCACCCGATAATTTTCGGCGGCTTGAAAAAAATTACAGACGACAATTATGTTAGCCGCACTATTATTAACGCCCTTAAGAATGATATTGCTATTTATGCCATTCACACTAATCTGGATAACCTGCAGCAGGGTGTAAATAGTAAAATTGCCGAAAACCTTGGGCTTCACAATTGTAAGGTGTTATCTCCAAGGAAAGGAATTCTGAAAAAGCTGGTAACCTTTGCGCCGCAAAAAAGTGCTGCACATGTTCGTCAGGCATTATTTGATGCCGGAGCCGGGCATATCGGAAATTATGACCACTGCAGTTATAACCTTGAAGGCACCGGAACATTCCGAGGCAATGAATCCGCAAATCCTTATGTAGGTGAGAAAGCCGTTGAACATCATGAAGCAGAAGTGAGAATTGAAGCAATTTACCCCGTATGGATTGAAAAGCAACTTTTAAAGTCCCTCTTTCAGCAGCACCCTTATGAAGAGGTGGCTTATGACATATATTCGCTCGACAATCACCATCAATCCATTGGAGCGGGGCTCATTGGCACAACCCCCCTGCCTATTGATGAGCTGGTATTTCTTCAGTTCATGAAAGAAAAAATGAGGGCAGCCTGTGTGCGATACACGCCGTTGCGAAACAAGCCGGTGCAAATCGTTGCCGTGTGTGGTGGTTCGGGTAGCTTTTTGCTAAAAGATGCAATTGCCGCCGGTGCTGATGTACTTGTGTCTGCTGATTTCAAATACCATCAATTTTTTGACGCCGATAACAAAATTATCATTGCGGACATCGGGCATTATGAGAGTGAGCAATTTACGAGTGAGTTGGTCAGAGACCTGCTGCAAAAAAAATTTTCTACCTTTGCCCCATCTCATAAAATTGTTGTTTCTAAAATCAACACAAATCCGATAAATTACTTATAAGTTATGGCTGTAAAAGAAATGACTGTTAAAGATAGCCTTCAGGCACTTTGGCGGCTGCAAAGAATACATTCTAAAGTTGATGAGATAGGTGTTTTAAAAGGTGAGCTGCCAATGGAAGTAAACGACCTCGAAGATGAAATTGCGGGCCTCGAAACCCGGATGAACAAGCTGGAGGGGGAAAGTAAAGAAATTGAGCAGGACATTGCTAACCGTAAGAATGGGATAACCTCATCGAATTCACAAATAAAAAAATACGAGCAGCAGCAAAACAGCGTAAAAAATAATCGTGAGTATGATGCACTGTCTAAGGAAATTGACTTAAATAAGCTCGATATTGAGCTCAGTGAAAAACGGATAAAGGATGCTTCCGTTGCAAAAGAAGCAAAGCTTGCAGCTCTGGAGCAGGCAAAGAAGGAATTTGACGGCAAGAAAAAAGAATTGAAAAAGAAAAAGGAAGAGCTGGATCAAATAATTGATGAAAACGAAAAAGAAGAAGCAGAGCTGCAGAAAAAAGCTGTCAAAGCGGAAAGAGATCTTGAGGCCCGCCTTTTACACGCATATTACCGCATACGAAAAACATATCGCAATGGGTTAGCTGTAGTGCCTGTAAACAGAAATTCATGTGGTGGGTGTTTTTCTGTTGTTCCGCCTCAAAGGCAGTCAGAAATTAAGCAGGCAAAAAAAGTTACTATTTGCGAGCACTGCGGGCGCATACTTGTAGATGAGGCAGTTATGCATTCAAAAGATTAGTCTGCCGTAATAATTACATACCTAGAAGTATCGGTTAAATTAAAATATTTTTTAGGAAGCTCGGAGTAGGGGTAAGTATCGAAAGTAAGAAATAGGGTTCGGTTCTCCGGGGGGTATTCAAAAAATTTATCTATACCGTGCGAAATAAATATTGAAGCGGTTTTCCCAAATTGTGAGGTTGATAATAACCATGACTCATAGGGTGAAGCCCATATATCAATAAGTGTATCAATGGGCACAGCGTTGGCATCCACAAATAGTTTTCTATCCGCATTTTCTTTAATAAAATTTTCTTCCCATGTGTATCGGTTAGTATATGGAACATGTGTTAAATAAATTCTTATTAATCCGACGGCAGCGATGATAATTATAATTAAATTTTGTTTTTTAATGGGGTATTGTGGCATTACATCAAATATAAATGGTACTAACACAAATATCGACAGCGGCAGGTATAAATTTTCCATGTAAAAATCTGTTGCGCCGTTTGGGTAAGATGTATTAATCAGAAATAAATAGCCTCCAAAAAAAACCAATAGCAACACCAACTTTTTGAAGCTTTTCTTTTTATAATAATAAATTATTGTTATTAAGAATAAAAGCATAAGAAAATAATATAGCTTCAGGCAGTTTAATGCAAATTGCTTATTGGACGCAAGAAACAAATAATGAGGAAACATATCAGGAATATTCTTTGCTCCTTCAAATGCTAATTCCTCATAGTTAGATGTAGGAAAAATAATAGATTTATATATTTGTGTAGCTATGGACACAGTTACCCAAACACACATAAAAATAATCTCTGCTTTAGAAACACGCTCATCTAAAAATATAAATGCTACAAGAAACAGAAAAGGAATCACAGAAAGTGGATGAAAGCCTGCAGAGAACACTACAAGTACTGTAACAAAAAGCAGTAAAAAATTATTTGAAATTATTTTATTCTTGAATGCCCCATAAAAACCAAACAAGAAAATTATAAACGCGAGCCCCTGCATCATTTCAGATTGTATCCAATAAAACGTGTGTGCCCCGGTAAGTAGTGGCAGCAGCAGCATAAGTAAAGCATATTTATACGCTTTAATTGAATAGCAAAGAATAAATACAATAAAATAAAATATTACAAAACCGATAGAGTAAACAATCATTATGGTAGTTAATGAAGCGCCTGCTTTGATCGCTGAAAGTGGGAAGATTTGTGTAACTATTGCACCAAAACGATTATTCTGAATAGCGAAATCTTCATCAACCACTAAATGAAATATATGAAAAGCAATGTCGGTAAAAACAGTTCGCTCTTTATAGAATATTATAGATAGCATTAGCATCCCTAAAAAGAATGCGACTCCAGCATATAGAATTGATTTTTTGATACGAGTAGTTACAAAGCTTAATGAATTTTGATAAACGGTAAAGCTTTAATTGCATAATTTGTTTCTATTCCAATTATGTACGCACCCTGCTTAAGAGAAGAGATATTAATTGATTGTTCACTTATTGTTGAAATGTGAGCACGAATTAATTGCCTGCCCTGCAAATCATATATATTTATATATACGTGGCTTTCCAACTTTGGGAGATTACTTATTACTATTGATTCGGAAGCAGGATTTGGAAAGATATTTACACTATTCAAATTATCTTCTGTACCATTGGCTATAAGAAGCAATTCGCTAAAATCATATGGAATACCCCACTCCTTCAGTCCTTTATGAAAAAAGACCATATCGAGCTGATAGTAATTGTTTATGGCTGTGGAATCGAAATAATGCATCAATCCGAGCCCATCACCATACTGTTGCTCGGGTAAATAAGTGTTGCCGGCGTTACTTAAACAGCTATCATCAGGATTGTATTCAAACCAGTCGTAAACAAGCTTAAAAGGTATTCCTTCGTACAGTGAATCATTTTGTCTCCAGTCAGAAAATCCAAACTGCTGCGCTTCAAACAGGGTAAGTTCAATTGTATCCAAAAAAGCGTAGTCGTCATAATTATAAGTAAGGGTAACTGTATCCCATACAAAGGTGACCGCCGTTGGCGATGTCGGGTTACTTAACGAATCAATTTGCACGTGCACAGCATCATACACTACAGAATCTGAATACTGATATTTATTTAAAATATAATATTTAATTGCAGATTGCCTTAAATATGATTCCCCATCAGATAGAACTTCACGAAAATGAAATTCATCGCCTAACTGAAAGTTAAAGGCGTTTTCTGCATCCACATCTACCATGGCTGTATCAGGGTCTGATATACCCTTAAGTAGTATTAAAAAAGTATCTTCAGGGAAATCGTTAAAATCATAAAATTCGATCAAACCATAATTTTTCGTTATATCAAATTTTTTCTCATTCGGAAATGTATCGGATAACAAAACATCAGAATTCGAATAGACGTTGAGATGCAATCTTGCAACAGTATCTGTAATATTTGGTAAAATCCCAAGAGGAGCCTTACTTACTACCGTTGCCTTAATATAGCTGCTGTCTTCAAAAGTATATAGAATCCAAGTATCGCCGACGCTTACAAGCGTTTCAATAAAAATGCTATCACCATTTTCATTAAAAAAAATATGTGTGGCACTTGAATCTGAATTAATAATCATCTTCTTTCCTAGCACGGAGGTATCGGCATAATTGATTAAGCAATCAGGTTGATAAACTGTATCAATTAACCGGTTAAAGTAGTATGTCGTATCATCTCCACTTGCAAAAACCGAGTCAACTTTTATAAAAATATAATTACTGTCTACAGTGCCATAAGTCCTAATTCTATTCGCATCTATTAACCTGTAATTCTGAGACAAAGCTTTACTTCCGGTAGTCAAATTAAAAATCAATAATATAATTAATACTTTCAAGCTCCACTTATAAGTCATCTGTCTATATTTATTGTAAAATTACCATCATCCTTAGCATTTTTGTAAGGTTATCGTAAACATACAACGTGAAACAGCAGGTTATTACTGAAAATATTTCCCTCAGGCAATTCAATACGTTTCGCATTGATGTTAAAACCAAATTTTTCACCGAAATCAATCACCTTCCCCAGCTTCAACAACTAATTACCGATCCCGTATTCAAAGATAACAACTGCTTGATTCTTGGCGGTGGCAGCAATATTTTATTTACGAGACACTTCGATGGGTTAATAATTAAAAATAATTTGCGTGGAATTGATATTATCAGTGAGGACGAGGAGTTCGTTTTTATTAAAGCAGCTGGTGGAGAGAGCTGGCATCAGCTCGTGCTATACTGTGTTAAAAGAAATTTAGGCGGAATAGAAAACCTGTCGCTCATTCCGGGGTCGGTGGGTGCTGCACCAATTCAAAATATCGGCGCATACGGCGTGGAACTAAAGGATACATTTGAATACCTTGAAGCCTTAAATTTTGAAACGGGAAATATTGAAACTTTTACAATACAAGACTGCAAATTCGGTTATCGCAATAGCATATTTAAAAATAAATTGAAAGGAAAATTTTTTATTACATCGGTATTTTTAAAGCTGAATAAACACCCGGTATTAAACACGTCATACGGAGCAATACAGCAAACGCTCGATAAAATGAACATAAAGGAATTAACGGTAAAAGCCGTTTCAGATGCAGTAATTCATATCCGCAAAAGCAAGCTGCCCAATCCCAATGAAATTGGCAATGCAGGAAGCTTCTTTAAAAATCCTGAGATTGAAAAAAGTGATTTTGAAAATTTAAAACAATCCTTTCCCGAAATGCCCGGGTATCCGTCAAATGAAAAAATTAAAATTCCCGCAGGATGGTTAATCGAGCAGTGCGGCTGGAAAGGAAAACGTATAGGCAATACTGGTGCGCATAAAGACCAGGCTCTTGTGTTAGTTAATTATGGCAATGCAACGGGAAAAGAAATTATCGATCTGGCAGAGGAAATTCAAAAATCAGTAAAAGTTAAATTTAACATTACTATAGATCCTGAAGTGAATATAATTTAGTGATAAGTGTTGAATTTAATGTTTTACATCTAACATCTATTATCCCTTTATTTCACATCTCTCCTCCTCATTGTTTCCATTATATCCCACTTTTCTTGTGGTACTTTATCAAGCATATTAAATTCGCCGGCACCCTGCAGCCATTCACCGCCATCAATCACAACTACTTCGCCATTTATAAAGGCGCTGAAATCAGAAATTAAATAAGCTGCAAGATTTGCAAGCTCCTGATGGTTGCCCATTCTTCTAACCGGAATTCGTTTCGTAACGTCAAATTCATCTTTCATATTGGGCGGAATTAATCGGCTCCATGCTCCTTCAGTAGGAAAAGGTCCTGGAGCAATTGCATTTAATCGGATGTTATACTTTGCCCACTCAACCGCCAGGGAACGTGTAAGTGCAAGTACACCAGCTTTAGCGCACGCAGAGGGCACAACATAGCCGGAACCTGTAAATGCATAAGTTGTAACGATACTTAAAACATTGCCGGGCAGCTTATTTTCGATCCAATATTTTCCTAAAGCAAGCGTGCAATTATATGATCCTTTCAAGACAATGTCAACAACCGCGTCGAATGCACGGTGCGATAATCTTTCAGTGGGGCTGATAAAATTTCCGGCAGCGTTATTTATAAGAACATCAATCTTTCCAAGTTGATTATCAGTCGATTTAATTACATTTTCAACTTCAGCATAATTGCGCACATCACATGCAAGGGGGAATACATTTCCACCCGTTAATTCACTTAATTCTTTTGCAGCTTTTTCAAGCACTTCCAATTTGCGGCTTGCAATTACAACCGATGCACCAAGCAGCAAAAAATATTTAGCCATTGATTTTCCCAGGCCTGTACCGCCACCTGTTATCAAAACTGTTTTTTCTTTTAAAGCGCCATCAGGCAGCATCGAGTTATTCATGGCTATAATTCAATTGATGAAAACATTTGCACTAATTATTACAATTTTGATGCTTTCAAATATTAATTGCAGTTGCTAACATACAAATAAATTTTCCGAAGATGCATATTACGACAATTAAAGTTCGCGGTTTTCACACTGACATGTTTGGGCATGTCAATAATGCACGTTATCTCGAGTTTCTTGAAGAAGCAAGATGGGAATGGCTGAATAAGTTTTCTTCATTTGATTATTTTACACATAAAAATCTAAGCTTTGTAGTTGTGAGTGTTACAATAAACTATCGCTGGCCTGCAGTATTAAATGACGAGCTGCAAATAAGTGTTGAAATGAAAACCATTGGAAACCGCAGTGCAACCGTGCACCAAAAACTTATTCGAATGGGTGATAAAAAATTTATAGCAGATGCTGATGTGACATTTGCGGTAATTGATAATGCAACTGGAAAATCAGTGGCACTTAATGATGAGATGAAGAATATGCTGAACAGGAGCTAATAGGTAAGCTTTAAAATGAAGTTTGATGTACATGATTTTTCAGACTCCGGATATCAAAATACAGACTCTGAACCCCGGCAAATTGAACTCTGCACTAAACTCAGAGCATTGAACTCAGAACATTAAGCTCTTACCCCGAACTTTGAATATCTTTGCACGCTTTAAAAATCATTCGCCTAAATGCCATATCTTTTTACATCCGAATCAGTTAGTGAGGGACATCCTGATAAAATAGCTGATGCCATTTCTGATGCACTTATTGATCATTTTCTTGCCTTCGATCCTGAGAGCAAAGTTGCCTGCGAAACGCTCGTAACAACGGGGCAGGTAGTGCTTGCTGGTGAAGTAAAAAGTAAAACTTATCTGGATGTTCAAAGTATTGCCCGCGATGTAATTAGACGCATTGGTTATACCCGAAGCGAGCTAATGTTTGAGTCGCATTCGTGTGGTGTTTTATCGGCTATCCACGAGCAAAGCCCTGATATTAACCAGGGCGTTGACCGCACAACCCGCGAAGAACAGGGAGCCGGTGATCAGGGGATGATGTTCGGTTATGCGTGCAGAGAAACTGATAACTACATGCCTCTTCCGCTTGAGCTTGCACATCTGCTTTTACGAGAGCTTGCCGCAATAAGGCATGATGGTTCCGAGATGAAATACTTACGCCCAGATTCAAAAAGCCAGGTTACAATCGAATATGATGATAATCATCAGCCTATCCGCATTGATGCAATTGTTATTTCAACTCAGCATGATGACTTTGGGGAGGATAATGAAATGCTTGCGACAATTAAAAAGGATATAGAAAATATACTGATGCCGCGAATTAAAAATCAGATGCCTCAACGAATTCAAAAGGTATTTGATACAAATTACAAGTTATTTGTTAACCCCACAGGCAAATTTGTAATTGGGGGGCCACATGGCGATACCGGCTTAACCGGCAGAAAAATAATTGTTGATACGTATGGCGGAAAGGGTGCACATGGCGGCGGTGCATTTAGCGGAAAAGACCCCTCTAAAGTTGACCGCTCAGGGGCTTATGCAACACGGCACATTGCAAAAAATATGGTTGCTGCAGGGTTATGCGACGAAGTGCTGGTTCAGGTAGCGTATGCAATTGGTGTAGCTGAACCTGTAGGAATATATGTAACTACTTATGGCACTGCAAAAATTATCATGCATGATGGGGACATTGCAAAAAAAATACAAACACTTTTCGATATGCGCCCTTATGCCATTGAGCAGCGGTTTAAATTGCGCACGCCCATATATTCCGAAACTGCAAGCTACGGGCACATGGGCCGGCAACCACAGCCGGTTGAAAAACATTTCACTGATGGCAATGGAAAGTCCCTGAAAATTCAGGTAGAATTATTTCCGTGGGAAAAGCTGGATTATGTAGATAAGATAAGGCATGAGTTTGATCTGCAATAGCGGTTGGTTAATTGTATATTGCCTGAATCCGATATAATGTCGAACCGTATCCGTCAACGTTTGCTTACTCGCTTTTAACCACCTTCCTACTATACACAATTGAATTGTTCTCTTTTAACAGTAAGCACATCAATAAATTCTGTTTTCTTCGTCTTTACTGCTTCTTTCAGGGTCAATTTGATTTTTTTCCTGACCGGGTTTTACTACATCCCGGCCGCGATTCTTATTGATGTAATAAACTACAACAAAAATTACCACTATTAAAACTACGGCAAGCCATGTAAACATAAATGTAATTTTTGACGAAGATAATCTTTCACTGATTTATAACAAATTATTGAAACCGCAACTTGTGATTGTTTTGCGATTAACTATTCAGCTAACTATTTACCTCGATGCATACCTCACAAGAAAAATGGAAATAACTGCAAAAAGAAGGTTGGGAATATTTGTGCCGATAACCGGGTGCAAATCGCCGTTAGTAGAAAAGCTTGAGGAGAATTGAAGAAAGAAAATATACAATGCGCTTAATGCGATACCAAGCATAATATTAAGCCAGTTACCGCCACGAATTTTTTTTGAACCCAAAGCTGCCCCCATAATTACAAGTATAAGAACAGAAACGGCAGATGACGTACGGCGATATTGCTCAACTCTGTAGTATGCAATATCACCAGCGCCTCTTACCTTCTCTTCATTTATGTACTGCTCCATTTCTTTATAATCCAAAGCGTCTCTTATGCGTATGTCAATCATAAAATCATCGGGAGCAAGCTCGAGTGTGGTATCCATTTGCTTGCCTTCAGTATATTTTTCTTTCATACCATCAATTTCCCATTTTTTATAATCATGTAATTTCCAGTTCTGAAATTTATTTTCTTCGTACGTAAGCTTATTCGCATTTATTTTACTTGTAAGCTTTCTGTCGGCGCCGGTGCCTTCAAACCTTTCCAACGAAAAGTTAAATCCTTCATTATTATCGAATTTAAATCGCTCTACTGCAATAAAAGTATTTGTATTCAGGCGCAGATGAAAATTGTTTCCATATGTTTTTGGCGTATGTACATACTTATCTTCAAAAGCAAGCTTCTCTTTATTTGCTCTTGGCACCAGCCAATGATTTGCATACAAAAGTATACCCACGGATATAAAGCCGGAAATTATGAATGGCTTTAGAAACCGGCGGAAATTAATTCCGCTGTTTAACATCGCAATAATTTCGCTGTTATAAGCCATTCGTGAAGTAAAAAATGTTACGGCAAGAAAAATAAGCAGCGGCGCAAGTATAGAGGAGATGTAAGGAATAAAGTCGAGGTAATATAAAAATATCTCATTAGTTGGGGTACTACGTTCAACAAAGTGTTCGGTCTTTTCTGAAAAGTCAATTACAATTGCAATTGCAATAATGATGAGATGTGCGAACAGAGTGCTTATAAAAAATCTCTCGATAATATATCTGTCTAATATGCTTAACCATTTCTTAAATGGGCTGAATAGTATGCTGAATAATTTACTCATTATAACCTTACCCTTAATTTGCCTGCTATTTCATTCTTCCATTTCAAAAAACCACCCTGTATGATTTTGTTTCTTGCTTCAGTTACGAGCCATGAAAAAAAGCTTAGGTTATGTATGCTTGCAATCTGCGGACCCAACATTTCTCCCGCAGCAAATAAATGCCTTAAATATGCTTTCGAATGATTTTTGCTTACCCATGCATTTGAAGTTTCATCAATTGCTGAAAAATCATTTTCCCACTTTTTGTTCTTAATATTTATAATTCCGGCAGCAGTATAGAGCATTCCGTTTCTGCCATTTCTTGTCGGTATTACACAATCGAACATATCCACGCCTAACGCAATGCATTCCAAAATATTAGCGGGCGTTCCTACACCCATCAGGTAGCGTGGTTTATTTTGAGGAAGAATATCGCACACAACTTCTGTCATTGCATACATTTCTTCATGCGGCTCACCAACACTCAACCCGCCAATTGCATTGCCTTCAAGATTTAATGCACCAATAAATTCAGCCGAAGCATTTCTTAAATCAGCATAAACACTGCCCTGCACAATTGGAAATAAAAACTGATTGTATTCATATAAATTACCTGAGTTATTGAAATGTGTTATGCAGCGCTGCAGCCAGCGATGTGTTAGGTGCATACTGTTTTCTGCATATTTATACTCGCATGGATAAGGTGTGCATTCATCAAAAGCCATAATGATATCGGCGCCAATTTTTCGCTGAATCTCTATTACATTTTCGGGGGAAAAGAAATGTTTTGACCCATCAATATGTGACTGGAAGGTTACACCTTCCTCAGTTATTTTTCTGATTTTTGATAACGAGTGCACCTGGTAACCGCCGCTATCAGTTAATACCGGTTTATCCCAGGTATTAAATTTATGTATTCCCTGTGCAAGCTGAAGCGTATCAATTCCGGGCCGCAGGTATAAATGATATGTGTTAGCTAGAATTATTTGTGCGCCTGCATCGTTTTTTAACTCATTTATATGTACTCCTTTGACTGTGCCCGCTGTGCCAACAGGCATAAAAACAGGCGTGCTGATTTTACCATGTGCGGTAGTTATTTCGCATGCACGGGCTTTGGAGCTTGCATCTGATGCTTCAATAGTAAAAAACACGTGTGCAAAATTACATGACGATGGTCTTGATTGTATGAAGTTTTCCTGCATAATCGTAGGATGAGATCATCATGCGAAAGGAATGTGCATATCAATTAATTGAAAACATTCTTGCAGGCAGTATAGCAATTAATTTTGCGCCGCAGCTATGACCTATTTCCCAGGGATTATTTTTTATATATTTTGTAGTGCCGCAGTCATTCAAATATTTTACATCCTGTTTTTTTATCTGCGTCTGAAAAATCATAAACCACAAAAAAAATTGCTCTTTAATTTTCCGCCAGTATCAGTTATTATCTGCGCAAAGAATGAAGAGTCGAACCTCAAAAAAAACCTACCTTTAATTTTACAGCAAGACTATCCTGAATTTGAAGTTATTGTTGCAGATGACAATTCGGAGGATGGCACATCGGAATATTTATTTTATTTATCTCAAAAGGAGCGGAAGCTTAAGCGTGTAAAGGTTGGCAATGTAAACCGCATAATGGCAGGAAAGAAATTTGCTCTTACTCTTGGAATAAAAGCGGCAAACTTCGAAAAATTAATTTTAACCGATGCCGATTGTTATCCCCCCTGTAACCAATGGCTAAAAAATATTGTAAATGGTTATAATGATAATAGGCAAATTATACTTGGCTACAGTGGATATGAAAAGCGAAACAGTTTTTTAAATAAAATTATTCGCTTCGAAACAGTTCACACTGCAATCAACTATCTTTCTTTTGCATTAGCGGGCATTCCATACATGGGTGTGGGCAGAAATTTATCTTACGAAAAGCATCTGTTTTTTGACAGCGGTGGATTTTATGAGCACAGAAGCCTTCCCTCCGGCGATGATGATTTATTTATTAATAAAATTGCAAACCGCAAAAACACATCCATTATAATTGAACCGCAATCATTTACATATTCAGCTCCAAAAGAAACATGGAGCGAATGGCGGGAGCAGAAAACACGGCATTTGTCAACCGCAAAATATTATAGATTTACACATAAGTTTTTTCTCGGCTTACTTGCAGTTTCGCATATTATATTTTGGATAACCGGCATTGCTTTGCTGGCCATTCTATTTCAATATTGGTATATTATTATAGCAGTAATTGCATTTCGATGGTTAGTTCGTCGAATTGCTTTTAAAGATGCATTAGAAAAATTAAATGAGCCTGATTTAAAAAAATATATTGAACTTTTTGATTTTATGCAACTGTTTTTTTATTTACACTTTGCGAAGCCTGCAATGGTTAAAACAAAATATAAATGGCATTAAATCAAAACCTTTCTGAGCGTGCAAAAGATGACTTTGAGCTGGTAATGCGTGCAGGCAGCGGCGAACAGAAAGCATTTGGTATTTTAATGGACCGATACCGTGATTCAATTTATTATATGATATTAAAAATGGTGCACAACCGGGATGATGCAGATGATCTTACGATTGAAGCGTTTGGAAAAGCGTTCAGCAACCTCGATAAATACACACCTGATTTTGCATTCAGCACCTGGCTTTTTAAAATCGCTTTAAATAATTCCATTGATTTTATCCGTAAAAAGCGACTGCAGACGCTTAGTCTGGATAATGAACACGATGAGAGCACATTTAATGTTTTCAACTCGGTGAAAGCACTTATGCCCGATCCTGAAGAAAAATATATAAAAGAACAACGGGCGGAACTAATGCGGAATGTAATTGACAAGCTTAATCCGAAATACAGGCAATTAATCGAGCTGCGGTATTTTGATGAATTAAGTTATGAGGAAATTTCAGATAAATTAAAGATGCCATTAGGCACTGTAAAAGCTCAATTATTCAGGGCTAAAAATTTGTTGTATAATGTGCTTGTGAAGGGGAAAGAAAAATATTAAAGATTTAACGCTATTAAGTATCAAACTTGATTTTACAAGCTAACTTCACTAATATAATTTGCATAATCACTTAAATATTCATACGGCTCATTCAATTTCCCATGTTTACAGATTGTTGCAAAATGCACCATCTGGCTGTTCTCTATAAATAGTTCGTTCCATACCTGGCTGATTAACTGCTTGCCAAATTCTTCGGACGCATTCCGGGGTAGCTCATTTGGTAAATTATCAATCGCCATCACATCAATGGATTCAGGAATATAAGGAGCAATTTCACTTTCTGTAAATACATCATAGCCAATCACAGGTTCATTAATTGTTGTGCTGCGAATAGTTGCCGGCACAGCACCGTTTACATCGCACGACAAGTCTGCAATAACTTTTATATTAAAATATGGATTGCGCATATCCTCTTTGTCAAATAACCGCGGCGCCTTTGCATGCCAGTAGATTGCATTTACCATAATATCGGCAACCAATGTGTATGGCAAAAAAATGCTTTCATACAATTCAGGATGTAAGTGAAATTCTTCGCTTGCGTAGCCACCATCACTTTTGCGCCGGTAAATATTTTCTGAATTTAAATTTATAAATACAGGATAGTTAAATTGATTTGTTAAAAAATTTTCATTACTCACTTCCCGGATATGTAATGTTTGTAATATTTCCAGAGCACCCTTTGCGACACGCCCTTTGCCAGTGAGCATAATTTTAACCGGCGGTATCTGTACATTATTATACAACGATTTTACTTCGTCAAAATCTTTGCAATCTTTAGCACGTTTCAATGTGTAAGCTCCTGTTCGCTGGGAATATGTCCAGAAAGCATTATGTCCGCCAATTATTCCTGCCCAATATCCAAACGCAATTACTCGCTCACCCGATCCATTTCTCAGGCATTCGTAATCTATCATCGTAATTTTTTTCTCAAGCAGTGCACGCATCAGATTTTTGTTGTGTGGCTGTTTTTTAATTGTGTGGGAAAAAAATATATACGTTTTTTCAGGAATCAGCAAATCGTAAGGTACTTCCTTTACGCCCAATAAAATACTGCAATCATGTAAATCTTCCTGCAAAGTAACTCCACATGCAGTAAATTCGTCATCATGAAAACACCTGCCATGCGATGGCTGCACAACAATATCCACGGGATAATTCTTTTTTAAGAATGCGATCTGCTCAGGAATAAGAACCACTCTTGCATCGGGTGGGAATTTAGCCTCGCGAATAATTCCAATCTTGGTTAAAATCATGTTCAGACAAAGATAAAGAGAGGTTTAGCACATCGGCACATTAACTTTGTTTCATGGAATTGTCCAAAAAGTATGATCCATCTTTAGTAGAGGAAAAATAGTACCGCCACTGGCTTGATAAAAATTATTTTCATTCGGAGCCTGATGGCCGCGAACCATACACAATTGTAATTCCACCACCCAATGTTACCGGCGTGCTGCACATGGGGCACGTTTTAAATAATACAATCCAGGATGTGATGATCCGGCGGGCACGCATGATGGGTAAAAATGCTTGCTGGGTTCCGGGCACGGACCATGCATCTATTGCAACCGAAGCAAAAGTTGTAAGGATGCTACGTGAAAAAGAAATTAAAAAGAGTAACCTTACCCGTGAAGAATTTTTGAATTATGCCTGGCAATGGAAAGAAAATTATGGGGGCATTATTCTGCAGCAGTTAAAAAAGCTCGGGTGTTCATGCGACTGGCAGCGGACAAGCTTTACAATGGATAATAATTATTACGATGATGTAATTAATGTTTTTATTGATTTATATGAGAAGGGTCATATTTACCGCAAGCTGCGCATGATAAACTGGGATCCTCATGCAAAAACAGCTTTAAGCAATGAAGAAGTAATTTATAAAGATGTGGTTTCAAAGCTTTATTATGTAAGCTATAAGTTAAATGGCGCAAATAATTCAATCACCATTGCAACCACACGCCCTGAAACAATTTTAGGAGACACGGCAATATGTGTGCATCCGGCTGACGAGCGTTATAAAAACTACATCGGGTTAACTGCTTATGTGCCGCTAATTAATCGTGAAATTCCAATTATTGCCGACGAGTATGTTGACAAAGAATTTGGAACAGGAGCATTAAAAATTACTCCCGCACACGACACCAACGATTATGACCTGGGACAAAAACATAATTTACAGGTAATAAATATTTTCAATGAAAACGGGACATTAAACGAGAATGCTCAAATATTGATTGGCGAAGACCGGTTTGAAGCAAGAAAAAAAATAGTTGAGCTTCTTGAGCAGAGCGGACAATCAATTAGAGTTGAAGAAATACATAATAGCATCGGTTTTTCTGAACGCACGGATGCAGTTGTAGAGCCATTTCTCAGTATGCAGTGGTTTTTAAACATGCAGGAAATATCAAAGCCTGCATTAAAAAATGTGCTGAACGGCAACATTAAAATTCATCCCGATAAGTTCGTAAATACTTATCGCCACTGGATGGAAAATGTAAAAGACTGGTGTATTTCGAGGCAGCTATGGTGGGGACATCGCATACCGGCATGGTATAATGAAAATGGCGATTATGTTGTAGCGAAAACTGAAATCGAAGCAAAAAAATTATTTAGTCAAAAAGGTATTTCATATAAAGAAATTAAACAAGATCCCGATGTGCTGGATACCTGGGCAAGTAGCTGGCTCTGGCCTATCAGTGTATTTAACGGATTAAAAAAGCCTGAAGGTGAAATACAATATTATTATCCCACAAATACTCTGGTTACTGCTCCTGAAATTTTATTTTTTTGGGTTGCACGAATGATTGTCGCAGGTTATGTATACAAAAATGAGAAGCCATTCAGCGATGTGTATTTAACGGGAATTGTGCGTGATAAGCAGCGCAGAAAAATGTCGAAATCGCTGGGAAATTCGCCTGAACCGCTAGATTTAATTGCACAATATGGTGCTGATGGAGATGGATCGGGTACTTTGTTATGTTCGCCTG
>MWVX01000119.1_pt1 | contig 21480 bp, 20 predicted proteins | sample 1047311 | NCBI WGS metagenome assembly MWVX01 (sample SAMN06349984, study PRJNA376086) | soil metagenome | isolation source: MtG-4 sample Antarctic (ecotone) soil | place: Antarctica | collected 2015-01-13 | reverse complement strand
AAAAAACAAAACCAACAAGTTAATGCCAGTAAACAATTAGATGATGAAGAGTTGTATTTAGCCTGGGGATTATACATTGAAGAGCTAAGGAAAAAAAATAACCATTCTGGTATTGCAAACTTTAAATATACATGAATTAGATGCTGCAAGTAATAATTCAGTAGATGATATCCGCTCACTTGTTGACCAGATAAGATTTGCACCGCAGGCGGGTAAATACAAAGTATATATAGTGGATGAGGTTCATATGCTGAGTTCGTCCGCTTTTAATGCATTCTTAAAAACCCTTGAAGAGCCGCCACCATTTGCAATATTTATTTTAGCCACCACAGAAAAACACAAAATAATACCAACGATTTTGTCACGCTGCCAGATATTTGATTTTAAAAGAATCACTAATAATGATACTGTTATTCATTTACAGGAAATATGCGGCAAAGAAGATATAAAGGCTGATAAAGCTGCCCTGCATATAATTGCACAAAAAAGTGAAGGCTGCCTCAGGGATGCTTTAAGTATTCTTGATAAAATTGTAAGCTTTACAAATGGCGAGCTTAACTATGCAAATACTTTAGAGCATTTAAATATACTTGATGAGGACTATTATTTTAAACTGATGAATGCTATGCAACAGCAAAACATTAGTGATGCAATGCTTATGTATGATGAAATAAATAGAAAAGGGTTTGAAGGAGACCTTGTACTAAATGGATTTGCAGAATTTATAAGAAATATTTTAGTGAGTAAAGATGCTAAAGTAGTTGTGCTGTTGGAAGTGGCTGAAGATTTTAAACCAAAATATATTGAGACTGCAAAATCTCTATCCGTTGCTTATCTCATAAGCGCTTTAAATATTTTAAACGAATCTGAAATAAATTATAAACAGGCACGCAATAAGCGTTTGCATGTGGAGCTTACACTTATAAAACTTTGTTACCTGCACCAGGCTATTGAACTGGTAAACGACGATAATGGCCTCCATAAAAAAAAACAGGTTGATTCTGCCAGGCCGGTAGCATTTAAAACGATCTCTCCAATTGAAATAAAAAAGAAAGATAAAGACAAAGGCTCGCCTTTAGGAGATGAGAATAAAGTTAGCAGAAATGACTCTCCTTCAGGGAATGGAGGCAGAGACGCAAAACTAATAATTGAAACAGAAAAAAAAGATACTGAAACAATTGCAGCTGATAATACCCTATCATATACCAATATTCAAATAAAAAATAATGCCCAGGCACAACCCAACCAGTCTAAATTAAGCAGTCTTGATAAAATCAGGCAACAGGTAAAAAAACAAAACCAACAAGTTAATGCCAGTAAACAATTAGATGATGAAGAGTTGTATTTAGCCTGGGGATTATACATTGAAGAGCTAAGGAAAAAAAATAACCATTCTGGTATTGCAAACTTTAAATCAGCTCTATTAAAAATAATTGATAGAAATAATATAGAAATACAAACAGAGAGCAATCTTCAGCAAAAATTTATAGAAAATGAAAGAGCAGATTTAATAGAGCACCTTCAATCTTATTTCAATGACCGTTTTCTTACTTATAAAGTAATTGTGGTAGAAAGTGAAAATAATAAATTGCCTCTTGAAAAACATTTAACTGCTAAAGAACAATATTTGAAAATGATTGAAGAATACCCCCTTGTAAAAGAATTAAAGGACAGGTTGAAGCTGGATCTGGAATATTAAGCCTGGAACTGCCGCATCCCGTAAAGCGGATTAAAAAGTTTTCGAAGTAAAGAACATGCACCGTGGTTCGTGTCTCACGAACCAAATCATTGACATATAGAATTATGGTTAGTGAGACATGAACCATGGCATTTGAAAATGATTGAAGAATACCCTTTAGTAAAAGAATTAAAAGACAGGTTAAAGCTGGATTCTGGAATAGTAAGCCTGGAAGTGCCGCATCCTCTAAAGCGGATTAAAAAGTTTCCGAAGTAAAGAACAGGATAACAAAAACAAAGGACGATAGCTGGTAAAGAAAAGCTTTTGCAGGTAATATCATGCAATAAAAACACTTCTTCACATGCGCCGTGGTTCGTGTCTCACGAACCAAATCATTGACATATAGAATTTATGGTTAGTGAGACATGAACCATGGCATTTGAAAATGATTGAAGAATACCCTTTGGTAAAAGAATTAAAAGACAGGTTAAAGCTGGATTCTGGAATAGTAAGCCTGGACTGCCGTATCCTGTAAAGCGGATTAAAAAGTTTTCGAAGTAAAGAACTGGATAACAAAACAAAGGACGATAGCTGGTAAAGAAAAGCTTTTGCAGGTAATATCATGCAATAAAAACACTTCTTCATATTATACAATTGCATTAATTTCACCTCTTTAATGCAATATAAAATCTCAATTAATTATGGCTGAAGCGATACGTATGCCAAGAATGAGTGATACAATGACCGAGGGTGTTATTGTAGAATGGCATAAAAAAGTAGGAGATAAAGTTAAACCCGGTGATCTGTTAGCAGAAGTTGAAACTGATAAAGCCACTATGGAACTGGAGAGTTACAATGAAGGCACTTTATTATTTATTGGAGTAGAAAAAGGAAAATCAATAGCTGTAGATGGGCTATTGGCAGTAGTTGGTAAAGAGGGAGAAGATTATAAAGCAGCGCTTGATGAAACCAATAAAAACGCTCCTGCTCCGGAAACTGCAATTAAAAAAACAGAAAAAGAATCAGAGCCTAAGCCTATGGAAAAGAGCGATAAAATAAAAGAAAAAAAAGAGAATAATAGTTCAGCGCCTTCGCCTAAAGCTGGCTTACCTGAAGGCGCTAAAGTGATCCGTATGCCTTTATTAAGTGATACTATGACGGAAGGAAAAATTGTTCAATGGAATAAAAAAGTAGGTGATACAGTAAAGGCTGATGATGCTATTGCAGAAGTAGAAACAGACAAAGCTACTATGGAAGTAGTAGGCTATGAAGATGGTACACTATTACATATTGGAGTTGAAGCAGGTAAAGCTGCTAAAGTAAATGAAATTATTGCTATAGTTGGCAAGGCAGGTACAGATGTTGCTGCATTTATTGCTGCGGAAACTTCCGGCGCAATTACAGGAAGCTTAAACGCCGCAGATAAGAATGCAGAAAAAACAGAGAATGCTGAACAGGAGATAATTACATCGAAAGTTTCTCAACAACCTGCTGCGACAGAGGGTATCAAAGAAAATGAAAAAGGCGAAAACGGAAGGATAAAAGCTTCGCCGCTGGCAAAAAGATTAGCTGCAGAAAAAGGCATAGATATTTCTAAATTAAATGGCAGCGGTGATGGTGGCAGAATCATAAAAAAAGATGTGGATACATATGTACCACAGGCTGAGCCGGCATCTAAAGAAGAAATAAAAAAAGAAGTCCCCCAAAAAACAGTTCAGCCTTTTGCACAAACCGGGCAGGAAGGCCATACAGATATACAGCTTACGCAAATGCGTAAAACTATTGCCCGCAGACTTAGTGAAAGCAATTTTACGGCACCGCATTTCTTCCTCACCATGGAAATAAACATGGATAATGCCATTAGCTCACGTATAACCATAAACGAAATTAGCCCGGTTAAAATTTCTTTTAACGATTTAGTTATTAAAGCCTGTGCAATGGCGCTCCGGCAGCATTCTGCAGTAAACAGCAGTTGGATGGGCGAATTTATACGCCAGAATAATCATATACATATTGGTTCCGCAATTGCTCTTCCAGAAGGTTTAATTGTACCGGTCATCCGTTTTGCAGATCAGAAATCACTTTCTCAAATTGCTTCTGATGCAAAAGATCTTTACGACAAAGCAAGGAACAAAAAAATACAACCCCAGGATTTCACGGGAAATACTTTTACAGTTTCTAATCTTGGGATGATGGATATTGAGGAGTTCACTGCCATCATCAATCCGCCGGACAGCGCTATTATGGCTGTTGGCCGTATCAAAGAAACTGTGGTAAAAAAAGGTGAAGGTTTTGCTACCGCGAATGTTATGAAAGTAACACTTAGCTGCGATCACCGAAGTGTTGATGGAGCCGTAGGAGCTGCCTTCCTCCAAACCTTTAAAAGGTTTTTGGAGAATCCGGTAACGATGTTAGTCTGAACCGGGATTTATGGGATTATTGGGATTTAGCTTATAGCAATTGGTCATTAAGTCATTTAATATAAAAGTTTCTATTCTGCAAGCAAAATCAAAGAGTTATTAAATCTTCTGTTAATTCGTCGTGCAAGGGATGCAATAAAGAATTATAATAAATATCTATTGGATGAAATTGGATATCCGCATTTTTACCCCACCATAATTCACCGTTCTTAATCATGTATTTTTTGAAGGCAACCGGTTTGTTCCATTTTTTATAATCGCCTTTTAAAGTATTAAAAAAAGGACGAAAGTCAATTACTCTCTGTTCGCTATTATTAAAAAAAACTTTTAATACAAATGGTTCTATGTACACTGCATCAACAATTCTTATAGCTTCTTTTTTATAACTTCTGCTTTTACGGATTGATTGTAATACATTATTCTGTCCCATTTCTCTTTTATTTGTTTTTCGTATGCTTTTACAAAGGTAGCAACATCTTTACACTCAGTACTTGTTAATGGTTTATAACCTTTAATTTTTTTAAAACGAACTTTAAGTTCACTGTCAATCCATATCAGTTCTGCTTTTACCTGGCGATCCTGGACGAAAATATGAATATGAACAGGTAATGATTATTGGTATAAATAAAAATATCATAATTAAGATATTGAAATATTTTAGGCACTCATCAAGTTTTTAAATTAAAACAAACTTACTTTTTGTTTCGATCTTATTATTATTCTTATTTTATTTATTCTGATCGCACCAGACATAATGAAGCGCTCTATTCTATGGGATAGAAAATAGTTAATTTCAAAAGTGAATACAGCGCTACGTTCCACTTTACAGCTTCTTCGTTTTCATTTTTCTTTTTTTTTAATGCCTGTTTTTTGGTTTGCATTAAGCCAGGTAAATAAAATCAATTGGCATCATGCGGTCTTGGTGTTTATTATTTTACACCTGCTGGTTTACCCCGCCAGCAATGGCTATAATAGTTACATGGACAGAGATACGGGCAGTATTGGAGGGATAAAAAATCCTTTACAACCCACCAGGCAATTATTTTATACTTCTGCAATCATGGATATAATAGCCATACTAACCAGCTTACTTATATCATGGATATTTGCCGTCGGAATTTTTTTATACATAATGGCATCAAGGGCTTATAGCTATAGAAAAATAAGATTAAAAAAGTATCCGTTTATCGGGTATGCAACAGTTGTAATCTTTCAGGGTGCTGTAACTTTTTTCCTTGTATATCATGGCAGTGATGTAAATCATACACTGCATGTTCCGGTAATTGCTATGATAGCTTCCAGTTTATTAATTGGAGGTTTTTACCCACTCACTCAAATTTATCAGCACGATGATGATATGAAAGATGGGGTAAAAACTATAAGTTATTTATTAGGATACAGAGGCACTTTTATTTTTACAGGCATTGTATATATATTAGCATTTTGTGCATTAGGCATACATTTTTTTCTTAATCTGGAATGGGACATGTTCTTTATTCTCCAAATCTTCATGCTGCCCGTGCTCGTATATTTTTTTATCTGGTTTAGAAAAGTATGGAATAATGAAAAAGAAGCTAATTTTAAGCGCACTATGCAGATGAATTTTCTGGCCTCTGTATGCACTAACCTGGGATTTATCACTATATTAATATTACGTCTTTTTGAGTAAAATAGCATCTATAGCAACAGCAGTACCCCGGTACCGGCATGAACAGGAAAATATTTTAACCTTCATGCAACAGGTGTATGCTATGAACGAAGTGGATAAAAGAAAGCTGAAGTTTCTTTACCACCAAAGTGGCATCAACACACGATATTCTGTATTACCTGATTATAGTTTACAGGCTATTGACTGGTCATTTTATCCCGCCACAGAAAATCTCGAGCCGTTTCCCAATTTGGAACTGAGAATGGAATTGTATAACAAAACAGCCTCTCCACTTTCTGTTAAAGCTATCGAAAAATGTATTGATGATAAGATCAGGAAAGAAGATATTACCCATCTTATTACGGTTAGTTGTACAGGAATGAGTGCACCTGGATTAGACCTTCAGATAGTAAAGGCAATGGATCTTCCCTTAAATATTTTTAGAACATCTATAAATTTTATGGGATGTTATGCTGCTATTCATGCCCTTAAACTGGCAGATGCTTTATGTATGAATAATGAAAAGGCAAACATTGTAATTATTTGTACCGAATTGTGTACCCTACACTTTCAAAGAGATAATTCTATTGACAACATTACTTCAGGCTTACTATTTGGAGATGGTGCCGCCGCAGTACTGGTAACCCATAATAACAATAAATTAAAAGGACTTCGGATAAAAGATTTTTACTCTGAAGTAGCTTTTAAAGGCAGTCAACATATGAGCTGGGAATTATCTTCTTCAGGATTTTTAATGACACTTTCCGGCTATGTGCCTGATCTTATTGAAGAAGATTTTGACGGACTTCTGCAAAACGCTTTAAAAAATGCATCTGTTAATAAAAGCGACATATCGCATTGGTGCATGCATCCGGGAGGAAAAAAAATATTAACCTCCATACAAAAAAGTATAGATATTTCTAAGGAGGATTTGCACCATTCTTATAATGTTTTACGTGATTATGGCAACATGTCCTCTCCTACTATTTTATTTGTTTTAAAAAATATTATGGATGAGTTAACTCTGACGCACACTAAAAAAACAAATATTTTTGGGGCCGCATTTGGTCCGGGTCTTACTATGGAAACATTCATTTTATCCGATGCCTGATTTCAGCCAGCGTTCATATAAAAAAGAATTATTAGACGCAAATAATATCCCTTTTGAAGATATTCAGCAAAACATGAAGGAGCTGAATTTTATTAATACTCATCTCGGCGGACATGCAATTACAATACAAGGATTCAAACAATTATCAGGAGAGAAAAAATTGATTTCCATTTGTGAGATTGGGTGTGGAGGTGGTGACAATCTTAATGCAATATATCGCTGGTCTAAAAAAAATAATATACAAATAAATTTTACCGGTATTGATATTAACCCAAATTGTATAACTTATGCGCAGAAAACAACAGTCATCCTAAACATACGGTTCATTTCTTCCGATTATCGTAAGGTCAATTTTGATTACCACAAACCGGATATTATGTTTTCTTCACTTTTTTGTCACCATTTTACTGATGAAGAACTTATTGAAATGCTGAAATGGATGAAGGCGAATTGTACTCTTGGATTTTTTATTAATGACCTGCACCGGCATTCAATTGCTTATCATTTTATAAAAATTGTAACCTCGCTATTTTCCAGATCACACCTGGTAAAAAATGATGCACCGCTTTCTGTTTTAAGAGGATTTAAAAAAAACGAGTGGCGAAACATTTTACAGCAAGCCGGTATCAAAAACTATACAATTAAGTGGAAGTGGGCATTCAGGTATTTAGTGACAAGCCCGCCCCCGAAGGGGGAACTTAGGTGGTAAGTTATTGAATTTTCATAGTAGTAGAGTATAAAGAAGTTTACATACGTTAGTGTAATGGAGAGTAAGAATTGTTTTAATAAACGAAATGGGTAGATACTTTTACTTTTTATGGAGCCATATGTTTTAAATAAATTTTCAAATTTAGGTTCCTCCTTCGGGAGTCAGGGAGCTGCCATAATAGGTGGAGGCCTTGCAGGCCTTTCCTTATCAATACAATTGGCTAAAGCAGGATTTAAAGTTGTACTTTTTGAAAAAGAAAAATATCCTTATCATAAAGTATGTGGAGAATATATAAGCTTGGAAAGCTGGAATTTTATTGAGCAACTTGGATTGCCTTTGAGCAAAATGAATTTGCCAGTTATAAAAAAACTAATTGTTTCTGCACCCGATGGTAAAAAAATTGAAAGCAATCTTGATCCTGGCGGATTTGGAATAAGCAGGTATATGTTTGATTATGAACTGAGCCAAATTGCTAAACAAAATGGGGTTAAAGTTTTTGAAGAAACCAAAGTGAATGAAATAGTTTTTGACAAAAATCTTTTTACAATTTCAACTTCTGCATTTCAACTTCAATCGCAAATAGTCGCAGGCACTTTTGGCAAGCGAAGCAATTTAGATGTTAAATGGTCAAGAGATTTTATAAAACAAAAAGCGAATAAACTTAACAATTACATTGGTGTAAAATATCACGTGCAAACTGATCATCCTAACGATACCATCTCTCTGCATAATTTTAAAGATGGCTATTGCGGTATATCTAAGGTAGAAGGCGACAAATATTGTTTGTGTTATTTGACTACAGCAAAAAATTTAAAAGACAATAACAACTCTATTGCAGCAATGGAAAAAAATGTGCTGCAAAAAAATATTTTTTTAAAGGAATTATTTTTGGCATCAACCTTTTTGTATCAATCTCCCGTCACCATTTCTCAAATAAGCTTTGATAAAAAATCGCAAATAGAGAATCATATGCTCATGATAGGTGATGCAGCAGGAATGATAACACCGCTTTGTGGTAATGGCATGAGTATGGCTTTGCATGCCGGCAAAATTGCGTTTGAATGCATAAGTTTATTCCTGCAAAATAAAATTTCACGACAGCAAATGGAAGATCAATATTGCCATCAATGGAACCGTCATTTTGCACAACGCCTGCGTAACGGAAGAATAATACAAAGCCTTTTTGGGAAAAGCCAGCTAACCAACGCATTCATAGGCAGCATAAAATATTTTCCTTTTTTGATCAGGGGTATCATCTCTTCAACACATGGAAAACCTTTTTAAATGGTATTTTTACATAAGGTTATGAACCAACAATCAATCATACTTTTTGATGGCGTTTGCAATCTTTGTAACAGCGCTGTTCAATTTATTATTAAACGGGATAAAAAAAATTATTTCAGATTCGCTTCCTTACAATCTGCACACGGGCAGGAATTATTATCAAACTATAATCTTCCTTTAAATGATCTTAATTCATTTGTATTAATTGAGAATGGAAAAGCTTATACAAGATCAACCGGCGCATTAAGAGTTTCAAAAAAATTAAATAAATTATGGCCGTTACTGTATAGTTTTATAATTATCCCAAAATTTATCAGGGATAGTGTATATAAATGGATAGCAGGAAACCGTTACAAATGGTTTGGCAAAAAAAATGAGTGTATGATACCCACCCCGAAATTAAAGGCAAGGTTTTTGAAATGATTTATTTTATATGGCAAATAAAAAAACATTGGTTTTAGGCGCCTCCCCAAATCCTGCAAGGTACAGTCACATGGCTATAAAAAGGTTAACTGCAAATCAACATCCGGTGGTGGCCATCGGTAAAAGAAAAGGTAATGTTGACAATATAGAAATTGACACACAACAAAAGCCCATTGAAGATATTGATACCGTTACACTTTATTTAAATGCTAACAACCAAAAACAGTATTACAATTATATATTATCATTAAATCCTAAACGTATCATTTTTAATCCCGGTGCAGAAAATGAGGAACTTAATGACTTAGCTACTACAAAAGGCATTAAAACTATGGAAGCATGCACATTGGTTCTACTTAGCACAAAACAGTATTAATACTTATATTAAAAAGTACTTTCTCTTAATTTCCTTCATGCGGTCCCTATTTTTTAAAAATTGATAATTTTTTACAATTAACTGCGTTCTACTATCGTCCCGTACTTAAAGTTAATTCAACTATGAAATTTCCTGCTAAGCTTTTATGCGTTTTTAGTGCTTAAGTTTTTTACAGCAGTAAAGACCAAAAATCACATAGCCATTCATTTTCATATTATAGACATATTTATCATCAATTGAGCAGAGTATGATTTAAAACCCTCATTATAAAATAAATGTCACCAGGCAACATTATTGTTACTTACAGAAAGAATTAAAAAAGTGAGTTAGGTTCATGTGTATGTCAAGGGTCAGCGTTAGGGGCTGGCCCTTTTTTTTTGAGCCACACTTTCACAGCTTTGTAGATATGCATTGGCAGAGTTTATCCTGATAGAATAGAAGGGCTCGATTCATTTTCAGTAATTCTTGTAATCAATTTTGTGCTTAATCCTCCTCAATACTTTTATCCATAGCATCAATAATATTTGGGCAAATAACATTTATTAATTGTTAGCAAGACTAATGTTCATTTTTATTATTTTAAATTAAGCCTAAGTTATATTTTTGAAAAAAACTTCTTGCTATGGTTTTTTTGGTAACTTTAAAAAACCCACATTCATATGCTCTGGAGAAAATTCAATGGCGACCAAATTCAATTACCTATAAAAAACGCAGTAGAAAACGCCATCAAAAAAGAAACTCACGAAGGTTTTAAGTTAAAGGTTTGCATAGGTACCGACAGCCAGGTTAAAGGCAGTGATACCGAATTTGCAACGGTAATTGTTTTTTTAAGAGAAGGACATGGAGGCTTCATGTTCATTCACAATGAAAAAACAAAACATAATTACAGCATAAAAGAACGCATGTTGGTGGAAGTAGCAAAGAGTATTGAAATTGCTTATGAGCTTTGTGACCTGTTTACTTTGTACGATGTTGATATGGAAGTACATGCAGACATAAATACTAATCCTCAATTTAAAAGTAATGAAGCTCTGCGGGAGGCCATGGGATATATACTGGGAATGGGCTTTGCCTTTAAAGCCAAGCCGGAAGCCTTTGCCAGCAGCAGTTGTGCAAATAAGGTGGTGAGTTAAAAAGCATTTAGCTTCGGAAGATCTGGAAATTAAAAGCTTCTGTTTTAAAGATAATTATCACTTCAAAAGATAATTATCACTTCTATTTTTCTACGCATTAGAATTCATTTCTTCAATCAACGTTAATATTTTTTCTTTCCCCAGTTTTTTAACAGCACTGGTTACAAAATGCTGAGGAAGAAATTGCCAGGTTTTTTTCATCTCCTCCAAAAATGATCTTACATTCTTGCTTACTATGGCCTGTGTTTCTTTATCAGCTTTTGTAAAAACCATTGTAAACGGCACATCCCATTTCCTTAGCCGGGATAAAAATTCAATATCTATTTTTTGTGGCAAATGCCTTGAATCTATCAACACAAAAACCTGGGAAAGATTTTCTCTCTTACGTAAATAATTCTCGATCATCTGTTCCCATCTTCTGCGACTTCTTAACGATATTTTTGCAAAACCATAACCGGGCAGATCAACCAGATACCATTTCTGTTCATCAAACTCACCAGGCTTTAATGTACTGATAATCTCAAAATGATTTATCATTTGCGTTTTACCTGGACTGTTAGAAGTTTTAGCGAGTTTATCGTTATTACAAAGCATGTTAATCAAAGATGATTTCCCAACATTGCTTCTTCCTATAAAGGCATATTCGGGTTTGTCTGCCACAGGGCATTTAGTGTAATCCGGACTGCTTATTAAATAAGAGGCTTTTTTTATATGCATTACAAGTAAGATACATATACAATGGGTATTGGCAATTAGCCTGAAGATGGACTTACTCTACCAAATCCCTTAATTCAATTTTCTCCAGGTCTTTTCTCGCAGGAGCGGTTAGCATTTCCCCGTCCATAGAAAATCTTGAACCGTGGCAGGGGCAGTCCCATGTTCTTTCTGCAGTATTCCATCCTACAACACAATTAATATGCGTACATGCCGGATTTACTGCATGCAATTTGCCGCTCTCATCTTTAAAAAGTGCAATAGAATGCCCTTCATATTTAACTACCCTGGCTTCACCTTGTGCCACATCTGCCAACTCTTTAATTTTAGATGTTGAGAACCATTTACCAAAAAATTCTCCTACCACATCAGCAGCTTCTTTTACAAAATTTGTAAAACCAGCTATTGGTTTTATTCTATTCGGGTCAAATAACTTTTCATATTTACTTTCTCCTTTTACAAGCAAGTCAGTAAGAACCATTGCTGCAACCTGGCTGTAAGTAATTCCATTACCTCCAAATCCGGTTGCAACAAAAATATTATCAGGATGGCCAGGTAGATGGCCTATATAAGGTAGGCCATCTGCAGGTTCAAAATACTGCGACGACCAACGGAATACAACTTCCTCAATGTCAAAATATTTTCTCAGGTAACTTTCCAGCTTTGTAAAACACGCTTCTGTATTTTCTTCATGTGCTGTCTTATGATCTTCTCCACCGGCAATTAAATAGGTTTCTCCATCTACCACTTGTGTACGGTAATAATGATAAGGATCGTACATATCATAAGCCAGTCCATTAGGATAATTTTTATCTTTTAACTTGATTGCCATAGCATAACTGCGGTAAGGCGCACAACGGAAATGAAGCAGATTAACTCCCGGTGGTATATGCGTTGCATATATCATTTGCCTGGCACTTATTTTTCCAATGGTGCTTTCAATTTCAAGCAGATCATTTTCTTTTACGCCGGTTATACGGCATCCCTGCAACAATACTCCTCCCGCATCTTCAAAGGCCTTTGCCAGTGCATAAAAATATTTTGCAGGGTGTAACTGAGCTTCTCTTTTAAAAACAATGGCTTTTTTAAAATCCACCGGAACAGGGATTTCGTTACTATGCTCTACATCACATCCTGCTTTTTTTGAAGCTTCAAAAATATCGTCCAGTTCTTTTGTTTGCTTGTCATCCTGTGAAAAAAGATAACCCCGCTTTTCGCTAAATTCACAATCAATATTATACGCTGCAATATTTTTTATTACAAGATCAATGGCCTGCCTTGTAATGCCCGCCACTAATTGTGCATTATCTTCCCCAAAGTTTTTCTCCAAAACATTATAAGGATTATCCATCATCGTATTTAAATGAGCAGTGGTTCCTCCGGAAGTGCCAAAGCCAATGGTATGAGCTTCTGCCAACAAACATTTTTTTCCTGCTTTTTGTAATAGCAGTGCTGTTGTTATTCCGGTAATTCCTCCTCCAACAATCACCACGTCAAATAATTCTTTATTTATTTGCCGGGTTTGGGAAAGATAATCAGGCATATTGTGTTGCCATAAGCTTGTAAGTGCGCCATCTCTTTGCATAAAAATAATTTTAAATATCTGCCATAAAAATTATGCCTTAAAAATAGGAGCTATTTTATTAATTTGTGTGTAAGCTTATATGAGAAAATATTTTTACTTATTTCAATCGAATACGGCATTTCATTACTTGCATGGTATGAACTTGTTATGAGTAAAATCAATTAAAAATGGCAACAGGCTTAGTATTGGGTAAGTTTTATCCGCTTCATGTAGGACATATCGCACTTATTGAATTTGCTCAAAAGCAATGCGATGAACTTATTGTGCTTGTTTGTGCCTCTAACAATGAAAATATTGCAGGCTTAACCCGACTTAAATGGATATAAGAAACTTTTAAAAACAGTCCACGAATAAGACCAGCATTATTAAATTATTCCGAACAGGAATTGCCGAATACGTCTATACCATAAAAGGACATTTCAAAAGTTTGGGCAACAAAAATTACAAGCATATTAAGCAAAATTGACGTTGTATTTAGTTCTGAAACCTATGGCGAGTATTTGGCCGGATTTCTAAAGTGTAGTTCCGTTTTGTTCGAGCCACTGAGAACTACTAACAATATTTCAGCATCCGAAATCAGACAAAATATTTTTAAAAATTGGGGCTATTTGGCCAATTCTGCAAAGCCTTATTTTGTGAAAAAGGTTTGTATATGTGGCACAGAAAGTACAGGAAAATCAATATTAACAGAAAAGTTAGCAATACATTTTCAAACAGATTTCGTTTCTGAAATGGCAAGAGAAATAATTGAAGAAACAGATGAATGTACCGAACAACACTTAAAACAAATTGCGGAATTACACGCAAAGGCAATAAACAATAAACTTAAAACTGCAAATAAATTCTTGTTTGTAGACACAGACATAAACATTACCTGTTCTTATTCAAAATTCTTATTTGCCAAAGAGTTATTAGTCGAAAAATGGATTGAAGAAGCTAACCAATTTGACCTTTATTTGTATCTGGAGAATGATGCTCCATACATTCAAGATGGTTCAAGACTTGACAAACAAAGAAGAGACAAATTAAATATTTTTCACAAAGAAGAGCTTACAAACAAAAGAATTAAATTTGAACTTGTAACTGGGAATTGGCAAGAAAGATTTGAAAAGTCCGTTTCTCTTATTTACAAATTATAGGGCTTACAAAGATTAGTCTGAAGGCAAAATGAGTTTTGCGCTACGGCGAAAGTCGTTAAGCAGCAAAAATCTGATCATTCTTTTGTTTTACATCTGAACGGACTAAGGAATACCAACATATTGCAAAGCACTTGAACGATATGCGAATTATATTTGGCCTTGAACCAAAAATACCGACATACTATTAACATCGGTTCTCATGATGAGGTGTATTAACTTTATAGAATACACCCATGCAATCTATACAGGAAATACTAAAAAAATACTGGGGGTTTGAAGTTTTTCGCTCTTTGCAGCAGGAAATTATTTTAGCTGTATTAGCGGGGAAAGATACACTTGCATTACTACCAACAGGTGGCGGCAAATCTATTTGTTTTCAGGTGCCGGCAATGGCAAAAGAAGGTTTGTGTTTAGTAGTGAGCCCTTTAATAGCGCTGATGAAAGACCAGGTGGAAAATTTGAAGAAAAAAGGTATTCCTGCGCTGTCAATTTACTCAGGCATGAGCTTCTGGGAAGTAAAAAAAACCTTACAAAATGCTGCTCATGGTAATTATAAATTTTTATACGTTTCGCCTGAAAGATTAGAATCAACTTTATTTTTAGAATTTTTGCCGGCGTTACCTGTTAATTTAATTGCTGTAGATGAAGCGCATTGTGTTTCGCAATGGGGTTACGATTTTAGGCCACCATATTTAAGGATTGCTGCTTTGCGGGAACATTTGCCGGAAATACCAATTCTTGCACTAACTGCTTCTGCTACCAGAGAAGTTCAGGATGATATTTGTGAAAAGCTTATTTTTCAAAAAGATCATCAGCGGTTCCAAAAATCATTTGCCCGGCCTAATCTTTCGTACAGTGTATTTAATGTTGCTGCAAAACAAAATAAACTTTTAGAGGTATGTAAAAATGTAAAAGGAAGTGGAATTGTTTATTGCAAAAGCCGCAAACGAACAAAAGAAGTTTCAGAACTTTTAACTATGAATGGGATCCGGAGTGATTTTTACCATGCGGGGTTAACAAATGCATTACGTATGGCAAAGCAGGAAAGTTGGGTAAAAAATGAGATAAGGATAATTGTATGCACTAATGCATTTGGAATGGGGATTGATAAAAGTGATGTAAGAGTTGTGGTTCATTACGACGTGCCGGATGCTCTGGAAAACTATTACCAGGAAGCAGGTCGTGCAGGCAGAGATGAAAAAAGAGCCTATGCAGTTTTGCTTTATCATGAGAATGAAATACCTGAGCTTGAACAACAATCCAAAATTCGTTATCCTCTTGCTGAAGAAGTAAGAAAGGTTTACAAAGCATTGGTAAATTATTTACAATTGCCAAAGGAAAGCGGAGAAGGCATATACTTTGATTTTGACGTAAACGATTTCGTAAAAAAATTTAATCTGAATATTTATACTGCCTCTTATTCTTTAAAAATTTTAGAGCAGGAAGGTCTTATCTCTTATAACGAACAATTTTTTATGCCCTCTACAGTTGTTTTTACATTAAATAAAAATGGCTTATATGAATTTGAAAAAAGTAATCCTGAATTCGAGCCGGTAATTAAAGGATTGCTGCGTTCATATGAAGGGATCTTCGATTACCCGGCTGCTATCAATGAAACACAATTAGCTAAATTCATTAACACAAACCAGGATCAATTAATATATGGTCTTAAAAGATTACAACTTTCAGGTGTCCTTAATTACAACCCTTTAAAAGATAAACCCCAAATACTTTTTTTGCAAAACAGGATGGATACACAGGACTTTACCATAAACATGGTAAATGTTAATAAGAGAAAACTTGCATTTGAAAAGAGAGTGCGGGGTATGATTACCTATGTAAATAAAACAGTAATATGCCGGAGCAGAATGATTGGTACTTACTTTAATGATGTAAGTATAAAGCCCTGTGGCATTTGTGATAACTGCATTAATGAAAAAAATTTGGTTATTGCCAAAGATGAGTTTGAAAATATTTGTAGTATGATCTATAAGCTAATTGATAACAGCTCTATTCCGGTTAAAGAGCTTTTATTTAAACTGGTTAAATTTAAGAAAAATAAAATTTGGAAAGTGCTTAATTATTTGCAATCTGAAGACAAAATTAAAATTACCAGAGATGGATCAATAATTAAAGCGGACTACTTTAAATAAAAAAAGGGACCCAGATAGAAATCTAGTCCCGCTTTAAAATCCAATATCCTATGAAAAACCGAAACGAAGATAACGTGGAAACTACAATTACGCAAGACTTTTTAATTTTATTTTAAAAATAACCTCTTTTCTTATACACAATTCATTTTTTAAAGTCAATTTGCGCTTGAGTTACACTAAAAAATAAATTCCTAAAAATTAATATATATTTCAATAGTAATACTTAAAACCACTTTTTAGTTCTTGATCTGCTCCTTCCCCCAAGCCCCAATGATCCTAAAATTGAACGAACAATTGTAGTTCCGGCAGTTCTCATCATACTTTTAACAACAGTATTATTTGCCACCTTTTCAAAAGTTGTACGCTCCTCTTTAGCAACGGAAGATTTCTTTTGAGGCAATGATGTATTTTCTGCGGCCTCATTCAACTTTTGAGTTAAGATTTCATAAGCGCTGTCATTATCTATTAACGTATTATATTTCTTCACTATTTTTGAATTACTTACAATACTATTTACTTCACTGTCTGTTAATATATCCATCCGGCTTTTAGGAGCACACATCATCGTAGCGGCAAGTGGAGTTGGAATTCCTTTTTCATTTAACAGAGTAACCAGTGCTTCGCCAATACCCAATTGTGTAATAAGGTCTTCCGTTTTGTAAAAAGTTGTTTCCGGATAATTTTCAGCAGTCTTTTGTATAACTTTTCTATCTGCAGCCGTGAACGCTCTTAAAGCATGTTGTATTTTCAGTCCAAGCTGCCCTAAAACACTTGCCGGAATATCCATCGGATTTTGGGTAGAGAAGTAAATCCCTATTCCTTTTGAGCGTATGAGTTTTACAATAGTTTCAATTGCCTGTAGCAGCGCTGCATTCGCATTCTGAAAAATCAAATGCGCTTCATCAATGAACATAATCAATTTGGGCTTATCAAGATCACCTTCTTCAGGGCAGGTAGCATACAATTCTGCCATCAATTGCAGCATAAAAGTTGAAAATAATTTAGGTCTGTCCTGTAATTCAGTAACTCTTAAAATACTGATCATACCTTTGCCATCATCACTTACTCTCATTAGGTCTTCAACCTCGAAGCTTTTTTCCCCAAAAAAAACATCTGCTCCCTGTTGCTGTAATTCTATCACTTTACGCAGGATGGTTCCGGTAGAAGTAGTAGATATATTTCCATAAGTTGCCTGTAATTCTTTTTTACCTTCATTACCTACGTATTGTAGCACTTTTATAAAATCTTTCAGGTCAAGCAACGGCAACCTTTTATCATCGCAATATTTAAATATCATAGCCACAATCCCACCCTGGGTATCATTTAATCCTAATATCTTGGTTAATAAAACCGGCCCAAACTCACTAACAGTGGCTCTCAAACGAATACCCGGTTGTTCGCTTAATGTTAACAGGTCTACAGGATATTGTGCAGGGTTATATTCCATATGTAGTTTTTGATACCGCTCTGTTATTTTCTCATTGGCAGACCCCACAGCTCCAATGCCGCTCAAATCACCTTTTATATCCATAAGCAAAACAGGAACACTAGCCTCGCTTAGAGCTTCAGATATCATTTGAAACGTTTTGGTTTTACCAGTGCCTGTTGCACCTGCAATTAAACCGTGCCGGTTCATAGTTTTTAGTGGAACAAAAATCCCGGCTTCCGCAATTACTTCACCATCAAGCATTGCAGCCCCAATCTTAATTGATTCACCGTTAAACGTATATCCCTTTTTCATTTGCTCAATAAAAGCTTCTTTATTTGCCATATTTTTAATTTGCGGAAAGTTACAACCTGCTAACGGAATAAATAAATGATCTGCCAAAGGCGGGTATTTTTCATTTCTGCAGAATTAATGATTAATTGTAAATGCATTTCCTAAAAACAGAATATCTTTATTTATAAATAAATATTTTTATGGATAACAAAAAACCTAAAATACTTCTTTGCGAAGACGATACAAATCTTGGAATGGTATTAAAAAATTACCTTGAATTAAATGATTATGAAGTCGTGCTTGAAAGAGATGGCAGGCTCGGGCTGGCAGCTTTTCAGCGTGAAAAATTTGACATTTGCCTGCTTGATGTAATGATGCCAAATATGGATGGCTTTACTGTTGCCGAAGAAATTCGTGATGTTGATCCTGACATGCCTTTGTTTTTTATTTCTGCAAAAACAATGAAGGAAGATATTATACAGGGCTATAAACTGGGCGCCGACGATTATATAACCAAGCCATTTGACAGCGATGTTTTATTACATAAGATACGAGCCATTTTAAAAAGAAATGAGGAGTTGCACAGGGAAGAAGCTAATGCAGAGTTTGACCTGGGCAAATACCATTTTAATCCCCGGTTACGCCAGTTAATTGCTGAAACTACGCAAACATTATCGCCAAAAGAGAATGAGTTATTGAAGATGCTTTGTGAATACAAAAATGATCTGTTACCCAGAGATGTAGCGCTCAAAAAAATATGGGGCAGCGATACTTATTTTAATGGACGCAGTATGGATGTTTACATAGCTAAGCTTCGTAAATATTTAAAAGATGATAAAACCATTGAGATCGTAAATATTCATGGCAACGGTTTTAGATTGGTTGCTCCGTAAATACCGCCCCTAACCCTGGTAATGCGTGGCTGGCCTAAAGACTGGAAAGCTATGATAAACTACGGCTATGATAAGACCCGGGAAGCAGTAAAAAAATATCTTATTTAGATGATCAGGATATTGCGTTTGTATGTACAAAGTTTGGTCTTGCCGAAACAGATTTATTATGCTACACCAGGAAACAGTTGAACCCGGCACCTTTCAGATAATCATTGATCTTCTATGTTCCAAGGATGACATCCTTTAAAAGGATGTCATCCTTATGTAAATAAACCTGTTCACCACCCCGCCCATAAGGTTTTTTTCCTAAGTGATCGTACGCTTTTGGGGTTACTTCACGCCCACGTGGTGTACGCATTATAAAGCCTTCCTGAATAAGAAAGGGCTCATATACTTCTTCGATTGTCCCCGTTTCCTCACCCACGGCGGTGGCAATAGTGGTAATACCCACAGGGCCGCCTTTAAATTTTTCTATTATAACTGCTAAAATACGGTTATCCATTTCATCTAATCCATGCACATCTACATTAAGGGCTTTTAAAGCATGTTGCGTAATTGCTATATCTATTACACCGTTACTAAGCACCTGCGCAAAATCTCTTACTCTGCGCAAAAGGCCGTTGGCAACACGGGGGTGTACCACGGCTACGCCTTGAAATTTCATTTGCAGCATCAGAAGTTATTTTTGTATTAAGGATAGTTGAAGAACGCAAAATTATTTTTTGAAGTGTAATAACATCATAATATTGCAACCTTGATTTTATGCCAAACCTGGAAAGTAATGGAGCAGTTAATAATCCACTTCTTGTTGTTGCGCCAATTAAGGTAAAAGGATTTAAATTGATCTGAACGCTTCGGGCATTTGGGCCGGTATCTATCATTATATCAATTCGATAATCTTCCATTGCTGCATACAGGTATTCTTCTACCACATTACTCAGGCGATGTATCTCATCTATAAACAATACATCATTAGCCTCAAGATTGGTTAATAAACCGGCAAGGTCACCGGGTTTTTCAATTACAGGGCCACTGGTTTCTTTAATGTTCACCCCTAATTCATTGGCCACTATCCGGCTTAAAGTTGTTTTGCCTAGCCCGGGTGGGCCATGAAAAAGAATATGATCCAATGCTTCATTTCGTTGTTTAGCTGCTTTAATAAAAATGCGGAGATTCTCAATTATCTGGCTCTGACCCGAGAATTCTTCAATAACTGCAGGCCGGATATTATTTTCAAATTCTTTATCAGCAGGTGTTAATATTTCTTTATCGCTATTAATATTTTTATTGAGCATTAGTTATCTTTAACTACAACGTAAAACTAAACATTAAAACCAAAATTAATTATCATGAAAATAGGAATACTTGGTACAGGCATAGTTGGCGAAACTTTAGGTTCAGCCCTGGTTGCAAAAAGCCACCAGGTAAAAGTGGGAAGCCGGTCTGCACAAAATGAAAAAGCAGGGAAATGGGTTACAAAAAATGGCCAAAATGCTTCACAGGGTACTTTTGCTGATGCAGCAAAATTTGGAGAGGTTATTTTTAATTGTACCAAAGGTGAGCATGCTGTGGAAGCGCTTGAATCGGCTGGTAAAATAAATCTTGCCACAAAGATATTAGTAGATGTTTCTAATCCACTGGATTTTTCCAAAGGAATGCCTCCAACTTTATTTTTAGTAAATGATACTTCTCTTGGAGAAACTATTCAGGCAGCTTTTCCTGAAACAAAAGTTGTAAAAGCCTTAAACACATTAAACTCTTCATTAATGGTAGATCCTGGTAAAATTGCCAATGGCGATCACAACTTATTTATTTGTGGAAATGATTCAGAGGCCAAACAAAAAATAAAACAAATACTACATGAAAATTTTACCTGGAAGGAAGAAAATATTATTGATTTGGGGGATATAACTAATGCCAGGGGCACAGAACAACTGCTTCCGATATGGATAAGATTATGGGGAGTATTGGGTACACCGGATTTTAATTTTAAGATAGTAAAATAAAAGTTTTCTGTATTTCGCTATAATAAACATCCTTTTTTTTCCCCCCTTCGGGCCGGGGCGTCACCTCTCAGCCCCACATATCACCATTAATCAAAACAACCTTCATACTTGTACTAATACATGGTATTTTTGAGCAATGTTCAAATTAAATATAAGGTATTGGGTCTGCCAGGTGTTGGGTTGGGGCGGATGGACAATGATCAATCTTTTTTTTGTTTATTTTTTTGCCAGCGACATGTACCTGTCTCCTCCGGAAAAAAGACGGATATTTTTCATGATTTTACTAATTGAATTTGCGTGGGGAATTATAGCTACTCATTTGTTACGATTTGGCTTAAAAAATATTCAGTGGATGCGTTTACCATCCCGAAGAATTATCATGCTTTTTATTATTGGTGTAACATTAACCGGGCTTTTATGTTATTATGGCTCTAAGTATACGGCATTGCTTACACGCAATTCTTTAGTAGAATATGAAAAAAATGAAT
>MWVX01000118.1_pt1 | contig 21637 bp, 13 predicted proteins | sample 1047311 | NCBI WGS metagenome assembly MWVX01 (sample SAMN06349984, study PRJNA376086) | soil metagenome | isolation source: MtG-4 sample Antarctic (ecotone) soil | place: Antarctica | collected 2015-01-13 | reverse complement strand
ATGCCCTTGTTCCGGTTACAACCACTTCAGTTACATCGCCTGATTCTGATAAAAGAAAATCCACTGTCGCGCTGGCATTATTTTGAACATCTACAACTTTATTTGCAGAACCATAACCAACATAACTGGCAACTATTGTGTATCTGCCCTGATTAAGAGAAAGTGTAAACATCCCTTCTGCATTCGTTGTAGTTCCTCTTCCTGAACCTTGCACAGTAACAGATGCATTGGATAAAGGAGAACCATTTGCATCTTTTACTGTTCCAGTAACTGTGCCATTTTGTGCAAAAGAAAAAAGTGCAGATAGTATAAATACGAAAATGAGTACTGCTTTTTTTAGCAGGATACTGAATTGTGTCAACAGCATATACCTTAGTTTTAGTGATTTAATAATGGGTTGAAAAACAGTCTTATAGGGAATTTAAAGATAGAGGAATTGGCTCATTCACCAAACTTATTTTGATAAGTGCATGTCATGAATCAGTAACTTAACAGCACCAAATAAATATTATGCGTTCAATATTTTTTTTACTTACATGGTTGCTATTTTTTTCCTGTCACACTACAAAAAATTCAGGGCTACTCACAATAAATGCCTTCCAATATTCCACTTCCAAAAAAGTTGTAGTTAAAAACGGGGCTGTAACTTCTGCACATCCTCTTGCCAGTAAAGTGGGTGTAGAAATAATGAAGAAAGGTGGTAATGCAATTGATGCAGCCATAGCAACGCAATTGACTTTAGCCGTTGTTTATCCTAATGCAGGAAATTTAGGAGGCGGTGGATTTATGGTTGCCAATTTAGCTAATGGGCAAACCATTGCACTGGATTATAGGGAAACCGCACCAGCATCAGCACATAGAGATATGTATCTTGACGGTAATGGAAATGTAATACTAAATAAAAGTTTACGAGGCCCTACTTCGAGCGGCGTACCCGGTACCGTATCAGGTTTATTTGAAAGCATGAAATATGCAAAACTGCCATTTCAAACTTTAATAGAACCTGCCATAACGTTAGCAGAAAAAGGTTTTGTAATTACAGCAAGAGAAGCTTCTTCCTTAAATGGCTTGCAGGAGCAATTACGCAAATACAATACGTTTACTAATGCTTTCACCAAGACAATTCCATGGATTGTAGGTGATACTTTAATACAAACTGACCTGGCTAATACTTTAAAAAGAATAAGAGATACTGGTGCCGCCGGCTTTTATGAAGGTGAAACAGCAAGGTTAATTACAGAAGAAATGAAAAGAGGTAATGGATATATCACTCTACAGGATTTAAAAAATTATAAAGCAAAATGGAGAACGCCTCACAGTTTTTCTTATAAAGGATATACAATTATTGGTATGCCCATGCCAAGCAGCGGCGGTGTATTGCTTCATCAAATGCTTAAAATGGTGGAGGATAAACCTTTACCATCGTATGGATTTGCCTCAGTACAAGCCGTGCAATTAATGACAGAAGTAGAACGCCGGGCTTATGCAGACAGAGCAGAATACATGGGCGATGCTGATTTTTATAATGTGCCCGTGAGTACTATTGTAAGCGATGCCTATTTGAAAAATAGGATGAAAAATTATGACTCTTTAAAAGCTGGCAATAGTGAGTTAATAAAACCAGGCACAGTGCCATTTACACAAAGTGAAGAAACAACTCATTTAAGTATTATTGATAAAGAAGGAAACGCTGTTGCTGTAACAACCACTTTAAATGATTCGTATGGAAGCAAAACCGTAGTAGGTGGTGCAGGCTTTTTTTTAAATGATGAAATGGATGATTTTAGTGTGAAGCCTGGTGTACCTAATATGTATGGGGCTGTTGGCGGCGAAGCTAATGCAATTGCACCAGGAAAAAGAATGCTTAGTTCCATGACGCCAACAATTGTTTTACAAAACGGCAAGCCTTTTTTAGTGGTGGGTACACCAGGCGGTACTACTATTCCTACATCCATTTTTCAAACGATCGTAAATATTATTGACTTTGGAATGACGGCTGATGATGCGGTAAATAAACCAAAATTTCATCACCAATGGTTACCAGATAGTCTTTATATTGAAAAATCATTTTCACATACAATACGGTCTCCACTTGAAAAAATGGGTTATAAATTAAAAGAGCGGGGAGGCATTGGCAGAACAGAAGTTATAAAAGTTTTGAAAGACGGTAGGTTTGAAGCAGTTGCAGATGGCCGCGGAGATGACGGAGCGGAGGGATATTAGAAGTTGATAGTTGATAGTTGACAGTTGGTCGTAAGCAGTTGGAAATTCATAGTTCATAATTTTTTCACCACTCATCACTCACCATTCACCATGTCAATAGAAGAACAATTTTTAAGCAGTGCCATCAAAAGATTAGAAGATTATAAAACACTTGGAGAAAAAGCGATTGATCGTTTAACAAGTGAGCAACTCAACTGGCAACCAAATAAATCTTCCAATAATATTGCTATAATCATCAAACATATGCACGGAAATATGCTTAGCCGCTGGACAAATTTTTTAACAGAAGACGGCGAGAAAGAATGGCGAAAGAGAGATGAAGAATTTGAAAGCAACGGTATTTCAAAAGAACAAATATTGCAATGGTGGAATGACGGCTGGTTAGTTTGCTTAAATAGTTTGCACTCTTTGTCGAAAGAAGATATTTTAAAAACAATCACCATCCGTAACCAACCATTAATTGTGATTGATGCTATTAATCGTCAAATAGCTCATTATAGCTATCATATTGGTCAGATAATATATGTAGCTAAATGCATAATGGATACCAACTGGACTTCTCTTTCTATTGTTAAAAGATCATCCCAATAATATAACGAGCAGTTAAAGAACTAAAAAGTTTTTTAGGATTTAGCACAATGTCTGAAATCCCCCTTTATAATTCTTTTCTATAGTGGCAGAGTCTTTCCCTCCCCCTTTTTCAAAGAAGGAAGTAGGACACTCAAGCTGTGGGAAAAGATTTAAAGGGGGGATTTAATAGCATACTACGACTGAAATAAAATTTTAAACAAATTCTAAGTAAATCTTAATCCTTATTTTTATCGCTTATCGTAATGTATGGCAAATAGATTTTTTGTTTTCCTTCTTTTAATTCTTATTTCAGAAAATGTAAGTTCACAGGTACGAATAGGTTTTTTTCTTGGACCACAAGCCACTTCAGCCAACTATGAAGTGATTGAAAAAGAACAGCCAACTGACTATAAAATCGGGTTGCAGGCCGGCATTACAGCTAAAATACCAGTTGAATACCAGCTATATTTTGCACCCTCAGTTTATTATAGTTTAAAAGGATATAAAGTAACACTCAACAATCCATCTTTTCCACCCGGTGAAGATGCCCAAAGCAATAATGTTAGCATACATACAATAGAGATAGCCCCGCTTTTTCATTTTGATCTTTCCAAAAAAGCCTCACATCCATTCATTCAGTTTGGACCTGCCATTGATATCGCTGTCTTTGGAAAAGAAGAAATTATTTTAAAAAACGGAGATGCGGTTTCCCGCGATATGAAATTTAGCTTTGGAGACTATGGACGATTTACTTCTTCGGCCATTGCACGGTTAGGTTATCAAATGCAAAATGGCTTTTTCTTTTTTGGACATGTAACTTACGGGTTAGGCAGTATGAATAATGCTGATAACGGCCCTAAGATACGTCACCGGGTTTACGGTGTTTCTGTTGGGAAATATTTCAAAGCGAAATAATTGCCTTGAGCCAACAGAGACAGAGATGATATTCAGTACCGCTGCATCGTCCTGAGCTTATTCAATTTAAATTAACCTCTATTTAATCCCTTATCATTTTTTCACATTTATTTCGTTTAACCTTTGTGTGATTGGGTTTGTCCTAAGGGTGCGAATGTTTATTTTTACAGCTAAATGATAATGTCCTGAGAAAATTTGCCAAAATATTTCTTGCCCTAATAGTATCACTCCTAATACTTGCTTGCCTCACCATTGCTTTTGTGCAAACACAATGGGGGCAAAACTGGTTGGCGGATAAAATAACAATGCGACTTTCTAAAGACCTGCAGAACCGCATCAGCATTAAACATGTAGAGTTTGGGCTTTTCAACAAAATGAATCTTAAGGATGTGTTGGTAGAAGATAGAAAAAGGGATACACTCTTGTACGCCGGTGTTGTGCAGGTTAGAATTACTGATTGGTTTTTTTTACAGGACAAGGTTGAATTGAAATATATTGGACTGGAAAACGCAATCATAAATTTTTACCGCAACGATTCTGTTTGGAACTACCAGTTTTTGCAGGATTATTTTGCAACACCATCAACCGGGAAAAAGAAAAAAGCAGGTATAGAATTTAACCTGAAAAAAGTTGTTCTTCACAATGTATCCTTTAACCAAAAAGATGCCTGGATAGGAAGTGACCTGTTTGTGAAAACCGAATTTCTTGACCTTGATGCTAATGAAATCAGTTTAACAGCTAAAACCATTAACGCTAACCGCCTCGATTTGGTTAAACCTTTTTTTTATCAATATAGCTATGATGGTAAAAAACCAAAAACAAAAATTTCTTACACACCCATCCACACTTCAACAATAGATTCGGCAGCACTGCAATGGAATCCGGCAAACTGGAATGTAACATTTGGAAGCGTTAATATTGATAACGGCACTTACAAAACTGATAAAGGAAATGCTGCACCGGCAGCCGGTTATTTTGATGCAAAGCATCTGCATTTTACAGCTATTGATGGAAGCATTAAAAACCTAAAGTTTGCTGCTGATACATTCAGGGCAAGAGTTGACCTGGCAACAAAAGAAAGAAGCGGGTTAATGGTTCATTCTTTAAAAACAGACCTTCGTTTCCATCCTCAAATTATGGAGTTTGACAAGCTCTTTCTTAAAACAAACAGAAGCGAACTGAAGGATTACTTTGCTATGAGCTTTGATAAAATAGGCGACCTGGGAGATTTTATTCATGCAGTTACGATGGAAGCAAATTTTGCCAATACTAATGTTTCTTTCGATGACATAGCTTTTTTTGCACCGGGTATTAAAGACCTGAATAAAACATTTTATTTAAATGGTTTAGTGAAAGGCAAAGTTGATGACCTGAGTGGAAAAGGAATAAGTATAAGATCAGGTAATACAAAGTTGCAGGGAGACATTAGTGTAATAGGGTTGCCAAACATCAATGAAACATTTATTAATGTAGAAGCAGAAGAATTACAAACTAACTATGCTGACCTGGCAAGCTTTATTCCAGCTATACGGAGAGTTACAGTACCCAATTTAAAAAAGCTTGGAACTATTTATTTTACCGGCACCTATACTGGTTTTATTAACGATTTTGTTACCTATGGCACATTACAAACCGCATTAGGTACGCTGCGAACAGATTTGAATATGAAGTTGCCAAAAAATGATATACCTGTTTATTCAGGTAGTATCGCTACTTCTAATTTTCAACTTGGGCAGTTTATAAATAATTCACAATTAGGTGTAATAGCTTTTACGGGTGATGTAAAAGGAAAAGGTTTTAGTTGGGATGCATTGGACCTGGTGATAGATGGCAACATTCAAAAAATAAAATTTGATAATTACACTTATCAAAATATTACAGCTAAAGGCCGGTTGAATAAAAAAACTTTTGATGGAAAATTTGTAATTAAAGATCCTAATGCTGATCTAAGTTTAAATGGTTTGATCACGTTCACCGGTGCACAACCTACGTTTGACGTGAAGGCTGATATTGTAAAAGCTGATCTGAAAGCATTGCAATTAATAAAAGAAGAATTATCACTCAGCGGAAAGTTTGACCTGCAATTTACCGGAAGTTCCATTGGAGATTTTTTGGGTAATGCCAGCATTAGCAATGCCACTCTTTTGCAGAAAGGAAAACGTCTTTCATTTGATTCATTAATTGTGTCTTCCAATTATATCAATGGCGTTCGCAACTTTAGGGCAAGGTCTAATGAATTTGATGTAGTTGTTAATGGGCAATTTGATTTGAAGTCTCTGCCTGATGCATTTACCTTATTTCTAAACCGCTATTATCCATCCTACATAAAGCCGCCGCGTAGAAATATTCCGAACCAGGCATTTACATTTGATATTACAACAGGCGTAGTAGAAGACTATATCCAATTGATTGATCCACGTCTTTCCGGTTTTAATAACAGCCATATTACGGGTTCGCTTAACGTGGCAGCTAATTCTTTAACGCTTGATGCTGATGTACCGCAGTTTAGTTTTAATCAATACCAGTTTAGTGATGTAAAAATGAAAGGCGATGGAAACTTTGAGAGATTAATTGTAACAGGCCAGGTAAATAATGCAGTAGTGAGTGATAGCTTAAGTTTTCCCGAAACGACTTTTACCATCCAGGCCCAAAATGATGTCTCAGATATCACTATTAATACAACCGCTAATCAAACAATCAACCAGGCTAATTTATCTGCACAGGTAAAAACTTTTTCTAATGGTGCTTCCATTTTATTCAACCCATCTTCTTTTGTATTAAATGGAAAAACATGGAGCATAGAGCAAGGAGGTGAATTGGATTTTAGAAAAAATTCTGCTGTGCAGGGACAGTTAGTATTGAGGGAATCGAACCAGGAAATAAAGATCAGTACCCAACCATCTGATGTGGGTGATTGGACAGACCTGCACATTGCTTTACAAAACTTAAACATTGGTGATCTGTCACCATTATTTGTAAAAACCAATCGCATAGAAGGCTTATTGACAGGAGATATTCGTGTAGAAGACCCGCAAAATAAATTCAATGTAATTGCTGACATTAAAACAAATGCTTTGACTGTTGATAATGATTCTATCGGGGATGTTCAGGCTTCGCTGTCGTACAATAATAAAACCGGATTGTTTACCGGGAAAGGAAATAATCTTGATCCGGAGCATATAATTAATTTTGACCTGGCCCTGGATTTTAAGGACTCCACTAACTCTCACAAGGATAGAATAAGTGTTATGGCAACTAACTATCCTGTAAAAATCCTGGAACGTTTCATAGGTAATTTATTTTCTGATCTGCAAGGTTTTTTAACCGGCAATATTGATATTTTAGGCGAAGGTGCCAACCGCGATTATGTCACCAAAATGAAATTAAAAGATGCGGGTTTGAAAGTAAATTTTACTCAGGTTTTTTATAAGATTGATGATACGGAATTAGAGATCACGGAAAATGAGATCAAGTTGGGTAATATGAAATTGCGTGACCGTGATGGAAAAACAGCTACTGTACGTGGAGGCATTACGCATAAAAGTTTTAAGAATATGGTCTTTGATATTGTGGCTGAAGTGGACAATAATCCTATGGAATTAATTAATACCAGCTACAATGATAATCAACAATTTTATGGCAACGCTAAGGGCACAGGATCATTAATATTGTTAGGACCGCAATACGATATGAACATGTATATAGAAGCCGTTGCATCTTACCAGGACAGTTCATCTATTACTTTGCCCCCATCAAGGTCAAGAGTAACCGGTGCAGCCAGTTTTATGGTTGAGCGTAAATATGGTAAAGAAATGAGTGAAGTGGAGTTACAAAGATCCACCAGTAACATAACTTATGAAGTAAATCTGACGGCTAATCCGAGAGTTAATATAGAAGTAGTATTAGATGATTTAACAGGTGATGTAATAAGAGGCAGAGGAACAGGTAACCTGCGTCTGCGGGCTGGTACACAGGAACCTCTTTCTATGCGTGGACGTTACGAAATTGAGGAGGGCAGTTATTTATTTACTTTTCAATCATTTTTTAAAAAGCCTTTTGTCTTACGTTCTGGTGTCAACAATTATATAGAATGGACAGGCGATCCTTATTCAGCTATGATTAGGTTTGAAGCTGTATACAAGGCTGAGAATGTAAACTTTGCTCCTCTTGCTTCCCAATTTGATATTGACGACGTGCAAAACTATAGAGGTGATGTAAATGTAGTAGCCATTTTAACCGGTGAGTTATTTAAGCCTACATTTAATTTTAAGCTTGAATTTCCGGAAAACAGTATTACCAATAACAATCCATCCTTAGCATTTGGCATACAGCAAATAGAAAATAACCCAAATGAAATAAATAAACAGGTAACTTATCTAATTGTATTTAATTCTTTTGCGCCTTACCAAAGCAGTATTACGTCTTCACTTAATGAATTCGCTTACAGCACAATTTCCGGTTTGTTTTTTGGCGAAGTAAATAAACGTTTAAATCAACTGCTTTCAAAAATTTTACGCAATAATGATTTGACATTTAATTTTACCGGGTCTTTATATAATCGTAATCTTATTGATAGAAATGCAAGGGGATTTAATATCAATCAAACTGACCTTAACTTTAGTGTGGGTCTTCCATTATTAAATGACCGGCTTCAAATTACTTTTGGCGGCACGTTTGATGTACCACTTGAATCGGATATTGAACAATCCATCCGACTTTTTCCTGATGTAAATGTTTCATTGCTCATGAATAAATCAGGGTCTGTACGTGCTACTTTTTTTTACACGCAGACGGCAGATCCTTTAATTGGAGGTCCAAATCTCAGCACACTACGGAGCCAACGAGCGGGTGTTAAGCTTTCCTACCGTAAGGAATTTGAATCACTTTCAGTTCTATTTGGCCGAAAAAAAGGAAAGAAAAAAAATGAAGTGCTTCCTGTTGACTCGCCTGGAAAGGATTCTACTATTACTAGTCAGTAAAAAACGTGAGACGTGAAACGTCAGAGTGAGACGGGTTACGTAATATTAATATCCATTTTTCGCGTTTCACATTTCACATTTCACGTCTCATCTCAATCACTCCTTCTGCCATTATCAAATCAATGGGCCGGGTGATCTTTATATTATTTTCTTCGCCGGCTACAAGCTGTATTTTTAAGCCAAAAGCTTCTACTACAGAAGCTTCGTCGGTAAAACGTTCTTTGTAATCAATTTGAAATGCCGGCAACAATATTTTACTATGAAACGTTTGCGGGGTTTGCACCAACATTACCTTACTTCGCTCCACTGCTTTGTTTTCTTCCCCAATTAAAAACCGCACACTGTCTTTAGATGTCAGTACAGGAATAGCACTACCGGTTTCCAACGCTTTTTCATAACATCGATGAATAAGATCTGTTGTAAGTAAGCAACGAACGCCATCATGCACAAATACAATACTTTCTTTTTGAACAGATGCTAAACCATTTTTTACAGAGTGAAACCGTGTTTCGCCTCCGTTTGTAATTTGAATTCGTGAGTGGTCAAACCATGCATCTATCATCTCACGTCCTATATGAATATAGTCAGCTGGCAACACCAATATAATCTGTAAATCCTGGTAGGCGAGTAAAAAAGTGCTTATAGTATAATATAGAACCGGTTTGTCTTGTATCATTAAGAATTGCTTGGGCACATTATTTTCCATCCGTTTACCTAAACCTCCTGCCAATATAACTGCATACTTATCCATCCTTAATTTGAATGACGAAATTATGAGCAGTCCACGGTCAACATCCACTGCCCCAATACCAAATAACAACTACCATAATGCGAAATGTTACTTCTAACAATCAATTTTAAATTTTCCATTCTAAACGACCGCTTTCAACTGTCATCTTTCAATGATCACAGTCAACTACCAACGATCAATTTCCTACTTCTTTATAAATTGCAACTCCATTTAGCCCTTCATTATTTTTTATACCTCTGTACATCCCTGCACTGTTGAAGATCATAGCGCCATTACCTTTTGCATCCATTCCAATCATACCACCTTCCCCATTCAGTTTAATTAGTTTTTCATTTACAACTATATGCAATGCTTCCTGCAGGCTCATTAATTTGTATTCCATTAAACAACTTACATCGTAAGCCGCTACGGCAAGTATAAAAGGCTCACCATGACCTGTGCAACTAATGGCTGCCGTTTTATTGTTTGCATACGTGCCTGATCCAATGATTGGAGTATCTCCAATGCGCCCCCATTTTTTATTTGTCATACCACCTGTACTGGTTGCAGCCGCCACATTTCCGGCTGCATCGCATGCTACAGCACCTACCGTTCCAAATTTTTTTTCATTTATGATTTCTTTTGAAGGAACACTTCCATGATCCAATACATAATTATCTGAATTACTAACGGCTTGCCATTGATCGTATCGAAACTGTGAAAAGAAATATTCATCCGGCTCAAATTTCAATCCCTGCTTTTTCGCAAAATCTATGGCCCCGGACCCACTTAAAAAAACATGATCGCTATTGTTCATAATTTCTTCAGCGAGGCAAATAGGATTGCGGATGTTTTTTACCCCTGCGACGGCGCCAGCTTTTAAAGTTTTTCCATCCATGATGGCAGCATCCATTTCATGTGTTCCATCTTTTGTAAATACTGATCCTTTGCCTGCATTAAATAAAATATTATTTTCCAAAGAAACAACGGCTGCTTTCACTGCTTCAACAGCAGTTCCACCTTTTTCCAGTATGGCGTAGCCTTTGTCCATAGCCACTTTCAAACCAACCAAATAATTTTCTCCTAATTCAGTAGTTATTTCCTCCTTCAATATCGTTCCTGCCCCGCCATGAATGGCTATTGCTATTTTTGACATTTGATATCAATATTTAATAATCTTTGATTTTTTTTGCAGGAGCCAAAATTGCACAATTTTCTTTGATAGTGGTATTGAAATATAACCTGTTTGTGTGTAGGGAAATTTAATACCTGCAAATATTTACTTTATGATATAATAAATTATTCATTTTCCTGTATACAAGCTTATTAATATACTATGTCCCTTGATGCTTTTAATAGATGAATAAACCAATTCTTAGGATAATAACAATTCACATTCGTGTTGAAGTTTACGTGCATCTACTACTGCAGTACCTACCTCTTCGCATACCAGACCACCCGCAATGTTGGCTATCTCTGCCATTAGGTAAATATTTTGAGTAGCGGCATATACAAGTGCGGCTACGGCAATTACGGTATCCCCTGCACCCGATACATCAGCAATATTTCGGAGATGAGAAGGAATAATGGCAGACTGACCATTTCCTTCATAATACACACCTTTATCTGACAAAGTAATAAATGAAATTTTATGATGAAGCAGGTTGTGTAGTTGGGAATGAATATTTTGTAACAAGGAGTGATTAGCATCTGTAAATAAAAGATTTAAGGCCTCTTTTACTTCTTTTAAATTTGGTTTAAAAAGATCGACACCTTCATATTCAAAAAAATTTTTTCTTTTAGGATCAACAGCAGTTAATACGCCGGCTTTTTTACAAATACTTATCACAGAATAAATAACAGCTTCTGTTAACACCCCTTTATTATAATCTTCCAGTATAACTATTTGCGGTTTTTCTTTGATGATAAAACTTTCAAACCGATTCAATAAACTTTGCTCCTCTACCCTGCTTAGGTCTGCCGTTATTTCTGCATCGAGCCTCAACATTTGCTGATTACGGCAAATTACCCTTGTTTTATTAGTAGTTAGCCTATTGGTGCTAACACCAGAATATTCAACATTGATCTTATTGTCTTCAAAAAGTGCATTTAATTTTTGTGCATCTTCATCATCGCCTGTTATAGAAATTACGTATGCTTTGCTGCCTAAAGATTGGAGGTTCAAGGCCACATTTCCCGCTCCGCCAATGCGTTGCTCTTTTTTTTGCAGGGATACTATTGGCACCGGTGCTTCAGGCGATATTCGTTCTACACTACCCCACATATAAGTGTCCAGCATTACATCGCCAATAATACCCACTCTTATTTTTTGAAATTTTTTAAATAAAGCTTCAAAATCTTCCATGAAAAATTACCGGTTTCTTTTATTACCTGCCAATGCTATATAATAAAGTGGTATTCCAATCAATACAACTATAAGGCCTGGCCATGTAAATTGAGGTTTATAGATAATTAAAAGAATACAGAATGCAAGTCCCAGCAAAATATATATAACCGGCAAAACAGGATACCCAAAAGCTTTATACGGCCTATCCGCATCTGGCCTTTTTTTACGAAGAATGAAAATGCCTGCAATTGTCAATATATAAAATAACACCACTACAAACGAAACCATATCAAGCAGGTCACCATATTTACCGCTTAAACATAAAATGCACGCGACCAAACATTGTATCCATAAAGCATATTCGGGTACAGCATTTTGATTAAGTCTACCGGTTTGCTTAAAAAATAAATTATCATTTGCCATAGTATAATATACCCTGGCACCCGCCAAGATCAGCCCATTGTTACACCCAAACGTAGACACCATAATGAGCACAGCCAGAATAATTGTACCAACTGCGCCGAATATTTCATTAGAAACAGAGAGTGCAATGCGATTATCTGTTGCAAAGGCCAGGTCATTAACAGGTAATACAGCGAGGTACATTAAGTTAGCTGCTACATAAACGATGGTCACTATCAATGTCCCAAAAAACAAGCTTAACCCGATATTACGTTGCGGATTTTTTATTTCGCCTGCAATGAAGGTTACATTGTTCCATGCATCTGAACTAAAAATACTTCCTACCATTGCAGATGCAATAGCTCCTAATGCTACCAACCCTGTTAAATTCATCCAGCTATCACCCGTTCCTTCACCTATCCTGCTTGCATGTTGTTTAATGGTCCAGGCGTTCTCCCAATTGCCATCCCAAATAGCTGATTTAGCTGCAATAAATCCAAAAATAATTAAACCAAATAATGCCAAAAGCTTGGCAGAAGTAAAAGTTGTCTGAATAAGTTTACCACTTTTGATCCCCCTGGTATTGATATAAGTAAGAAGGACGATCAAACCTATTCCTACCAGTTGTGCAGCGGTGATCTTATACCCGGTGGCATCACCTATAACAATATTTCCGTCACCTAATGAAGGTTCTAAATAACCAAGAAATTTCCCAAATGCTACCGCAACTGCAGCAATAGTCCCTGTTTGAATAACAGCAAAAAAACTCCATCCGTATAAAAAACCCACAAAGGGATTGTAGGCTTCTCTCAGGTAAACATATTGTCCACCTGCTTTAGGAAACATTGCACTCAATTCACCATAACTTAAGGCCGCAGTCAATGTCATAAATCCTGTGATAAGCCACGCAGTAATTAACCATCCTGCTGAACCCAGGTCTTTTAACATATCCGCACTGACAATAAAAATCCCGGAACCTATCATAGAACCGGCAACTATCATTGTTGCATCCAATAATCCCAATGATCTTTTGAATGACTTATCTTCCTGAATTGCTTGTTGCGGGGTTAGTATCTCTTCTGACATGCAATTAATTTAGCGTCAAGATAGTATTTAATAGAATAAGATATTACTGACATAAAACAAAAAATCCCGCTTGGGGCAGGATACATAATTAATAGGATAGATTATTTATTTCTTTTTTGTATAGCCTTCATTCAAGCCCTTAATTACATCAATTGTAATATTATAAGCTGTGTCCCGATAATAAAATAAGCCTGGATCATAAGCAAAAATGAATGAAAATTGTTTTTGGGAATTGTATTTTTTTAAATAATCTTCAATTTTTGTTTTGACATCTTTCATTTTACGCATGTAATAGTCCTGGTATTCCTGGTCAAGAGCCTGCTTACGATTTTGCATGGACTGCTGCATTTGCATTACATCTTTTTGCGCCATCTCAGACTGTACCTGCGTCATTGTTTGTCCCTGCGATTGATACTGCGCTACTTTATTACGATATTTTTTTTCTAACCCTGCCAGTTCAGAATTGACGGCATCTTCTTTCTTCCCTAACTCATTTTTCACATCTTTTACCATGGCGAAAGAATTCTCAATAGAATCCATTTCAAAATAGGCAATGCGGATGGGGGCTGACCCGTCTGTAGAAACTGTTTTTGATGTGGGAATGTTTGATACAGATGATTTTTTAGAAGAAAAGTGCAAATAAAAAAGAATCCCAACCAAAATCAGTAACACTAAATTTAAGACCAGGAAACCATTTTTCATGAAGCAACTATTTTGTGCAAAATAAAGGGCAAAACAAGGTGAATTCTGTTTAAGGCTACAAATTTTTCAAACACTTAACAGCGAGGTACGGCTTTTGATTATTAATAGCTAAATTGTTAACTAATAAAAGAATCAACTATGGGCATTTTATCTTGGATCTTATTAGGATTAGTCGCCGGCGCAATTGCAAAAGCATTGCATCCTGGCAGAGACCCGCAGGGTTGCATCGTTACCATGATCATAGGAGTTATTGGTGCTGTGTTAGGCGGATGGATTTCTACTTTGCTTGGATGGGGAAGGGTAGACGGCTTTAACCTTTACAGTATATTAGTTGCTACAGGTGGGGCTGTGCTGGCGTTAATAATTTATAATGCTGTAACAGGCAGACGAAGAAATTTATAAATTTATCATGCAAAACCCGTAAGTATTGTTTACTTATGGGTTTAAATCTTTGTTTAATACTTATGTAGCTAATTACATTCTCTTTACATTCTTTTGCGCATCCAATCGGAGGTTGCTTAAGCTTGCGCTACAGGCCCGCCAAAATTTAAAGGTATTTGCACTTCTTCCAGGTCTTTTACATCACCGTTAGCTGCTTCGTAACGGTTTACATTTTCTATCAATGCCTTCATAAAACGCTTGGCGTGTTGTGGAGTAAAAATAATTCTTGATTTTACTTTACTTTTTGGTGTACCAGGCATCACATTCACAAAGTCAATTACAAACTCTGCATGTGAATGAGTGATGATAGCAAGATTTGCATACATTCCTTCTGCTACTTCTTCTGATATTTCTATATTGATTCCGCTTGGCGGTTGTTGATCCTGGTTTGACATTGTTTTATAGGTTAGTGCAAATGTAAATTAAAAGAACACCTGCTTTTGTATTCATAGAAAATTATGAATGTAAAAAATAAAGCGGGTTACAAACGCAACCCGCTTTATAAAAATATAAATTTTCTATTAATCTACATCCCAGAAAATCTTAGAAGTGAAAATATCTATTGTTCCTTGTGCCAAGACATTTGCACCATTAGAACCCAATTCCGTATTAGGATAGAACAAACGAATAGCTGGCTGCGAACCTACAGGAGCACCTAAGGAAAGAGGAATAGGCGGATGATTGGTTCTACGAACTTCACTCCAGGCTTCCTGACCTAAAAAATTAGTGAAGGCGAGCCATTTTTGTTTCCATATAGCTTTCAACTTATCGGGCGAAGCTGACCAATCTGCTTCAGCCAAACCGCTGGTTAATAAAACAGTGGCCTGTGCATCAGTGGCGCCATCTAAACGGAATGCCTCTCTTACACCCTGTTCATAATACTGCTGCGCTGTTTTAGCAAAAGTAATTGTAGTATATAGTTGGGCAGCCTCCGCTAACAAAAGTTGAGATTCTGAGGCAAGCATCAAATATAGCGGCCTGTTGAACTCTCCTTTTACAAAAACAGATGGTCCGATATATGACGTAGAAGGAGCAGTATTCCCACTTCCAACACCAAAAGGTACGCCTTTGTAATTTGAAATATTTTCTGGCAACTTGCTCTTACCAGGCGAGGAGGTGTTCTCACCACCTATTGCATAAGCTTTTCTTTTTAACCGAAATGTATCATTGGTAGCTATTAATACATCAAAAAGATATTGGGTAGGCCTGGGAAAACGGGCCAAAGATCTTACCGCACCACTCGCGGCATAACCAAACCTGTCATATAACGGATTTTGCTTACCGTCTGATGCTATGTATCCTGGATTTATTGCAAAGTCCTGGCCCGCATCTAGAAAACCGGTTCCTTCTGCTACAATTTTCTGAATCTGGGGGAGAATATATGCACTGCGGCCTGGTATGCGACTTTGGCGCAAAAGAATTCTCAATTTCAAAGAATTAGCAAATCTTATCCATTTAGTAGTACTTCCGCCACCAAGGCTACCTGCCCTGGAAATATCAGCGCTTCCAAAAGAACCTGTAAAAGGATTGGCCTTTAAATCTACGATAGCCGAATCAAGCAATAAGATCAATGATTCATAAATTGCTTTTTGATCGTCAAACTTAGGCGCTAAATTGCCTAACCCTTTTAAAGCATCAGAATAAGGGACATTGCCATATAAATCAACTAACTGTTGAAAGAGCATAGCTTTCATTACCCTGGCCGGGCCTTTAAAAAAAGGCTGATCTTGTCCGTCACCATTGTTAATTACATATTGATAATCCTGCAGGTTATCATAAATGGGATCGTAATAATTAAAATCGGAGTTCGTAAATTTGTAGGCAAACCTGTTTTGTTGATAAATATAGGAGCTGGATTGGGTCCACTGCCCGGCAAAATAAGAACCCTGCTCATTTTGATTAACCATATTATTTACCGTCTGACTTAAAGCATTAGTAAATACAAGGCTTGGGCTAATCGTTCCCGATAAATTATTAGGATCTTTATTTATGTCCAGGAAGTCTTTTTTGCATCCTACTGCACAAAGAACTACCAAGGCTATAATTGAAAAAGATTTAAATTTCATTTTGTTCTTTTTTTAAATGAATAATTAGAATGTAAGGTTAAGGTTAAACCCGTATTGTCTTACTGGCGGCGTGTTGAATGAAGTGTTAACTCCTTGGCCATTACCTGTAGTAGCGCTAAATTCCGGATCCGTGTACATGTTTAACTTATCAAGAATGGTAAATAAATTTCTTCCATATACACCAATTGTCGCTCCGCTAATGACTCTTGTTCTGTTTATAAGACTTGAAGGCACATTGTAGGCAAGGTTTACGTCTCTCAACTTAATAAACCAACCGGGCGTAACAAAATTCTCTGAAATAAAACGGTATTTATCAACCCAAAGAGAATACTCCGCTTCCTGTACAAACACATTAGTATTTGGTACAAATTTTCCTGTTGCATCAGCATATGCAGAGTTGGGGAAAATATGTGGTGTTCTGTTTTCAGTCCATTTTCCTGAACCGGTAAACGTCATATCTCTGCCTAACTGGTGAAAGACAACATTACCACCTCTATATTCTGCATTAGCAGAAAAAGTAAAATCTTTTACTCTTAAACGGGTTCCTAAACCGGCCACATGCTTGGGTGTTGTCCGTCCAAAATTTTTCAAATCAGCTGTTTGCAATGGATAACCATCAACATTGCCAACAATAACGCGACCTGTTGCTGAATCTCTTTGGTAGGCGGTTGCTTTTAAAGTTGGGTAACTTTCACCCTGTATTACATAAGGCTGGGCATGAGCAAAGCCGCCCGGTAAGGAAAATTCATTAACACCCTGGAATAATTTCTCTGCCCTGTTATCATTATAGCCATAATTGGCGCTCATTTCCCAGTTAACATTAGTTTTCTTTACAATTTGGACACGAAGGTCTGTCTCATAACCCCAATTCTTTGTTTCACCTACATTAAGTCTTAAGAAAGGAAATCCGGTAGAGCTTGGAACTTTCACCGTAAGGATAGAACCGGTTGATTTTTGAGTATATGCGGTCAGGTCTAAACTAATGCGGTTATTCCAAAATTGAAATTCACCTCCTGCTTCATAAGAGGTAACAAATTCGGGTTTCAGGCCTGCATCCGGAAGTACATTACCCACACTGTATCCTACCGTATTACCGAAAGGGAAACCAGTACCGCTAGCGTACTCAAGATCCAATTCGTATGGTAATATATTATCGTTTGCATTTTTATTATAACCCACTCTTAATTTAGCATAATTCAAAAAATTGCTTTTAATGCCTGGTAATGCTTCTGTTAATAAGAAAGAAACATCTGCGCCATAATAAAAGAATTTGTAAAGATCAGATGATCTTTCCGGTTTAAAGAATAAAGAAGTACCGTCATAGCGACCACTTAGATGCAAAAATACCAGGTCTTTCCAACCAGTTGTTAAATCTGCATAATAACCATACTTTCTATACCTGGTATTTCTTTCACCTCCTCCTAATTCTCCCTGGCGATTACCAACGTTAAAAATGCTATCCTGAACAATTGAACCTGAACTAACGGTTGTTTGTTTTGTTCTTTGCTGGTAAATACTTTGACCCAAAATAAATTTATTAGAAAAATTGCCAAAGTCTTTTGCCATTTGCAATTGTAGCTCATTGTTTAGCACATTTTCGTTTGTAATGGCGTCAAAAACGCTACCATTTATATCTGTACCAGCCCGGTCTATTCCATCATAATCATTCGGAAAAGGCGCAGGAACGGGAGCATCGTCCTTAGCATAGTCGGAATAAATGAATTTACTTGTATGATTCTTACGGGTTCTTGAATTATTCACAACGCCCAGATGTTCGTTGATACTTAACCACGGAAGTAATTTATAATTTAATTCAAGGCTTCCGCTAATATTTGCATCCTGGTAGTTCTGGCGGTTATTATCATTATTAAAATAGGGATTATTGTAATAATCATCATAGAAACCATTAGGATTGGCAAATTTGTTTGTACGCCAGTCTTTTAATTTTGTAATAGGAATGTGAGCTGCTACATTCAACATATCAAAATAAAAATCAGAGGTAGTTCTGTTGAAATTAGCCTGAACATATGCTGCATTAAATCCTACTCTTAGCTTATTAATTTCTCTTGATGAAGCTATGCGAACACTATTTCTTTGGCTTTTATCGCCTGGGACTATACCTTCTGTTCTATTATTTTCATAAGATAAATAATATGTTCCTACCTCATCGCCTCCTGTAAAACCTACTTGATTATTTGTTGTAAAACCAGTATTCCAGGCTCTTCTTCTTTCACCTTCAATCGCAGAATAAGGAATCTCCAATTTACTACCATCTTCAGTTACGCGGCCAGCAACACGAATTGAGCCATCATAAGCATCGCCGTATTGCTGATTTTCAAAAGTGCGGAAGTTATCCTTCATTCTTTCAAGGTAATCAGTTTTATATCCGGGCCTACCGAAACTTGTAGCATAATGGGATCCGCTACCATATTTGTCCTGGAAATCTGGTAAGAATGACAGCCTTTCAAAATTGGTAGCGTTTGAATAATTTACTTTCAACTTTCCTTTTGTTCCTCTTTTAGTGGTAATAATAAGTGCCCCATTAACGCCAGCAGAACCATATAAGGTTGCCGCCTGTCCACCTTTTAGCACAGTTACGCTTTCAACGTCATTAGGATTAAGGGCTGCTAAAGTACTTTGAGGAACATTCACTATACCATCAACGACAATTAAGGCATCGTTGCTTCCAGTTAATGATCGGTAGCCACGTAAAACAACCTTCACCCGTGGGTCAACACTGTTATCGATATTAAAAACAGTTAAGCCGGAAACTTTTCCGGATAAGGCTTCAGCTAAACGAGGCGATTGTCCTACTCTCAATTCCTGGTTTGTTACTCTTCCCACAGAATAACCCAATTCCCTTGGCCTTCTTCTAATACCCTGGGCTGTAACGATAACTTCATCCAGTTGACTATTACCTTGTGCTAAAGACACGTTTACTACATCGTTAGTAGAAACTAATGTTTGTGAACTGAAGCCAACTGCTGAAAAGGTTAATCGGCCATTTGCTCCAATCGAAATAGTAAAGTTTCCATTAGCATCTGCCTGTGTAGCGTTATTGGTACCAGCTTCCGTAACTGTTGCAAAAGGAATGGGAGTTCCTTTATCATCGTTTACTCTTCCCGTAACTGTGCGGGTTTGTCCAAATGCTAATGCGCATAGCAACATCAGCACTGATAGCAGTGATGCAATTTTTTTCATGTGATCGTTAAATTTTAAAAATTAAAAGCATTAATTGAGTGTCCAGGATCTATTTTCCACAAGTATGAGACATGGGCTTGGTGGAAAAAGCTGCGCCAAGATAAAGGTTTTTTGAATAAAAGCTTAAAATTGAAAAAGAATTATTTCAAGGATAAAAGGTATGACTACAGGATGTACCGTAATTGCAGCTTAATTTCAGATCTTTTATTACCCTGTATTTCATCCAGGCCCGAGCCAATTATTTCCTGATCCCTGTAAATGGTTTGAGCAAAACGAAGCCAAACAGTCAATTTTTTTGAGACATCGTAGTTCATATTAATATAGTAGCGAAATCCTTTATTCAAAAAAACGGGTATGCTGTAACTATATAGAACATCTGATTCATAGGCATAAATCCGGCTGTCAAAACCATCGGTTTCAAAATATTGCAATCTTAAATTAGCAGATAAACTGCGGGTAGGTTTAAAAGCTCCTTCTATATAGGTTAGAAAACCTCTTTGACTATCCTTTTCCTTTTTATTAAACCATATTGCTTCAGTTCTTGCTTTTATGGTTAAAGACGGATTAATTAAATAACTAAAATGCAAGCGCCAGTTTTGTCTTGGTTTAATTACAAGGAAGTTGGTAACAGAATCTGTTTCTGATTCATTGATTTGTTTATGCTCATTTTTAAAACGTGTGTATAATTCAAACTGCCTGTTGGGTTGATAAGTTAATTGAAATAAAAAATCCCTTCCCTGGCTGGGTGCATCCACCCGGAATTTAAGATAAGAAAACCGGTAAAAATCTGCATAAGCATCGATGCGCCAAATAGTAGCTGGCCTGAGAGTAACGCCGGTATAAAAACCTTTTTCATTAGACGGGCGGAAGCTTTCAGTGAATGCATTTCCATATAAAGATTGGTATGCCTGGTGAATATTGCGGTAAAGTAAGGACACATCCACTTTTGGATCAATACTGATCAAGGCTCCATTTACAAATCCTTTATTAAATTTTTTATCAGCTGCCGCTTCACCAAAAAAATGCACATTCCTTCGGGTGAAGCTGTAGTCAACACTATAATTAACCCAGTCCTTACCAGTAATGGCAAATTTGTTATAAGGCTCATCTCGTTTTTGCAAAGGATTCGTAAACTGGTAAGTAATAGCATTTAGACCTACTTTAAAATAATTATTTTGGTAAGTTACATTCCCACCAAAAGACGTCTGATCAATATTATTACGATCAGCTATTTCCGAAGGAGTGCGATGCAGGCCAGAAGTAAGCAAACTTGAAAAAGCCTTTACGTTGGTTAATGTATCAATAATAGCATTACCACTGATTTTTTGAAAAGAGCCAAAGGCTGTTGCTTCAATAGATCCCTTTTTGATGGTAAGCCCTGCCCCACGGTTAAAATTGAATTCTGCCCCCGAACCAAATGGGTTAAGGATAGGGGCCTGTCTTTTAATAGACATTACTTCCGAGCCTTTCTTAAAGGCCAATGAACTCCATTGCGTTAAGCCTTGCCCCAAATTAATAGCAAAATCTCCTAAGGCCAGTGATTTAATAATTCCTAATTGCCTTGCAAAAAAATGAAAGGAATAATGGTCAAATCCTTTTGATTGGGCGCCTTTAAAAAAAGCTTCGCCAGCGTCTTTATCTGCCGTTAACCCATACTGCAACAAGTTTTTATATTGATATTTATATCTGAATAATAAACGATACGGGCTGCCTAAGTAATGGGTATTTAAGGAAGTATCATAACCTCTTTGTTTTTCTAAAACACGCGATGACCGGCCTAAAAAATAATGCTCTCCCTTCTGCAACCGGTTAAGCATTTCTTCTTTTAAATTGATAGGATCTTCTGTTGTTATAAATAGTTGAATTTTACGAATTGTGGCCAGATCCCAGGTGGGCACTGCCTGCAGTTCATAAATACTTATTAGGTTACCAAACAAACGCCGGTATTGTAATAAATTTTGAATGTGCAAATCTG
>MWVX01000117.1_pt1 | contig 21660 bp, 22 predicted proteins | sample 1047311 | NCBI WGS metagenome assembly MWVX01 (sample SAMN06349984, study PRJNA376086) | soil metagenome | isolation source: MtG-4 sample Antarctic (ecotone) soil | place: Antarctica | collected 2015-01-13 | reverse complement strand
TAGCACGGGCGTCATCCTGGTTGGAATGTAAAAAGCCTTCTTGTTTACAGCAAAAAGGCTTTGAGATGATTTCAGTGGTGGCTCCAATTTATTGGAGACCCCGATCAGAATATTTACATGTCAAAGTTGCATTCCCTTAGAGCATTTTTTATCACTTAAAAAAAATGCTATGAACAAAAATGTTTCAATGCAAATCATCAATTCCAATGCTGCGGGTATTGATGTAGGTAGCCGCTCTCATTTTGTAGCTATTGGCCAGGGTTCTGGTGATGTAAGAGAATTTGGTGTGTACAACGAAGATTTAAAAGCAATAGCCCAATGGCTATTAGCAAATTCTGTAACAACAGTAGCCATGGAAAGCACCGGTACTTACTGGCAAAGTTTGTTTGCTGTTTTACAAAATGAAGGCTTGCAAGTCATTCTTTGCAATGGCAAGTTCACCAAAAACATTAAAGGTAAAAAGACTGATGTGCAGGATTGCCAATGGATACAAAAACTGCATACCATCGGCTTGCTTAGTGGAAGTTTTTTGCCTGATGAAGCCACCGAACAATTACGAACTTATTGCCGGCATCGCGGTAACCTTTTAGATGGGGCTGCCGACACTACACGCAAAATGCAGAAGTATTTGCGCCTGCTAAATTTAAGATTAGATGTAGTGGTAAAAGACGTTACAGGCTTAACAGGCCTTTCAATTATAGGCGCTATTTGTAAAGGAGAGATCAATGCAGCAGCGCTTGCATCCCTACGACATGGTAACTGCAAAAAGAGTGAAGAAGAGATAGCAAAGGCACTGCAGACCAATGGAAGAAAAGATTATTTATTTGCATTGAAGTATGAGTACAAGATGTATCAAAACCTGCAATCAGCCATCACATCATGCGATGCAGAAATAGAAAAAATGTTGAACGAACAGATACGTAACAACGATGATAAACAACAACACTTTATTGATAAGAAAGTGCATAAAAGAATAAACAAGAACTCACCCAAAAACATTGACATCAACTTAATGTCGTACCAATATTTTGAAGGCGTAGATCTGTTGGCAATAGAAGGTGTAAGTCATTCAACAGTGCTTACTGTAATGAGCGAAGTAGGATTGGAAGGAATGAAAAAGTTTGACACAGCAAAACAATTTGCAAGCTGGCTGCGGCTTGCGCCCAACAATAAAATAAGTGGTGGAAAAGTGCTGAGCCATAAAGTACCCAAAGGAAGCAACCGGCTAAAAATTGCCTTGCGCAATGCCGCCAATGCCATCGGTAATTTAAAAGACACTCCTCTATCAAATTTCTTCAACTGTATCAACTTCAGAAAAGGAAGAGTGTCGGCCATAAGCGCCACCGCCAGAAAGCTTGCAGTAATAATATGGAACATGATCATAAAAAAGCTCCCCTACAACAACGAACATGGCTACGAATTCCTCGATCAAAAACGCAAAAGAAAAGTGAAGGAAATGAGAAAGCTTATTCATAAGTTTGATATAAAGACTGATGAATTAGGGCTGCAAATCAGCGGCTTGTGAAACGTTAGTCAGAATGCAAAAACGAGACGACCAAAATCAACAGTAACAGACAAAAAATATGAAAAAAATATCAATTGCAATAATAATGACTTTGTTTTTTTACACAACATTATTTGCACAACAAAAAAATACAACCCAAATAACCAAAAAAATTGAAACATATATAACAGAACTTGAAAAGGTCGGTTTTTCAGGAACTGTGCTTGTAGAGCTTGACGGCAAAAAAGTCATTTCAAAAGGTTATGGATTTAGAAACTTGGAACTTAAAGAAAGAAATACAACAAATACAATATTTGACATTGGTTCTCTGACAAAACAATTTACAGCATCAGCAATTCTAAAATTAGAAATGCAAGGAAAATTAACTACTTCAGATACCATTACAAAATACTTTCAAAATGTTCCTGTCGATAAATCAACTATAACCATTCACGATTTATTACGACACCAATCAGGATTACAAAGCAGTTTAGGTAGCGACTATGACCAAATAAGTGAAACTGATTTTATAGACACTTTAATGAAATCATCTTTAAGATTTAAAACAGGTTCAAATTTTTCTTACTCAAACATAGGATACAGTTTGCTTGCTCTTATCATTGAAAAGGTTTCGGGAAAAACTTATGAGCAGTACCTTTATGAAAACCTATGGAAATCAGTAGGAATGGAAACAACAGGTTATAGTCGACCAAACTTTAATGCTGATTTAATTGCAATCGGTTATGGAAAAAACAATATAATTTGGGGAAAACCAACGAGTAAAAATTGGAATGGGAAAGCACCATATTGTCATTTATTAGGAAATGGCGGAATACTTTCAACAACAGAAGATTTGTTTAAATGGCATAAAGCATTGATGACAGAAAATATTTTATCGAAAGAAGCAAAGGAAAAATTATACCACCCTAAAATTAGAGCAAACGAAAATGACAATGCTTATTACGCCTACGGTTGGGATGTTTCCAAAACAAACAGAAATACATTTCGTGTTTGGCATAATGGAACAAACAATATATTTTATTCGGATTGTATGCGATTTATTGACGAAAAAACAACTTTGATTTTTTTGTCAAATAAATCTAACCGAAATTTATACCAACTTAACTTTGAAGTTGCAAAAATTATTTTCGAAAAAAACTACAAACCAATCATACCAATAGCCGACAATGAAACTAATCAAAAATTTTCACAAGAGATAATTGAAACTGTTTTGTCCAACGGGCTAGAAAAAGCAAAATTTAAGTATAATAGCAGACCATCTAAAACAGATATTTTAGAAAATATTTTAAATGCGAAAGGTTACGAACTATTATCACAAAACAAATATGATGATGCCATAAACATTTTTACAATGAATACTATTGCCTACCCAAATTCATTTAATGCTTTTGACAGTTTAGGAGAAGCCTATATGAATAAAGGCGACAAAACATCAGCAATAAAGAATTATGAAAAAAGTTTACAGTTAGACCCAACAAATGGAAACGCAGAAGATATGATAAAAAAGTTGAAAAATTAACCACCGACAATATGCACTACCGCTAACAGCGGTTTGGCAAAAGGCGGGCTGACGTGCTTCGAAGAAACATTTGTGCAAGGTTCAGCATTTGTGCTTCGTATGAACTTTAGTGCTAAAATTCCCGCCCTTCGCCAAGCCGCAAACCGTTATGCGTAACCAATTGGCGATATCGCGACTACAAACGGGGAAGCTGAAAACCGACAACAGAGTAAGCGAAAACAATTAATCTCAAATAAAATGAAAAGACTCTACATTATTACACTGCTCTTTGTCTTAGGAGGATTGAGCAACAACGCAAATTCCCAAAATTTTCTTTGGGGAAAACAACTGGGCGGAACGGATGATGATTACGGCTCCCCCATTGCTGTTGATACCAGTGGAAATGTTTATGCCACAGGAGGCTTTCGCGGCACAGTTGACTTTGACCCCGGCACCGGAATGTATAATCTGACAGCTATTGGTAGTCAGGATATTTTTGTTTCCAAGTTGGATGCTTCCGGAAATTTTATCTGGGCAAAACAATTTGGCGGAACAGGTCTTGATAATGCTAACTCCATCGCCATTGATGCCAGTACCGCAACAGGCGGGATTTATACAACAGGATTATTTTACGGCACTGTCGACTTTGACCCCGGTATCGGTACGTTTAATCTGACCTCCGCTGGTTTTGGTGATATTTTTATCTCAAAACTAGACTCTGCGGGGAATTTCCTTTGGGCAAAACAATTGGGTGGGACAGCAGATTTTGATTATGGCTTCTCGCTCGCGCTTGATGCTAGCGGAAATGTTTATACAACAGGATACTTTTATGGCACTGCCGACTTTGATCCGGGTGCCGGAACGTATAATCTGTCTTCGGCAGGAGATAGGGATATTTTTGTATCCAAGCTTGATGCTTCCGGGAATTTCCTCTGGGCAAAACAATTGGGAGGACTAAATGATGATAGAGCTTACAGCCTCGTTGTTGACACGAGTACCGCAACAGGCGGGATTTATACAACAGGATTTTTTCAGAGTATAGTCGACTTTGACCCAGGCATCGGTGTGTACAATCTGACTTCGGCTGGTGATGATGATATTTTTGTATCCAAGCTTGACTCTTCTGGGAATTTTGTTTGGGCAATACAAATGGGCGGAGCAGCTGAAGATCGTAGTTACTCCATCGCTGTTGACGCCAGTTCCGGTACAGGGGCAGTTTATAATACAGGATTCTTTAATGGCACGGTTGATTTTAACCCCGGCACAGGAACGTATAATCTGGTCTCTGCTGGTTTGGGTGATATTTTTGTTTCCAAATTAGACGCTTCCGGGAATTTCCTCTGGGCAAAACAATTGGGCGGAACGGCTGATGATGTAGCTTACTCCATCGCTGTTAATGCCAGTCCCGGTACAGGCGATATTTATACTACAGGATTCTTTAATGGCACGGTTGATTTTAACCCCGGCACAGGAACGTATAATCTGACCTCCATAGGCAACTCTGATGTTTTTATTTCCAAGATAGATACTTCCGGGAATTTTCTCTGGGCAAAACAAATTGGCGGAACAAGCATAGATGTTGGTAGCTTCATCGTTGCTGACGCTAATAAAAATGTTTATACAACAGGATGGTTTTATGGCACAGCCGAATTTGACCCCGGCACCGAAACGTATAATCTGATCTCTGCTGGTAATTCTGATATTTTTGTAGTAAAATTATCAGATGTTTTTACGGGGATAACAGACGCTTCGACTTCGATTAAAATGCCAATCGTTTATCCAAATCCAAGTAATGGGCGATTCAATATTACAAGCTCCGCCATCATTGACGAAATAAGAATTACAAACCTGCTGGGGCAAATTATTTATCAAACAAAACCAAGTTCAAATAATTTTTCATTACAACAAAATGAAACAGGAATTTATTTTATTCATATTACAATTGGCAAACAAATCATCACAAAAAAATTAATTGTGTGCAGGTAACAAGCAGTGCGGTGATTCAGATTACAAAATGCAAATTTTTTAAAAGAAGGGTTTTGAGTGGTAAACGAACAGTTGTGCTTCTAAGCCCTTCTTTTAAAACTTCATTTATCCCTTATGCGTTGTGCATCATGCCAAGATGAACTTAAATTACAGATAAAGCATGCTTAGACTAAGATATATTTATTCAAAGGCTATTTTGCTTCTCGCATTTTATTTTTGTTTGCAGACACGTATTGCTTTTGCCGAAAGCAAACAAATTGACAGCTTAAAAACACTTTTAAATTTTCCAAAAGAGGATACAGTGATTGCTCAAAGGTTCATAAAACTATCATACTTTTTTGTGGAGAAATCAACTGACAGGCAAAACGGGAACACTGGCTTGTGCCGTTACGATGGAAAAACCTTTACCAATTTTTCGGAATAAAGTATGAAATGGTTTTACTGCTTAGCTTCCGGCGAAAGGTGTTCCGAAGATGCCGACTGCAAGCTCTATCCAGATAAGGACAAGCACTGTCAGAAGAGCTCCACAGATGGCTATTCGGTACTTGATTTTGTTTACCGTCCTCATTACAAGCTCACACATGAGACCTGTGCCGAGCAGTAGGACTCCCATAACGACAAAATCTGATAGAGACCAGTTCACTTCTTCTGTGAACTGCATCGCTACTAACGGAATGAGCAATAGAAGTGCTACTGTAAGCACAAGGCCGATAAGTCTTTTATTTTGCATGATCATAAATTTTCGGGTTTTTTATATAAGTACTTTGAACAACAAAGTTAATCTAAAGTACTTTGTAATTCAAAGTAATTAGATGAAATTTTAAGCGATTTTAGTTTTCCAGAAAAATGGAGGGTGGCAATGTTGAACGATTGACAAACACGACAATTTGCACAGTCATAAAACAGATAACATATAACTTTGCAAGGAGAATAATATAATGTGGAGCAGCGACCACTAAAAAAACGGGCGAAACCGAAACGCCAAACGAGTAGGAATCAATTGAAAAAATTAATATGCCAAGCAACAGCGTAACATTACACAGAATTCTTAAAGCAACTCCCGAAAAGGTTTATCGTGCCTTTACCGAACCTAATGCTCTCGCATTTTGGATTCCACCATATGGTTTTTTATGTGTTGTTCATAATATGGACGTGAGGGTAAGTGGGAGTTATAAAATGTCTTTTATCAATTTTTCCACTGGCAATGGACACTCCTTTGGCGGAATATTTCTGGAAATAAAACCGAATGAATTTTTAAAGCACACAGATAAATTTGACGATCCCAATTTGCCCGGAGAAATGACCACTTCGATTTGGCTCAAGAAAGTTTTTTGCGGTACAGAACTTAAAATCGTTCAAGAAGGCATTCCCTCTGTTATACCGACAGAAATGTGTTATTTGGGATGGCAGGAGTCGTTAGAAAAATTGGCAAAATTGGTTGAGCCCGAAATTCCGGATGCTTAATTTACTTAAATGACAAGCTTTTGAAGGAGTGGTTAGCTGCAAAAGTGATATCTCCCCTACCCGTCTAACTCTCCGGCAATAACATTCATACTGCTTAGCGTTACTATTGCATCTGATATAAAACCGCCTTTTACCATTTCAGTATAAGCCTGGTAATAGATAAAGCAGGGCCTTCGAAAATGCAGTCTGTATGGAGCGCGGCCTCCGTCACTGATAAGGTAAAAACCAAGCTCTCCGTTTCCTCCTTCCACTGCCTGGTAAACTTCTCCTTTGGGTGCATCAATTTCGCCCATCACAATTTTGAAATGATAGATGAGCGCTTCCATATTATCGTACACATCCTTTTTATCAGGCAGATAATAATGAGGCAAATCCGCATGATAGGAAGTTTTGTCGGGCAGCTTGTCTAATTTCTCTATAGCCTGTTTTATGATACTGAGCGATTGCCACATCTCCTCTTCACGTACCAGGAAGCGGTCGTAAGTATCTCCCTTAGTGCCTACCGGGATAATAAATTCAAAATCTTCGTATGAGGAATATGGATTCATAGCCCGCACATCATAATCTACTCCGGCGGCTCTAAGATTTGGTCCTGTGAAACCATAATTTATTGCACGCTCAGCACTGATCGGGCCGGCACCCACCGTGCGCTCTATAAAGATTCGGTTTCGCATAACCATGTTCTCAAACTCCTTAAGCACTTTAGGAAATTCCTTAACAAAGTTTTCAAGTTTTTTGAAAGCAATGTCATTGAAATCGCGTTCGAATCCGCCTACCCTTCCGATATTGGTTGTTAGCCGGCTTCCACACACCTCTTCCCAAATCTCATAAATCTTCTCCCGCTCCTGCATGCAATAGAGAAACCCTGTGTAAGCTCCTGTATCTACCACCAGTATAGAATTGCAGATCAGATGGTCCGCAATACGTGCCAGCTCCATAATGATCACTCTTAAATAATCTACCCGCTTTGGAAGCTTTACACTTAACAGTTTCTCCACTGTAAGATGCCAGCCCATATTGTTAATGGGTGAAGAGCAATAATTCAACCGGTCTGTCAGCGGCGTGATCTGATAAAAAGGGCGGTGTTCGGCAATCTTTTCAAAGGCACGGTGGATGTAGCCTATAGTTGTTTCGCCACTCACAATTCTCTCCCCATCTATCTCTAAGATGTTTTGAAACACGCCATGTGTAGCAGGGTGGGTAGGGCCCAGATTTAGCGTTATAGTCTCTTTCGCAAGAGCATGTTCAGGAAGTGTTATATGTTCATCAGTAGAGGACATTTCAATTCAGTTATCTATTAAAGTGATGATACATAAAAAACGAAATGCTGTAGCGATAAAATTACTTGTGTATACGCTCAGCCTGAATCAGGTCCGGGTCTCTTCCAAACATCTCATCGTTCTTATCCTTTCGTGTATTGTCTTCCAGCGGATACTCTTTACGCATAGGAAAAATTGTCATCTCATCCACATTCAAAATTCTTTTTAGATTCGGGTGACCTTCGAAAATAATTCCATAGTAATCATAAGTCTCTCGCTCCAGCCAGTTAGCAGCGGAAAAGAGCGTTGTTACCGTAGGAATTTTAGGAGGATCTCCTTCAATTGCTACTTTAATTCTTAGGCGTAAATTATTTATGAAGCTATGCAGGTGATAAACAACTTCAAACTTTTCTTTCCTATCGGGATAATGAACACCACAAAGAGTTGTTAGAAATATAAATGCGAGTTCATCATCGTCACGCAAAAACTTTAGTATATCTATGATTTTTTCAGGTAGCACATTTACTGTCAGCATCCCATATGGCTCTTCAGCATTAGCAATTGCACCTGGAAACACTCGTTCTAATTTCTGAATTACATGCAGATAACCGATCGTTTCCATCTCTAATTTGAGTCATTTTGCAGCTGATAATTCACAACCAATCCAATTAAATTAAATTCTACTTTTTTAGTTTGCAATGGTTTCTATGCCATAAGACTGCAGCAAGGCCTTGTATTCAGGAGAGTTCCTTCTCCTTAGCGATTCATTCTGTACCAGATCCTGTACTCTCATTAATCCATCTATTATTTGCTCTGGACGGGGTGGACATCCGGGTACGTAAACATCTACAGGAATTATCTGATCGATTCCCTGGAGCACGGAATAAGTATCGAAAATGCCGCCACTGCATGCACATGCACCTACAGCGATCACCCATCGCGGTTCAGCCATTTGCTCATAGACCTGCTTTAAAATGGGCCCCATCTTTTTAGCAATGGTACCCATCACCATTAGTAAATCGGCCTGGCGGGGTGAGAAGCTCACGCGCTCTGAACCAAACCTGGCAAAATCGTAATGCGAGCCCATGGTGGACATGAATTCAATGCCGCAGCACGAGGTAGCAAAAGGAAGAGGCCAGATGGAATTTTTTCGTGCGAGACCTACTACATGCTGAAAGCGGGTAGCGAAAAAACCCGTTCCCTCATGACCCTCAGGTGGTTTCACTACACTTATTTTTCTCTCGGGAGATGTCAGGGTTTCCATTTAAAAATTTATATTAATACTTGCTATTAAAATCCATTGACAAATAAAACACAAGTGCATGCTTTAAGTTCTAATACGAAGCACTTATTCCCAATCCAGGGCACCCGACTTGATAATGTAAAAAAATCCAACCAGCAACAAGCCCATAAAAAGCGCCATAGTGATTAAGCCCTGTATTCCAAGCTCAATAAAATTAACTGCCCACGGATACAAAAAGATAACCTCCACATCGAATAAAACAAACAGAATGGCGGTAAGAAAATATTTGATGGCAAAAGGTTGCCTTGCATTTCCGACAGACTTAATACCACTCTCGAAAGCTTTTAACTTTTTCCGGGTATTCAAGCGAGGGCCGAGTAGATGTGTTACTATCATTGTTGTAGCAACAAAACCACCTGCAAAAATAAATTGAATGACTATGGGTAAGTAGCTCACCGCTGATGAGGCAACCTGCGTCGTTTCTGCAGCTTGAATGAGTATCATTTTAGTTATATCCGCCCGAAAACAGGCAGGCAAAGAAACGACCCCAAGGCCATATAATCAAATGATTGGCCTACGCCAATTCATATTCTTCACAGAAGAAATTATTCCCTTGTGATAAATTCTGAAGCTTAATGATATTTGATTGCATAAGATAAAATCATCAGGAATTGAAAGCTTTCCTGATAAGAAATTTCAGAGATGATTGTCAGTGCCATCCCTTTTGATTTTCCTTTTGATGTTCAATAACCTGAAAGGTAAATGGCCAGCTTTTTTTTCTAAAGGCACGTACAAGAAATATAATGATTCCTGAAACTATTATGGCCACCGCACCAGTAATATATTCCCAACCGGATGAGACAAAAATGAACATCCATACGATGATGCCAAGTAGGGCAGGTAATGGAAAAAGCCACATTTTGTAAGGCAAATGCATCCTTTCTTTTTTAAATCTTAGATAAATTACGCCGACTGATTGTCCGATAAACTGAATAAGAATACGCATAACAATGATTGCAGTAATAACTTCTTTAAGCTTAAACAATAGGCTGAATATCAAAGCGGTAAGAGCCAAAATGAAAAGAGATATATGAGGTATCTTCTTCAAAGGGTGTACTCTTGCAAAAACACTAAAAAAATTACCATCTACCGCCGCGGCGTAAGGAACGCGTGAATAACCCAACATTACCGCAAATAATGAGGAGAGTGCGATCCATAAGATCATTATTGTGGCTACGTTAGCTGCTGTCTTTCCATAGATTTTTTCAAAGAAGGTTGATACGATGAATGGGGCGTCTTTTGCCTCCTGCCAGGGTATTACTCCCAAAACAGAGATTTGCATCAGTAAATAGAGTATCGCAATTCCTGCTATTGAGATAAAAATACTTCTTGGAATATTTCGCTCAGGTTGTTTGATTTCTGCTCCCAGGTGGCAGACGTTATAATACCCTAGATATGAGTACACCGTTTTTATAGATGCATTGCCTAACCCTAAAAAAAAGACTGCATTCAAATCGAAAGCTCCTTCCGGATAGGTGAATGCCAGAGATGAATTGAAATGCGTTAATCCTCCAATTATCAGCCAAGCCATAGTAACGACTACACCTACCCATAAAAATATTGACACGCGGCCTACTGACACAATATTCCTGTTAAGCAACAGATAGATCACCACTACTGCAGAACCGCTTATAATCTTTTGTTCAAGTGAGGATAATGGTATCAGGTATTGAAAATAAGTGGCAAAGCCTATAGCGCCCGAGGCTATCACCAAGGGGGCCTGGATAATGGTTTGCCAGATGTATAGAAATGAAAATAGCGAGCCCCATCTTTTCCGGCCGTAAATATTATTCAAAAACTGATAACTGCCACCTGCCAGTGGCATCGCAGCTCCAAGCTCACTCCACACGAAACCATCCATAAAAGCAAGAAAAGCCCCGAGGAGCCAGGCAATAATAGATTGCGGACCATTCATGGCACCTATCACCAACGGTAGGGTTATGAAAGGGCCAATTCCGACCATATCAATCATATTTATAGAGGTAGCCTGCATCAGGTTCAGGCCCCGAACTAAGGGTGGACCTTTAGAAGATGAATTACCTGATATCATAAGTGCCGGAAAAGTTAGATCTAAAATGGCATCAGCAAAATAGTTGAGGCTGTGGAGGAAAAAAACTCCCCCGAGAGATTCGGGGGAGAAAATCCTAACTATGGCTACTAGTGTCGGCTTTTTTTATTGCTGGCCTTTTCTGTGATCAGATAAAAATTTTTCGAGGCCAATATCTGTTAACGGATGTTTTAGTAATCCCAGGATAGATTCTAAGGGACAGGTGCACACATCAGCACCTGCTTCAGCACACTTTACGATATGTAGGGGGTTGCGTATCGAAGCTGCGAGAACTTCAGTTCTGTACCCATAGTTTCCATAGATGTGCACGATCTGCTCTATAAGAAGGACGCCATCCCAGTTGGCATCATCAATACGGCCTATGAAGGGCGAAACAAAGTTAGCCCCTGCCTTTGCAGCAAGAAGTGCTTGACCAGCAGAAAAGACAAGTGTACAATTGGTTTTAATACCATTATCTGAAAACCATTTCAAGGCCTTAACACCATCTTTTACCATCGGAACTTTGACCACTATGGCGGGATGTAGTTCCGCAAGCTTTTTCCCTTCAGTGACGATCTCATTAAATTCGGTAGCAATTACCTCGGCGCTTACATTTTTGCCTACGAGTTCGCAGATAGACACATAATGGCTCATTATCTTTTCTTCACCCCTGATACCTTCTTTTGCCATTAACGATGGGTTGGTAGTAACGCCGTCGAGAATACCCAAGTCATGCGCTTCCCTAATCTGATCAATGTTGGCCGTATCGATAAAAAATTTCATTCTGAGAGTCCTATTAAAAATGATGAGGGAAAAGTGGGCAAGTTACTTATATCGCATCGCTACAACCACCTACCCTTGCTGCCTTCCGACCCTGGGGGAGTTCAGCAGGAGCTGATCGTATAAGGCTTGCCCGCCACAAAAGTAAACGGAAAGGGTGCAGAAAGATGGGGCGTCGTTAAAAATAGTTTTGAACAACAAATTCTAAAACATTGTGCAAACATTATTGCTTGCTAAATCAATGGGTTACGTTGTAATAGATTGAATAATGTAGGTTAGTTAAACTTTAAAGGCGGTAGAGCGAACGTCACTAAGAGGACTCTTGCTTGATGCTTTCAATCGAATGGCAAACCGATGGAAATTCCACCTTTACTATAGAGGCATAAACAGATGATAGTCAATATACTACTTGGAAAACTAGGTCAACCGAGATACCTCATAATTACCCTTCAATTTATAGTTCCCCATGGCCAGTACATAGGATATCTTATTACGAAGGCCTAATTCTTATTAACTTTTTTAATTTCGTCCACGCATCCCACGCAGGCTCGGTATTTAAAGGGTGCAGATTGTAGATGTTGTTTAACCTTATTGTTAGGATCATTTTTGACATTTGGAACTTCACCTTGTCTTTTATCACATAAATACAAAAATGCTATTCTCCCTGAACTTTAATAAAATCATACTATGACGGAAGAAATTGAGTCTGAAAAACACTACTACTCTATCGGCGAGGTGGCAAAGATGTTCAATCTTTCAATTTCAAACATACGTTTTTGGGAGCAGGAATTCGAAATACTCAAACCTAAAAAAAATAAGAAGGGAGACCGGTTTTTCACCAAACAAGATGTGAGCAATCTCAAAGTCATTTATCATCTGCTGAAAGAAAAAGGTTATACGATTGAAGGCGCAAGAAAAAAGTTATTGCAGCAACCCGATCATGTTTCGGATCGGATAAAGATGATTGATTCACTGAAGAAGATCAAAGTATTTCTCCAGTCTCTGAAAGATAATCTCGACAAAAAGGATCGGGGAATTTCGATTGCTGAAAAAACTTTATTAAAGAAATCGGTTGAGAAAAAATAAATATCTGATTTAAAATTGATATTCTTTCCTGACAGCATTGATCCGAATTCCTATCTCAAAAATATTGTCTGAAGAAGAATATGCGGCTACATCTGACTTCGTGCGCCGATAGATATATTTAGTTTCGAAAAAAATGTTGTGGCGGATCATATAAGAAACTGAGAATTCACTTAACAACAAATTTGTTTGCACTCCCTGACCGACCTGGTTTCCATAAATTGTCTCGATAGAAGATTCGAAAGAGGGTATAAAAAGGTTAGACCCCCAATTAGAGTTTGATGTATCTCTACCCTGATTTGCCGCTGTAATCCGAAGTTGCATGATAAGAGGAAAAACCGGCTGATATCGAACAATCCCTATTCCTTCGTTGAGGTTGGCACCAAGTGGATGAGCCAGTGGCTGATTATAGTTTGAATAATTAGCTATTGAATCATTATGGGTATATACATATGGGCGAAGATGATTCCATTCAAGCTGCAGATCGAAATTACCAAGTCCGAATGCATCAATATATTTTATTCCCGTTTGCAATCCATATTTATTCCCCCAATATCCGTCCTGTGGTTTCGATGCCTGAAAATTAAAATCATCAATAGTTAATTGTCCATAGAAGGAGAAGTGTCGCAAAAAATTCAATCGGTAATCAATGCCGAGCATTGCATTATCTGAGCTACCAATGAGCTGCTCAGCAAAGCGATAAAAAATAAGCGGATTAAGATATTGTAACTCAAAACCATTGTTGCGCTGGAATATTACGCTCTCCCAAATTCCTATATTCAAAAAACGGGTTGCATTCAGACTAAGATGATGGATCGCTGCATATTTTTTAGGGAGAAGCCGATCACCACCACGCAGAAAATTCGCGGTGATATCAACAAATAAGTTTTGGTAGCTGATCCTCCAGACCTGGGTTTTCAATTTTAGGAATAGATAATCACCTGAAAAATCCGAGAGAGCGAGAGAACGGTTGCCGTTACCCAGAAAATTATTGTCGCTGCCAAACTGGATGGTGATGAACTTAGCCAGGCTAAAATCAAGATATCCATTGGCTGATAAAAAATCCGTTGCCTCCGATTTAAAATCCTTAAAGTATGCTTCACCGGGAATTGCTCCGAAAGAATCAATCCGCTCCCTGACATATAATGGCATTCGGGCCTGGTTTTCAGATAACATTGTATAAAAGCCTATCTTTTTTGCAACCCATCCTCTCAACTCTATTCCACGTGTGTTTACAAAGAGTGTCTGCTTAGATCTTGTTTCAACACCTCCTGCAAAATGCACCACGGGATTGACCTTTATCATAAAATCATCAGAGCGATGCTGATACAATGTCGCCTTGTCGCGATAGAAATATTTCAATACAGGCCTTTTACTTTTTGCGCCGGCGTATTCCGACCATTCATCGTTGTCAATGAGCAGGTATTGAATGTTTTTTTTATCAGTTGGCGAGAATGAAACAGAATCTTCCTGAAGAGAATCAATAAACTGCGCCATGTTCTTCCGTAGCAATGGCGATGCTGAGAAATGGAGCTGATCAGAGATCTTTCCTGAACTGATCTCTAATCTTTCAAGAATGTGGTATGAAAAAGTATTGAGTGGAACGAAAGCGCTTTGGCATTGTCCCTTATCAGGAAATAAAAAGAAGATCAGTAAAAGCGATATGATCCGTCTCACGCTTAAAAAGTATGAACTATAATAATTAGGATTTATCTAATTGCCCACGATGTTTTTCCTTGTCCTCATCTAAAATAAACTTTAACTGCATAAATACAAGTCTACCTCTTATGAGTTCAAAACGCACGCTTTTTATGGCCTAAAGCAGCATAGTACCAAATAATAAGATAACATGGAATCAACAGCCAATAGCCTTTCTGCGCGTCAAATTCATCTACCAGTTTTCCATAAATGAGAGGTAATAAAGCACCCCCGGCAATGCTCATGATAAGTAACGCTGATCCAATCTTGGTGAAACGGCCGAGGCCCTCAATTGCCAGTGGCCATATTGCAGGCCACATGATTGCATTGGCCAGTCCAAGCAATGCTATGCAGGCGACAGATAGCATTCCATGGGTGAACAATGCAGTAAGAGAAAAAAGCAATCCAACAACTGCAGATATTTGCAGGGCTTTTTCCTGCCGTAAATATTTTGGAATAGTGAATACACCAATCAAATATCCGACGATCATTGCAAGCAAAGTAAGGGTCGTAAATGTCTTTGCCGTGTCCATTGGAATTCCCCACGACTTTCCATAAGGGATGATTGTATCGGCGGCAATTACCTCAGCTCCCACATAAAAGAACAAGGCAATCACTCCCAATACCAACTGAGGAAACTGAAACACACTGGATTTTGCTGTAGCTGATCCATAGGGATTTCGCATTTCCTGATCAGTATCAATTTCAGGCAACTTTGAAAAACGAATCATCATAGCCAGAAATATCAGTATCAAGGCAATAATGATATAAGGAACAATTACACGTTGAGCCAATGCATCAAGCACCACGTCTCTTTGTAACCCGTCCATCGTTTGCAGACTGGCGGTGATCTCATCAGCATTCTTCAATATTATCGCACCGAGAATGAGTGGGCTTATAGCACCTGCTACCTTGTTGCAAATGCCCATGATACTTATTCGGCGGGCAGCACTCTCGATAGGTCCAAGGATGGTGATGTATGGATTTGATGCTGTCTGAAGAATGCTTAGGCCGGTACCAATGATAAATAATCCAGTGAGGAATAAATAGTAGGTACGTGTTAGTGCGGCCGGAATAAAAAAAAGTGCTCCTGCTGACATCACTAATAAACCTGCCATCATGCCTCGTTTGAATCCCGTCCTTTTCAAAACCCATGAAGATGGGATGGCCATTACAAAATAGGAGATGTAGAATGCAAACGTTACCAGGTATGCTTCTAAATTGGTGAGCTCACAAGCGATGCGCAGGTATGGAATAAGTGAGCCGTTGAGCCAGGTGACAAAGCCGAAAATGAAAAATAGTGCGCCGATAATGGCAATGGAGAGGGTATAGCTGCCGTGTTTTTTGCTTCCTGTCACAATGGAGTTTTTATTTATGAGAATTGAATAGGCAGAATAGAGATTGTTGCTGTGAAAATGTAAATTAATTCTGAACTTCAGCGTTGAAGTGCAACTTATTTTTCCACTGCCCATCTTTCTATGAAGCTTGTTTAAGTATAAGTATACTCATGCATCAAAACAGTCTGTAAAGGAAGAATCTATCTTAAATGATGTTTCAGGTAATATTAACTGTCATTCGGGAGAGTGATAAATCGCGGGTTGCATTTCAGGTTATCAGATAGATAAAAAGAAATTTCCCTTACATTTAGCCGTAATGCCATACCTAACTATTATGGATTTCTTCAAGGATGTAATTCACCATCCTGCAAGTGTTTTTAATCCTGAAACACTCATTCGCTATGGTGGCTTGCTGCTAGTAGTTCTAATGATATTTGCAGAGACGGGTATATTCTTTTGTTTCTTCTTTCCTGGAGATTCTCTTGTATTTACTGCAGGCGTACTTACAGCAACGGGTGGCCTTAGCTATAATGTTTATGTTGTCTGCATCGCCCTCATTGCTGCTGCCATCGCCGGCAATTTAGTTGGATATTATTTTGGAAAAAAGACCGGGCCTATGCTCTTTAAAAGAAAAGATTCTATTTTTTTTAAGCAGGAATACCTGATCATGGCAGAAAAGTTTTATGCTAAATATGGTGGTGCGGCCCTGATCCTCGGCCGTTTTCTTCCCGTGATCCGTACCTTTGCTCCAATAGTGGCGGGGGTGATCAAAGTAGATCTGAAAATTTTTATTTTCTATTCAATAGCCGGAGCGGTGATATGGGTTGTTCCACTCGTGACTGCGGGATACTTGCTCGGCAACCAACCTTTTGTAAAGGAAAATCTCGAATACATCATCATTTTAATGGTGGTATTGTTTACCACACCTATTATCATTAAGTTTCTTCGTGAGTCGAAAAAATTAAAGAAGGAAGAGGGCTTACGTAATCCTTAAAGGAAGTTTCATTCTATTCTAAATACAATTAAAATACTCAGGATTACATGATCATGGCAGACCGCCGCTTCTTCATTCTGCTCGCTTATTTGCTCACAGCAAGCATCTGTTACTCACAATCAACAAACAATCCGCTGATTCACAATTGGAGATATGCCGGCGTTGAAGAATTTGGCGTGATGAAGCAAGCCGATTCCACAATGAAAAATGACATGCTTCAGTTAAAAGCTGACGGTATATTTATTATGATAAAAAATGGAAAGGAAATTAATGGTGTTTGGTCGGCTAATGAGAAGAATGAAACAATCAGTTTAACTGATTCTAAAACAAAAAAATCTTTGATCTACAACATTAAATCCATTGATGAGAAAACGCTGATAATAGAATACCAGACACCTGACCTGGTAAGGACGCGCTATAGATATGAAGCATCCAACGAAAGATTAAAGTAATATCGAATCGAATCACAGTATATAATGAATCATGACTGATATTTCAATTACTATAAAACGTTTTGATTTTCATGAAAAAAACAAAAGAAGGTTTAATAACGTTTTTAGTAAATCGAAGCTGCGCGGGAGCCAGCGATTGCCTGGCGGAGCCGTTTGGCAACTCACTTGCGGCCTCACGAATACCATTTAAAATTTGCGTGCTATGAGTAATCTCGACAAATAAAAAAATTCACTCGAACTCACTTTAATCAGAATTGCAAAAGCATGGGAAATACAATTAAATCTATTGGAGTACTAACATCAGGTGGAGATTCTCCCGGCATGAATGCAGCCATACGTGCAGTGGTACGTACTGGAATTCACAACGGGCTGAAAGTCTATGGCATCATGCGCGGATACGAAGGGTTGATTGACGGAGAGATCAAGGAGATGGACTCGCGCTCGGTAAGTAATATCATCCACAGAGGAGGAACAATATTAAAATCTGCACGGAGCGAACGTTTCACGACTCCCGAAGGAAGGAAATTAGCATTTGAGCAGATCAAAAAATTTAATCTTGATGCAATCGTCCTACTTGGTGGTGATGGGACATTTCGTGGAGCGTTAGAGTTTAATAAAACATATGATTTCCCATTCATCGGGTTACCATGTACGATAGACAATGATCTTTATGGCACCGATCACACCATTGGCTACGATACTGCGATAAACACAGCTATGGAAGCCATCGATAAGATCAGAGACACGGCAGATTCACACAACAGGTTATTTTTTATTGAGGTGATGGGGCGTGATGCAGGATTCATAGCAATGAGAAGCGGCATTGCCACAGGCGCAGAAGCCATCTTAATTCCGGAAACACCACTCACCATTGATCAGTTGATCGCGAAGCTCGAGAAGGGATGGAAGCGAAAAAAATCATCAGGAATTGTGGTAGTGGCAGAGGGTGAGGTAGAGGGTGGAGCTTTTGAAGTTGCAAAAAAAGTTAAGGAAAAATTTGATCACTATGACACAAGAGTTTCTGTCGTGGGGCATATGCAGCGCGGTGGCAGTCCTACCTGCTCAGACCGGGTTCTTGCGAGCCGCCTCGGATTAGCAGCAGTGGAAGGACTTTTAGATGGAAAGGCCAATGTGATGGTTGGTGTTATGCATCGCGACGTAATCTATACAGCCTTTGCCCAGGCAACGAAACATCATCCAGAGATCAGTCCTTACCTGCTGATGCTGTCAGATGTGCTCTCTACATAATAAATCGGAAAGACTCATGCTGCATTGATGTGGTTCACTCATGCGACAAACGATGCTGCAATAAATACAAGGCGTTTAGAAACGCTTATTTTTTAAAGGGTTTTAAATAAAATGAGCAATGCTGAATTTGTCTTGAACTACTTCTCAAACATGTTCTTAGGCTTTGATAATCAACAATTACGAAAAACATAGATTATCTGGAAAAAGATTAAAACTTCTTATATTTATGAGTTAGCGGTCAGGCTAAAAACCAACCCATACAAATACAATTTCGACATCATGACAATAGAAACAGAAAGCTTAAAACTCATTCAGTGTGATGTTGAAACTTTAAAAGAATCAATCGCAGGCAATGAAAATCTTGGAAAAAAATTAGGTGTAACAGTTCAGGAAAATTGGAATGAGTTTGGAACAAGACCTTTGCAGTATTCACTAAAAAGGCTTTTGGACAGCAAAGACGAAAATGGTTCGTGGACATATTTTCCTATTCATAAGCAGGACAATAAACTAATTGGCAGCTGTGGCTACAAAGGCAAACCGACTTCTGACGGGACAGTAGAACTTGGATATGAACTTGCAACTGACTACCGTAATCGTGGCCTTGCCACTGAAATGACTAAAGGACTTATTGAGAATGCCTTTAAAGACGACAGGGTAAAATTAATAATTGCTCATACTCTTGGACAAGATAATCCTTCAACCAAAGTTTTGATAAAATGTGGATTTGAGAAAGTTGAAGAAATCAACGACCCAGAGGATGGACTAATTTGGAAATGGGAACTGAAAAGACAATTTAAGAACAAGCCCGAACCGCTAACATGGGTTTGGCAATATGGCGGCTGACGTGCTTCTATGAAACATTTGTGCAAGGTTCAAGTGAAGTTTTTTTAATGAACATTAGTGCTAAAAATCCGCCACATCGCCAAGCCGAAAAACGTTGGTGGCAAGTGTAACGAAGGCAATAACAACATATAAAAAAAATGCAAGACATACTATTTGACTTTATATCAAAATACATTCCTCTGACAGAAGATGAGAAGAACGCAATACTTTCGTTAGACATATTCCGCTCTATTAAGAAGGGGACTACTTTACTCGAAGAAGGACAGAAATCGCAGGATGACTATTTTATTCTAAAAGGATGTATACGGAAATATTATATCATAAATGGTGAAGAAAAAACTACCGCCTTTTTTACAGAAATGGAAGGATTTACACCCCATTGTGTAAAAAATAATGCTCCGTCTGAATATTTCATAAGTTGTGTTGAGGATACCATACTAACGGTTGCAAACCCAGATATGGGAGTTGAACTATTTACTAAATTTCCTAAATTTGAACTAATGTGTAGAATATTGTCAGAAGAACTTTTAGCCAGACAACAAATCAATTTTGACGAGTTTAAAACTTCTTCCCCTGAACAGCGATATTTAAATTTGCTACAAAAAAGGCCAGACCTTATTCAACGTGTGCCACTGCATCAATTAGCGAGTTATTTGGGTATGAAACCGGAATCATTGAGCCGTATCCGGAAACGGTTATTACAAAAGAGTAAATCCTGATGTATCCTGTCTTTTATTCGGGAAAATGTTCTGCTTATTGGGTGAGTCTTGTTTCTTAACTTAAGTTAAGGAGTTATGGCATCTCGCCAATCTACCTTTGCAGTATCGTTTAACATCAATTAAAAAAAGATATGCAAAAGAAAATTTTATGGATTGGACTTGTTTTAGTTTTAACAAGCAGTTTACAGGTGAATGCACAATATGCTAAAACAGACAGCACTTACAAAAAGTTTTTTGTGGGTAGTACCTTATTTTTGTTAGGTAATTTTGCTCCCGTAAACCCCCCCAACTTCGCTCAACTAAATTTAGGTTATCGCATTACAGGAAAGGATGTAATTTCCCTTGAACTAATAACTTGGAAATCTGCCTGGCCACTTGGTATTAACCCTATATTTAATAAGGTATACGGAACACCTGAAGAGAAATTTCCTGGTTATATAAGAGATTTTGGTATTGGTCTTGCTTATCAAAGGTATTTTTGGAAAGGTCTTTACGTAGCAGTACACGTAATGCCTACTTTGCAAACATATGTGAATGAAAACGGTAATAATGTGGGTAATGGTTTCATGATATTCAACACTAATCGAGTTGGCTATCACATTAAACTCTTTAAGGATAGGTTTTTTATAGAACCATCACTTGGTTTTGCTGGCCGTCCATATCACACTGAAATGCCTGATGGTTTTAAACAAAAAGATGACAAGTGGCCAAAATACACGTTTGAACCAGGGCTGCATTTCGGATTTAATTTTTAGTAATTTAGCAGTGGTTTAACAAAACTGACTTTAACAAATAATAAAGACAGATAGAACACCAGCCACCAACAAGGGTTTGTAGCAATAGGGGCAGAAGTGCTTTAATTAAGCTGTGTACTTCTAATCAGCTTTAGTGATACCTTGAACAGTAGTGCATCTAATCCCCTACTGCTACAAGCCCCAAACCGTTATGTGCCATATGGGGACACCCTAAAAATTTCATCAGACAATGTTCAATTTTTTTAAAAAGTCTTCACCACCTAAGACAATAGAAATGAATATTTCGGGAGTTAATCCAGAAACTGACAATGAATTTATGTTTTATGAATTCATTTGCAGGACACCAAATTATTTGCTTGAACCTTGGATTAAAAAAGCGAAAGAAGTTGGTTATAAAATCAGACCTTCTTATGAAAAAGCTGTTTATCAAAAATTGACAACCGACACCTTCACAAATCCATATAAATTCCCTGAATATTTTGACAATAAATTTGATTACATAGCTATTGACTTTGAAACGGCTAACAACAGCAGACTAAGTGCTTGCGCCATTGGGTTAAATTTTGTAAAAGATAATAAGGTGGTTCACTCATCAAAACATTATCCTAAACCTCCATCAGGCGAAAGATTTTTAGGATCTCATACTAACCTTCACGGAATTTGTAATGA
>MWVX01000116.1_pt1 | contig 21674 bp, 18 predicted proteins | sample 1047311 | NCBI WGS metagenome assembly MWVX01 (sample SAMN06349984, study PRJNA376086) | soil metagenome | isolation source: MtG-4 sample Antarctic (ecotone) soil | place: Antarctica | collected 2015-01-13 | reverse complement strand
TCGGTTGGGATTTGATTGTCGAATACGCCATCGGCAATATTGCTGTCGCCATTTCCTGGAGCGATTATTTTACAGGTTTACTGTCAGGTTACGGCATTAATTTTCCGCAAAATCTGACAATGGATTTTTTAACGGCGAAACGCGGCTTTGCCGCCGTCGAGGAAGCAGTGGCGACAAGCGGTCAAACTTTTGAAACGCTCACTGCCGCGTGTGCAAATTCGGACGCGGCGGTCAGTTGTTCCCAGCTCGATGCTTACACAGCTTGGTCTTCCGCACCGCATGTCGGCGGATTACCGATTGTCGCTGATTTACCCGCGCTACTGATTACGCTTGTGATTACAACACTTGTTTTTATCGGAATTCGGGAATCGAAATTTGCTTCAAATATAATGACCGTTTTGAAAATAGCGATTATTTTGCTCGTCATCTGTCTGGGGGCGTTTTACGTTAATCCGGCAAACTGGTCACCGTTTGCACCGAACGGAATTACCGGAGTCTTAAAAGGCGTGTCGGCAGTTTTCTTTGCTTATATTGGTTTTGACGCACTTTCGACTACCGCCGAAGAATGCAAAAATCCACGTCGCGATTTGCCGCGCGCGATGATTTACTCGCTGGTCGTCTGCACAATTTTGTACATCGCGCTGGCACTCGTTTTAACCGGAATGATTTCCTACACTAAACTTAACGTCGGCGACCCACTCGCTTTTGTTTTCGGTGCGGAAGGCGCAAACATTCCGTGGGTTGCCGGAATTATTGCGGTCAGCGCGGTGATTGCTTTAGCCACAGTTTTTCTTGTTTTCCAAATCGGTCAACCCCGTTTGTGGATGGCGATGAGCCGCGACGGACTGCTTCCGAAAATCTTTTCCTCAATTCATCCGAAATTCAAGACGCCCTGGTTTGCAACGATTATTACAGGAATTGTCGTTGCTATCCCTGCGCTGTTTATGAATTTGACGGAAGTGACGGATTTGGCGAGCATCGGAACTCTGTTTGCCTTTGTCGTCGTTTGCGCCGGAGTTCTATTCAAAGACAAAGAATTCAACGAAAGCGGCACGCGCTTTGTGCCGTATGTCAATTCGCAATTTATCCTGCCGGTAATTTTAATTATTATCGGCGCCGCGCTTTTTTATTTTTATCCGTCGGCGCTGACAGATTTGCTGACCGTCGCCCCGAAAGAAGATGAAAGTTGGTTTGGAGCGTTTTCGCATAAAATTCCGCTGATTGTCTTTTTAATTCTAACGGCGGTAATAACTGTTTTAACTTTGGTTAAAAAGCTGTCGCTGATTCCGGTTTTGGGTTTGTTATCGTGCGGTTATCTGATGACCGAACTTGGTATTACCAACTGGATGCGCTTCGGAATTTGGATGCTCGTCGGCTTGGCAATTTACTTTTTATATGGATACAGACACAGCAAACTGCATAAACGGGAAGAGTCGATGCAGACTTAAAATTGAAAAATGCAAAATACAAAGAAATTATTTTGTATTTTATGAATCCAAATTTGTTTGAACTATAATAAAATGTTCGCGCATCTAAACTCGCAGATTTGTTCAAATTATAATTAGGAGTAAAAAGCGACAAAACAGAAGCCTCAAGTTTGTAAGTAACCGGTATCACTGTTTATAATTTTGTGTTGTAAGAATTTAGTTTTTAATTTTCAAAAAGAAGGCAAGAGTTTCGGCTCTTGCTTTTTTGTGTCACTAAAATTTTTATTACCAAAAAATCAGGGAGAGGAACTTAAGACTTTAGACTTTGGACTTTTATGGCTTAAACCTTGTATTTTAAATATCTATGAGTATCGAATATCCGATGTGGGTTTGGATTTTTTTCTTTGTCGTGGTGTTAATTGCGCTGTTTGTTGATGTTGGTATAGTTAACCGCCACTCTCACGCGCCGACGCGCAAGGAAACTTTTGTGTGGAGCGCGGTTTGGATTTCGCTCGCTCTCGCTTTTAATGGGTTTATTTACTGGGTGGTGAGCAGCAATTACGGCTCCGATGCCGGAATTACAAAAGCAACGGAATTTTTTACCGGTTATCTGGTTGAGCTTTCGCTCTCGGTTGATAATTTATTTGTCTTTTTGCTAATTTTTAATTTTTTCAAAGTTCCCAAAAAGTTTCAGCACCGCGTTTTGTTCTGGGGCATTTTTATGGCTCTGGTTTTGCGGATGGTGATGATTTTTGCCGGCACGGAACTGGTCGATAGATTTCACTGGTTGATCTACATTTTTGGCGCGTTCTTGGTTTATACGGGCATTAAAATGTTTTCCGACGACGAGGAAGGCTTTAACCCGGAAGAAAGCCCGATTGTCCGTTTTACAACCCGTTTTATACGCATCTCAAAACATTACGACGGCGAAAAGTTTTTTGTCGTTAAAGACGGAAAACGAACCGGAACTTTGCTCCTTCTGGTCTTAATTGTGATTAATGTAGTTGATTTGGTGTTTGCGGTCGATTCGATTCCGGCAATCTTAGGCATTACGACCGACCGCTTTATCGTTTATACTTCAAATATTTTCGCTATCTTAGGTTTGCGGACATTCTTTTTCCTGCTTGTTGATATGGCGGAGAAATTTCATTTTCTCAAATACGGTTTGGCGTTTGTGCTAACATTTATCGGTGTGAAAATGCTTTTGCCGCTCCTTGCGGAAGGTGTAATATTGGGTTTGGGAGAAGGCAGTGAATCCGCGTTGTCGCATTTTCTGCACGGTTACGTCAAAGGCGACTTCAACCAGAGCGTAACTTTCATATCGCTTGGAATTGTCGCCGGCGCGTTAGTTATTTCTGTTGTTTTGTCTTTAATTTATCCACCAAAGCACAAAGAAGAAAATGTGGAAGAAAATTAAATTCAAAATTTAAGGTTAAGGTAAAAATATCGGAACGCATCACACACATTCTAATGAAAGGCGGGACACGCGCAGCATGACGCGACTCAAAATCGCGCTCGGCTTAACAGCGGTTTATATGTTTGCCGAAGCCTTTGGCGGCTGGCTGACCAATTCGCTTGCGCTGCTTGCCGATGCCGGACATATGCTGACCGATGTCGGAGCTTTGACGCTCACGCTGGCGGCAATCTGGTTTGCGGCGCGCCCCGCAACTTCCGGTAAAACTTACGGTTATTATCGCCTGGAGATTCTCGCCGCCTTTGTCAACGGCATCGCGCTGGTTTTGATTTGTCTGTGGGTGATTTATGAAGCGGTTGAGCGCTGGAGCACGCCGCCGGAGGTCAAAGGTTTCGAGTTAATTTTGATTGCTTCGGGCGGACTCCTCGTCAATCTGTTTGCCGCGTGGCTGCTTCATTCCGGTCACCAACACGACCTCAATATGCGGGGTGCGTTTCTGCACGTCGTCGGTGACGCGCTCGGTTCGGTGACGGCAATTGCAGCCGGTGTTGCGATTACCTTTTTCGGATGGCTCTGGGCAGACGCGGTCGGCAGTGTTTTAATCAGCTTAATTATTATTTTCGGGGCGTGGCGTTTAATTCGTGAATCGGTCAACGTGCTGCTCGAAGGCACGCCCTCCCATATCAACTTAACGGCAGTTGAACAGACAATTTTGCAGACCAAAAATGTTGAGAATGTTCACGACCTACACGTCTGGACAATTACTTCGGGAATGGAAGCCCTGAGCGTCCACATTGTTCATCGTGAAAATGTCGTGCAAGCCGCACTTTTGCGTGAAATCAGAACTAAGTTGCACGATGAATTCGGAATTGACCATCTAACGATTCAGATGGAAACATCTCAAGCCGGAAATCCTCACGAATGCTTTTCGAGTGCGAACTGTTTTGAGCCTGCCCCAAACATCTAAAGTTCAAAGTTTAAGGTTAAAAGTTCAAGATTTTGACAAACTAATTTTCCATATCCTTTGCTTCCTTTGCGCCTTTGCGGGAAATTTTTTTTATGCCCACAATAAATCTCGGCTACGGAAAATCCACAATCAATTTCACATTCGACGAAAACCGTTTTGAAGTTTTGGGCAAAAGTGAAGAAAATCTTGCGCTCACGGATGTTGAAATTGGCGAAAAACTCGATAATCCGATTGATTCAAAACCCTTGGAAGAAATTGTCGCGGCAGGCGAAAGCGTTTTAATCGTCGTGCCGGACGCCACCCGCCAGACGGCAAGCGGGCAAATCGTCAATCTGCTGGTTCGGCGTTTGATTGCGAATGGTACGATGCCGTTTGATATTCGCATAATTTTTGCGACGGGCATTCACCGGAGCGTAACCGACGCTGAAAAACGCGAACTGCTAACCACATTTATTTATCAGCGCATCAAAACTCTCGACCACAACGCGCGTGATTTGGCGCAGATTGTTCGAATCGGCGAAACTGACGACGGAATTCCGATTGCGGTTAACCGCGCTCTGATTGAACACGACCACGTTATAATTGTCGGCGGTATCACGTTTCATTATTTCGCAGGTTTTACGGGCGGGCGCAAACTTATTTGTCCGGGCTTGGCTTCGTCGCAAACAATCGGCGCAACGCATAAATTAGCTTTCGACTGCGAAACAAAATCGAGACGCACTGGTGTCGGCACGGGAATTCTGGACGGCAATGCCGTTCACGAAGCATTTACAAAGGTTGTCTCCAAACTTCCGCCGACATTTTCGGTCAACACAATCACTAACGACAAAGGCGAAGCAACGAATTTATTTTGTGGCAATTGGCTGACGGCTCATCGAAAGGCTTGTGACTTTTACGCTGCACAAAACACAATTAAAATTGCGGAAAAAAGAGGTTTAGTGATTGTTAGCTGCGGCGGTTTTCCGTTTGATATAAATTTGATTCAGGCGCACAAAGCTCTCGATACGGCAGCAGAAGCCTGCGCGGACGGCGGTACAATTATTTTCCTTGCGGAATGCGGCGAAGGACTCGGAAGAAGCGATTTTCTGAATTGGTTTGAGGCAAAAAACTCCGGCGCATTAGCCGAAAAATTGTGCGCCAAATATCAAGTTAACGGGCAAACGGCGTGGAGTTTACTCCAGAAAGCCGAAAACTTCCGAATCCACATCATCACTTCCCTGTCCGAAGAACAAACACGCCCGTCGAGGATTCAAAAGGCGCGCGTCTTGGAAGAAGTTTTGTTGAATATTAAGCCTGAGAAAAAAGGGTACATTGTGCCTTTTGGGGCGAAATTTTTAATCAAAAGCTAATTTTGCGCTGTAAAAAACTACAACTATTTTGCCTTTTTCAAATCAAAAGTTCTGGCAATTGAATCGGTTTGATTACGAAGTGAGCGTAATTTGTCGCGCATTGCGGTGAAGCGCAAAACGTAAATTGTTTTATCGTCAACTTTTAAAAAATAAAACCTGCCGCTCATATTGCGAGCCGAGCGCACGAATTCGTAATTGAAAACCTTGCCGCCCAGCGCGCCTCGAAATGTTTCTTCTTTTCCGGCGACGTAGCCGGTTACAAATTGTAGTTTTTGTTCTTCGTCACGAACAATATCGGGCAAAGTCTGATTGGTTTTGAGTGTTAATTTGCGGATTTCGAGATGTCCATCCGATCTGTCTCCATAAACAAATTCAGCGTTCGGACTCATCTGCGTAGGTTTCGACGTCAATTTCCACTTAGCTTCGGGAAGCTCGAATTTATAGTCAACACTTGAATCGCTAAAATTGTTACTTTGCGCAAAGGCTGAAAAAGTCAGCGCCAAACACATCCAAAAAGAAAATAGAAAACAATGTTTCGTAAATTTTATTTTTTGATAATTCATTTATTTCATTGAAATGTGCCGATATTTTTTAAGTTCCAAAGGACGTTTTTTAGATGACGCTTGTTTCTCTAACCGTTGTCTTTTGGAAGCCATTTTTATCATACAAATCCACGAACCTGAAATAAAGTTTCGCCTTTTTTCATTTCGCTGGCGTCTAAGTTAGTAGCAAATCTTTGGAAATCTCCGAAGCTTATATAAATTTCTCGAGGTAATAAAGCAATGAAACAAAAATTTTCTTTTATACATAAGTCCGCCGCGTTCTTTTTGCTATTGGCAATGTTCACGCCGCTTTTTACGGCTTCGACTAATGCACAGCAAATGGTGACAAAGACAAAGGCGAAAGCTTTGACGGAAAATCAAAAAATACTGCACATCCTAAATCGTTTGGGTTTTGGGGGGCGTCCCGGTGATGTTGAAAAGGTCAAAGCCGTCGGTATCAACAAATATATCGAGCAGCAGCTTAATTCATCTTCAATCAATGATGCGGCAGCAGAAGCAAAAGTGAACAAGCTGGACGTGATAAAAATGTCGAACGAAGAGCTTTTTGCCAAATACCCAAATGGTAACGCGGTTTTACGGGCGGTCGCGCAAAAAAACGGTTTACAGGCGAGAGATTTGCAAGCCGTTCGTCCGAATCGCGCGGCAAACGATAACAAAATGAACGGCGAAAAGACCGGCGCCGCGATGGAAGAGAAAAAAGAAGGCGACTTTACCGACGCTGAACGCCTCGAATATCAGAAGCAAATCGCCGAACTTTATAAAAAATATAATCTCGGTCGCCCGCAGCAAATCACGCAGCAGTTAAATGCTTCGCGCATTATGCGTGCGGTTTATTCGGAAAAACAGCTGAACGAAGTGATGGTTGATTTTTGGACAAATCATTTTAACGTTTACGCGAACAAAGCGGCGACGCGCTGGTTTCTGCCGGAATATGACCGCGACGTGATTCGCCCGAACGCGCTCGGAAATTTTAAAGATTTATTGACCGCCACGGCGAAAAGCCCAGCGATGCTTTTCTACCTGGATAATTATCAGTCGGTTTCGCCCGACACGCAGATGAACGCCGGACGCGGCAAAGGATTAGGGCGCAAACGGCAAATGCAAAACGGCGCTCAAATGCAGAATGGCGCGTCGATGAATGCGCAGAGACGCGAACAGCTCAAACAGCAATACGGTTTGTCGGACGCCGAACTTGACGCGCGGATTAAACAAAATCAGCAAAACCCGAAACAGGCGAAAAGAATGCAGCGCGGAATAAACGAAAATTACGCCCGCGAAGTAATGGAACTGCACACTCTGGGCGTCGAAGGCGGCTACACGCAAGCTGACATCAAGGAAGTCGCGCGCGCTTTTACCGGCTGGACAATCGTTGACGCACGCGGTTACCGAAACGCGGTGGCGGGTATGGAAAACGGCACGCAAAACAAGCGCGTTGGTAAAGCAATGAAAGCGATGGGCTTGCCCGAAAATGCCGAATCAGGAACTTTTCATTTCAACGAACGCGCCCACGACGCGGGCGAAAAAATCGTGCTCGGACAGAAAGTGAATGAAGGCGGAATGAAAGATGGCTTAAAGGTAATTGACCTGCTTGTCAATCATCCTTCGACGGCGAAATTCATCGCTCGTAAACTTGCTGTAAAATTCGTCTCCGACGCTCCGAGCGAAGCGTTAGTTGGTCGCGTCGCACAGGCATTTAATCAATCGAAAGGCGACATCAAAACGACTTTGCGCGCGCTCTTCACCGACAAGGAATTTTTCGCGCCGGAAAATTATCGCGCTAAAATTAAAACCCCGTTTGAATTAGTAGTCAGCGCAATCCGCACGGTCGGCGCGGAAACCAACGGCGGACAAATTCAAGGGCTGCTCGCCAAAATGGGCGAACCGCTTTACGGTTTTCAAGCGCCAACCGGCTATCCGGACACGGCGGAAGATTGGGTCAATACGGGAGCTCTGCTTGAACGTCTGAACTTTGCCATCGCTCTTGCCGGCAACCGCATTCCCGGAACGCGCGTTAATCTGAAGGGATTTGAAGCAAAAGATAAATCGCAAATTCTGGAACGAGCGATTGCCGAAGTTTTAGACGGCGAAATTTCTCCGAACACCAAACAGATGCTTCTCAAACGAATAAATGAACCGCTTCCCGAACCTAAAATGGTGATTGATTCCGGCGACGGTGAAGCGATGGAAAATATGGCAATGATGGAAGGCGGTCAAGGCGGCGGACGCAAAGGTAATCAGCGACAAGTTAAATTGCTCGCGCCGAGCGGAAACGCGGATGTCTTTAAAGTTGTCGGGCTGATTCTGGGAACGCCGGAATTTCAGAGGCAGTAGGAAAATTAGCCACGAACAAACACGCGCATTTCACGAAAGAAATCTCATTAAATTTTTGTGTCTTTTCGTGTTTGTTCGTGGCTAAAAAATACTGACTAATCTGACTTTACAAACGTCTAAAATATGGCTGATAAATTTTTTGTTAATTTGATAAAACAGTTTTGAGGTAAGCAATTATGGATAGAAGATATTTTTTGAAATCGAGCGGAATCTCGCTGGCAAGTTTTGGATTAATGAGTGTTGCGCCGAGTTTTTTACACCAGTTTGCCAACGCCGCAACGGTGACTGACGCTTACGGCAGGAAGAAAATTTTAATTACGATTTTCCAGCGCGGCGCGGTTGACGGTCTGAATATGGTCGTGCCTTACGGCGAAAGCGAATATTACAATTTGCGTCGCACGATTGCCGTTGCCAAACCGAATCAAGCAGAGGGCGCTCTAAACTTGGATGGCTTTTTTGGTCTTCATCCGTCGCTCAAACCGCTCGAAAAATTCTGGCAAAGTAAGCAGTTAGCGATCGTTCATTCAGCAGGTTCACCCGACAATACGCGCTCGCATTTCGACGCGCAGGATTATATGGAATCCGGGACGCCCGGCGTAAAATCAACGCGCGACGGCTGGCTTAATCGGGTTCTGCAAACAAAGAAAAGTGAAACGGATTCGCCGTTTCGCGCCGTCGCCATGAACGGACAAATCCCAAGAACCCTGGTTGGACGCGCTCCGACGATTGCGATGACCAATCTTTCCGATTTCGCCATTAATGCCGGAGTTTATACGAACGCCGTGCAAGGCGGTTTTGAAGGAGTTTGGCAGCAAAACGCGCAGAGCGGTTTGGGCGACACGGGCAAGGAAACTTTTGCCGCAGTGAACTTTTTGAAAAAAGCGAATCCAGCGCAATATAAAGCTGAAAACGGCGCGCAATATCCAAACAGTCAGCTTGGACGCTCGCTTCTCCAGATCGCGCAGCTAATCAAAGCCGGTGTCGGTTTGGAAGTAGCATTTGCGGAAACCGGCGGTTGGGATACGCATTCCAATCAAGGCGGTCCGCGCGGACAACTTGCCAATCTTCTGCGTGATTTCGGACAATCAATTGCCGCGCTTGCCGCCGATTTGGGTAAACAAATGGATGATGTCGTGATTCTGACAATGTCGGAGTTCGGCAGAACCGCCCGCGAAAACGGCACCCGCGGAACCGACCACGGACACGCCAACGCAATGCTCGTTCTTGGAAATTCGGTGAAAGGCGGAAAAGTTTACGGCGACTGGAAAGGTCTCTCTACCGACGCGCTTAATGAAGGACGCGATTTAGCCGTCACCACAGACTTTCGAGACGTTTTCGGCGAAATTTCTTTTAAGCATCTTGGCAATAAAAATCTTGACAAAATTTTTCCGAAATATTCTCCGAGTCCAAGCAAGTTTCGCGGAATTATAAGCTAACTTTTTGAGCCGAGTAAAACAAAGAGAAAGCCGTTTTTTGCTGGCAAAAAACGGCTTTCTCTTTAATATTTAATCAAATAGCGGTTTTCACGATTATGCGACTTTGTAGCCGCAGTGTCTGAGAAATTAGCAGGAATTATTGTTTTTAAGACACTGGTTCTTAAACGTGGAAAAACTTCGGATACAGTTTTTGTAAAAATAGCTGTCAATATTTCTTGAAAAATAAAAATTTTTAGGAGGTTAAAACAGAAAATTTTGGCAGGAAATCGGGATGAATATTAAATGAAAAAATTTCGTGCCGCCTTAGATTTGTCGTTGAAGTTTAATCATCTTTTTTCAATTTTATTTAACAATTGCAAAAAGCGCGGATCTTCTCGAAGCGGCGCGAGGCATTTATCGGTTTCGTACCACGGTCGATTTTCGTTGCCGAGTTTGATGGCGCGTTCCATCCAGTAAAAAGCCTGGTCAATTTCACCGAGTTGGGCGTGGGCGGAAGTCATCCAGTAAGCCATATCGTGGTCGGATTTTGCAAGGGTGCGCGCTTCTTCGGTTAATTGCGCGCGCGCTTCATCATTTAATCCACAGTTCGCCAGATAAATTGCCAGAAGGGTGCGTATGCCGTTCATTCCCGGATTTTGTTCCAGAACTTCCTTTATCAAATTAATCGCTTCTTCTTTATCGCCGCGATAGAACAGTATGGTTGAACGGAATATCCGAATCATCGGGTGATTCGGCTCAATTTCCGCTCCTTTGTCGAGTTCGCGCATCGCCTCGTCAAACATATTTTGATAAAGGTAGATGCGTGCGCGATTATAACTGGACACAACCCGCGCCATCGGGTCGAGCCTGGTTAATTTTTCAAACGAGCGCAGACATTGTTCGTACTCGCCGTCGAGGCGGTGCATCGTGCCTTTGACAAAATAGAGCGGAGCGTCGTTGGGAAACTGTTCCTGGAGAAGCTTAATCTCAGCGCGAGCTTTTTTCTTCTCACCGCGTGAAAGATAAATTAAAACCATTAAAACACGAGCTTCGACAACATTCGGGTCAAAGAAAAATGCCTTGCTGAAAGCCGCTTCAGCGTATGTGTAATCTTCCGCGCCGCCCATTCCCTTAAACATTCGGTTGGCGTAACAGGCGCCCAAACCGCTGTAAGCGAGCGCAAAATTCGGATCAAGCTCGATGGCGCGTTTGAAATTGGCGATTGCCGCGTCGCAATCTTCCTTCGCCACGGTTCGAAAGATAAATCTGCCAAAGTTATCGCGCCCGCGCAAAAATTCTTCGTAAGCCTCAGTATTATCCGTTGCGCGCCGACCGAGCTTTTCCTGCTCGCCGCTGGAGAGCTCCAGCCGCAAACCTTCTAAAATTCTTTGCGCGATGGTGTCTTGTAAGACAAGAATATCTTCACCGACGGCATCAATCCGGTCGCTCCATAAAATGTCGCCCAGTAGTACATCCAAAAGCTGCGCCGTGACACGTATCTTTTCACCCGAGCGCAGAAAACTCGCCGACAGGACGGCGTGAACTTTCAATTCGCTGCCGACCTGACGCGGGTCAAAGTCTCTGCCCTGATATTTGGTAATCACCGAGCTTGGACGCACAATCAGAGAACGAAGTCCGGCAAGCTCAGTAATCACGGCATCGGCTAAAGCAAATTCATAAAAGTTCGATGCCGGGTCCTGGCTCAGATTTTTAAATGGCAGGATGGCGACACTTTTTTTCTCCTGACTCGTTCCGGTGAGGGTCGTTTCAGGCAGAAAGGTTGGCGCGCGCGAAACCGAAGGCGTTCGCTGCACCGAATTGTCCGTGCTATTGGCTTTGCCGGTTAACCAGTTCCAGGCGCGCTTGACGGGATTATCTTCCAGATATTGCGGCGCGAAAATATCGCCGTTCAAAACAGGCGAGCCGGAAACCTCCTGCAGAACCGCTCTCAAATCGTCGCGCATCGGTGAAATTTTTTGATAGCGATTGATCGGTTCTTTCGCCAGCGCTTTGTCGATAATTTGTTGCAGCATGGGCGGAATCGGCTCAGAACGCATTTGAGCCAAAGGAGTCGGCGTCCCGTGAAGAACTTGGTGGCGCACGTCAACTACCGTTTTTCCTTGAAAAGCCCAAATTCCCGTGAGCATTTCGTACAGCAGAACGCCGGTCGAGAAAATATCCGCGCGGTGGTCGGTTCGTTCGCCCTTCGCCTGTTCAGGCGCAGCGTAAGTGGCTGTTCCGTACGGAATACCGAGTTCTGTAATGTCGGTTCGATCAACGCCCGGGGCGTATTCGACGGGTTCGTTCTGAATCAGTTTTGCTAAACCGAAATCAAGCACTTTTACCTGTCCGCTGGCGGTAACCATTATGTTTCCAGCTTTGATATCGCGGTGTATAATTCCGCGCGAATGGGTGTAAGCGAGTGCGTCGCAAACTTGAATGATAATGCTCAGAGCGCCTTTTAAATCAAGCGGGCGACCATCAACCAACTGCCGCACATTTTTACCTTTGACGTACTGCATCGCAATATAAAATACGCCGTCGGCATTGTGAAAATCGTAAATTGTGCAAATGTTTTGGTGATCGAGTTGCGAGCAGAGCTGAGCTTCACGCTCAAAACGCCTGAAATTAGCCGATTTTTCGGTTAATTCCGGCGGCAGAACTTTAATCACAACCGTCCGATCAAGTTTCGTATCCTGTGCCTTGTAAACCGTTCCTTGTCCGCCAGCGCCGATTTTTTCTAAAATTTTGTACTGGTTTATGTTCGAGCCAACCATAATGAATTTTGGATTTTAGATTTTGGATTTTGGGTTGCCGAGTTTTTTAACTTGTCATCTTAAATCGAATACGGGTTCAGGTAAAGACAAAAAATTGATACTTCGCAATCAAAAATAGAAAATAAAAGTGCCGGCAAACTGCCGACTAATCCGGTGTAACTGTTCAGCCGCGAAGCGGGTTTCCCCAGCCTGATTGAACATATTCGCCGTTTTCGACGATACAGGGAACAACTAAATCACCGTCTGAATAATCCAACATTTCTTTTTTTCGCGCTTTGTCGTTCTGCGCGTCGTATTCGATAAATTCAATCGTGTTTTCGTGATAAAAATCACGTGCTTTCTGACAATACGGACAGTTCGGTTTGACATACATAACAATTGACATTCTCTTTAGCCTCCAAATATTTATTTAAATATTATCATCAAAAAAATTTGTCTGTTTAAACTTCTAATAAAAGTAGATGAAAAGCTGCTCGCATTTATTTATTGACCGTTGAACGCCGACCGTTAATTTAGTATTTCGGAACACTCGAATCAACTTCGTTTGACCACGCCGTAATCCCGCCTTTCAAATTACTTAGTTTCCCTTTAAAACCGGCTTTTTGTAAAAATTCGATCGCTTTCGCGCTTCGTCCACCCGCTTTGCAATGAATAACAGTTTCTTTGGATTCGTCAATTTCATCCATTCTTCTCATAATATCCCCGAGCGGAATCAGCTTTGCCCCCGCAATTTTAGCAAAATCGTGCTCATCCGGCTGGCGGACATCGATAAGTTGAACATTTTCACCGTTGTCTAATTTTTGTTTTAGTTCGGTCGCAGTGGTTTCTTGCATTTATATTTCTCCCGCAATTTTTATTTATTCAATTTTATAATCCGACAATCGATTTTCCGCAAATGTGTATCGCTTATTTTAATGTTGTTAAGCTATTTGAAAATAAAATTATTTTCAAATAGCTTAACAACAAAAGTTCTGTGTAGATGAAATTGACCGGATTTTTTTTAGTAAATAAATGAAAAGTGCAATGGAAATTTTAAACGGAAATGTTTTATTATCATTATAATATAAGATGAAAAATCAGAAACTTGCCGCTATTGACATCGGCTCAAACTCTCTCAAACTCGTTATCGTCGAAGCCGCCGCCAGCGATTCGTTCACGGTTATCTTACAAGACCGGGAGCGCGTCAGGCTCGGACACGAAACGCTCCGCAATAAATTTCTTTCAACCGAAGCAATCAATCTTTCGGCTGAAGCGATCGCTAAGTTTCGCTCGATTGCCGAAAGCCGCCAAGTCGATTCGATTATCGCCGTTGCTACGGCTTCGGTCCGCGAAGCGCGAAACGCGGCGGAATTTGTCCACGAAATTGAAGACCGAACCGGTGTTCACATTGAAGTTCTTTCTTCGATCGAAGAAGCCAGACTAATCGGATTAGCCGTTTCGCAGTATTTCGATAGCCGGGAAAGCTCCTTGCTCAACATTGACATCGGCGGCGGTTCAACCGAGTTGTCTCTGATGAAAAACGGCGAGCCGTTCAAATTGTTTTCCATGAAGCTCGGCGCGGTCGGCTTAACTGAAAGATTTATTTTTAGTAATCCGCCAAAGGAAAAAGAACTGAAAAGTTTGCAGGCGGAGATTGGTTTCGCGCTTATCCATCCGCTTCAAAAAATGAAAAATGCCGTGTGGCAGCTTTCGACGGGGACCTCCGGCACAATTCTTAATCTCGGCGCGCTGCTCAATTTTCAAAACGGAGCAAATACCCAGGGGAAAGCGGAAATCCAATTAAAACGGCTGACCGGGCTGAATAAAATGCTGGCAAAAATTTCACTCGAAGAGCGCGCCAAATTGCCAATCTTTAGTCCGCAAAGGGCGGAAGTCGTCGTCGCCGGCGGACAAATTTTAGAAGGCGTAATGCGTGCCTTTGATATTCAAACGCTTCAGCCGTGCAGTTATGCTTTGCGCGAAGGCGTAATTATTGATTACTTGCGAGAACTCGAATCCGAATCCTTGCCGCCCGTTCCTATTGTCGAAGATAAAAAGCTGCGCGACGTTTTCGCCATCGGGCGGCGTTATGGTTACGAAGAAACACACGCTTTGCAGGTGGCGGATTTGGCGGAAAAAATCTTTGACGCGCTCGCTCCGATTTATAACCTCAAGCGGCACGGACGTACTCTGCTCTCAGCCGCCGCGCTACTGCACGATGTCGGCTATCATATTTCGCACGAATCGCACCATAAACATTCGCATTACTTAATAAAATATTCGGAAATGACCGGCTTTACCGAGTCCGAAAAAAATGTCATCGCCAATGTCGCGCGTTATCATCGCGGGGCTCTGCCCAAAGAAAAACATACTGAATATATGCAGTTGAGCGAAAAAGAGCGGAGGACGGTGGCGCAGCTCAGCGCGATTCTGCGGCTCGCCGAAGCTCTCGACCGCGGACACGAAAATCATGTCCAGGATATAAAATTCAAACGCAACAAACGAAATCTTTATCTTAAACTTATCAGCGATGAAGATTGCACAATTGAAAGACAGGCGATTGAACTCAAAAAAGATTTATTTGAAATGGCATATGGCTGTATACTAATTGCTCTCTAAAAAGTTCTTAATAAAATTAGGCAAACAAGAGATGGAAAATTTATGTTGGGCAATAAAACTTCCGAAGAATGGGTTGAAGAATATTCACAAAGTCATCAGCATCCGGTCAATAAATTAACGCACAAAATTGGTATTCCACTGATTGCACTCTCTTTACCGCTTTTTTTTATCGCAATTTTCATCAAGGGGTTTTGGATTCTGCCGCTTTCAATGTTCGTTTTCGGCTGGATTTTGCAGTTCGTCGGACACTACTTTGAAGGCAAGCCGCCGGAATTTTTCAGAGATTGGCGTTTTCTGTTTGTCGGGTTGCGCTGGTGGCTGAAAAAGACTTTTAACAAACAATAGTCTTTGATTGAAGTTATCCGCAAACTTTGAAAGATAAAACAAAAAATTCGTTTATTTTAGTTTTGGACATCGGAACCTCGAGCGTCCGCGCCGCCGTCTATGATTTTAAAGGCAATGTTCTGCCCGAAACAATGGTCAAAAACGAGCGGCGTTTGACGGCGACCGATGACGGCGGTGCCGAAATTGACGCAGCCGAAGCACTCACGCAAGTTGAAAAAGCAATTGACGAAGTTTTGAAAAAGGCGAGCAAACTCGATGGCGAAATCGAATATGCGGCAACTTCTTCGTTTTGGCACAGCCTTGTTGGGATTGATAAAAACGCCGTTCCGACCACAAAAGTTTTCGGTTGGGCGGATACGCGAAGCCGCAAGCAAGTCGAAATTTTGCGCACGAAACTCAACGAAAATAAAACGCATAACCGCACCGGGGCGCGCTTTCATTCGAGTTATTGGACGGCGAAACTTTTATGGCTCAGAGACAGTCAACCGAAAGTTTTTCAAAAAACAGCGAAATGGCTTTCGTTAAACGATTATATTTCGCTCAAATTTTTTGGGCGCGATGCTACCAGCGTCTCGATGGCTTCGGGAACCGGAATTTTCGACATTCGCGGGTGTGTTTGGGACGAAGAATTATTAAATTTTTTGAAAATCGGCAAGGAAAATCTACCGGAAATCGTCGCCGAAGACGCGCAAACTTTTTGTTTGAATGAAACTTACGCGAAACGCTGGAAAAAGTTAAAAAACACAAAATGGTTTGCGGCAATCGGCGACGGCGCGGCAAACAACATCGGCGCGGGCTGCGTTCAAAAATCAAAAGCGGCATTAATGATTGGAACTTCCGGCGCGATGCGCGTCGCTTTCGAAGGCGATGTTCCAAAGAACATTCCAGACGGTTTGTGGTGTTACAGAATTGACCGAAAAAGAGTTTTAATCGGCGGCGCACTGTCCGATGGCGGCGGACTTTTTCGCTGGCTGAAGGATGATTTAAATTTAAGGTGCACGGACGACGAAATCGAAACGGAAATCGCCAAAAATGCGCCTGATGCGCACGGCTTAACCTTTCTGCCGTTTCTCGCAGGTGAACGAAGCACTGGTTACAACGAATCCGCGCAAGGCGCAATTTTGGGTTTGCGCTCCAGCACAAACGCGGTTGAAATCACGCAAGCCGCACTCGAATCGGTGGCATTTCGCTTTGCCGAAATTTACGACCAACTCAACGATGTTTTGAAAATCCGTGAAATCATCGCGTCGGGCGGAGCGCTGCGCGAATCGCCGGTCTGGACGCAGATTATCGCTGACGTTTTGGGGCAGGATTTAACTTTGCCTGAAACGCAGGAGGCTTCGGGACGCGGCGCGGTTCTTCTCGCGCTCGAGTCAATGGGAGAAATAAAAAGCATTGCCGATTTGCAAACGCCAAAAGGTCGAGCGTTTAAGTTTGATAAAAAGCGAAACGCGATTTACAGAAAGGCGCGTGAAAGACACAAGAAGTTTTATCAAATATTAGTTGTTCAAAAATAATATGCACGTCATCACGCGCAAGCGTTTGAACGAATTTGCCGAAAAATTTCCTGATACTGAAAATGCGCTTGCCGATTGGTATCGTTTGATGACGCAAAATAATTTCTCTAATCTTGCCGAAATAAAAATGATATTTTCATCAGCCGACAAGGTTGGTAAACTCACGGTTTTCAACATCGGCGGCAACAAAGTTCGTCTTATCGCGGCGATACATTATAATCGTAGGAAAGTTTATATTCGCGCCGTGTTGACGCACAAGGAATATGACGCGGAAAAATGGAAAGAATAAATTATGCAGAATCTTGATGTCAACCAAACCGTAAATAATTGGATGCCGCTTGCCAACACGCTTTACGTTCCGCACACGGAAAAAGAGTATGAAAATCTCGTACGGCTGCTCGATGATTTGATTGATGAAGTGGGCGAAGACGAAGCGCATCCGCTCGCGTCGTTGATGGAAGTCGTCGGCGTGTTGATTGAGAAATACGAGGATGAAAATGTCTCCGAATTGAGTATTGCGGAATGAGGGAAATATAAAACGAATAATTTTCACCGCAATTTTCGTGGTTTGCGAAATAGATTTGCTTTAAATTTTTAATTGAAAGAGGAAAAAGAAAATGGATTTCATTGACCAATTACAAGAATTAGCCGCCAAAGCCACCAAAATATGCAATTTACTTCAAACCGAAGAGGCTACAAAGAATGCTCTCGTAATGCCTTTCATCAAAATTTTAGGCTATGACATTTTTGACCCAACAGAAGTTATTCCTGAATTTATTGCGGACGTTGGTATTAAAAAAGGTGAGAAAGTAGATTATGCTATTCAGAAAGATGGCAAAATTATTATGCTTTTTGAATGCAAGCATTGCGGCGGCGACCTTAGTATCAGCCACGCTTCGCAATTGTTTCGTTATTTCTCGGTAACTGATGCCCGCATTGCCGTTTTAACAAATGGAATTGTTTATCGGTTTTTTACAGACCTTGAAGCACAAAATAAAATGGACGAAAAGCCGTTTCTTGAAATAAATTTATTAGAACTGAATAATTCGCTTATTGCGGAACTGAAAAAACTAACTAAAGCGGCATTCAATATTGATGACCTAATGACAACTGCTGGTGAATTGAAATATACGCAACAGATTAAACGCTTACTCGCCGAACAGTTAGAAAATCCTTCCGACGAATTTGTAAAATTAGTCGCGTCGAAAGCGTTCAGCGGCGTTATGACTCCTAATCGCCGCGAGTATTTTTCTGGCATCGCCAAAAGAGCATTTAGACATTTAATCAACGAACAAATAGATTTGCGTCTGAAATCAGCAATGTCTGAAACTACGAGCGTAGAAACCAATTCTGTTCCTGCTGAAACCGAAAAAAATCCAGCTCAAGATAATGAAATGAGCCGTGAGAATTTTGTCGAAACTACCAAAGAAGAATTAGAAGGATTTTATATTGTAAAATCTTTATTGCGTGACATTGTTGACCCAAATCGGATTACGCATCGAGACACGCAAAGTTATATGGGAATTTTGCTTGACGATAACAATCGCAAACCTCTTGCCCGATTGCATTTTAATCGCGGTCAAAAATATCTCGGAATCTTTGATGAAAAGAGAAAAGAAGAACGAGTTCCAATTCAAAATTTAGACGAAATTTATCAACACTCCGAAAAGATGCGTCGAGTTTTTGCATTTTATGAAAGTGAAAACAACTCGAACCAATAAACAATTTATCCGCCAAATAAAAAATAAAAATCTATGACAACCGCAACCGAACCGAAAAAGAAATTTAATTTAGACCAACTTTGCATCAACACCATCCGAACTTTGTCCTTAGACGCCGTGCAGAAAGCCGAATCGGGACACCCGGGCTTGCCGCTCGGAATGGCTCCGACGGCTTACGTTCTCTGGACGAAGTTTATGCGCTACAACCCGAAAAATCCGAAGTGGTTTAACCGGGATAGATTTTTATTAAGTGCCGGACACGGTTCGATGCTGATTTACAGTTTGCTGCATCTGACGGGTTATGATTTGCCGATGAGCGAGCTAAAACGCTTTCGTCAGCTTCATTCCGAAACGCCCGGACATCCCGAAAATTTTATGACCAAAGGCGTAGAAATCACGACCGGACCGCTTGGGCAAGGTTTCGCCAACGGTGTGGGAATGGCGATGGCACAGGAACATCTCGCGGCGAAATTTAATCAAAAAGGCTTTCCGGTAATTGACCATCATATTTACTGCATCTGCTCGGACGGCGATTTGATGGAAGGTGTTTCTTACGAATCGGCATCGCTTGCGGGACACTTGAAGCTCAAAAATCTGATTTATTTTTACGACGACAATAATATCACGATTGACGGCTCGACCGATTTGGCTTTTAGCGAAGATGTCACGAAGCGGTTTGAATCGTGCGGCTGGCACGTCCTTAGAGTTGAGGACGGCAACGATTTGAAGGCGATTGAAAAAGCGATTAAAGACGCGCAAAAAATTAAAGACAAGCCGAAATTGATTCGCGTGAAAACGATTATCGGGTACGGTATGCCGAAAGCGGGAACGTCGAAAGCGCACTCGGACGCGCCTGGCGAAGAAGCCGTGAAAGAAACAAAACGCAATCTCGGTTGGGACGAAAATAAACATTTTTATGTCCCAAAAGAAGTTTCAAATCATTTCCGCGAAGCGATAAAACGCGGCGCGACACTCGAAAAAGATTGGGAAGCATTGGTTGCAAAATACGAGAAAACGTACGGCGATTTGGGGAAAACTTTGCAGGAAACGCGCAAAAATAAATTGCCCGAAGGTTGGGAAAAATCGCTGCCGAAATTCGATGATGTCGAAGCGAAAGCGACCCGCGCTTATTCGGGCGAAGTTATCAACGCGATTGCCGACGCCGTGCCGCAGCTTATCGGCGGCTCTGCCGATCTCGCGCCGTCGAACAATACCACGATAAAATCTTCGGCAGATTTTCAAGCCGGACAATATCAAAACCGCAACATCCATTTCGGCATCCGCGAACACGCGATGGGCGCGACGATGAACGGAATGTCTCTCTACGGCAGCGTGATTCCGTTCGGCGGCACGTTCCAAACTTTCAGCGATTATATGCGCCCCGCGATTCGCCTCGCCGCATTGTCGGGTGTGCAGACGATTTTCGTTTTCACGCACGATTCAATCGGTCTCGGCGAAGACGGTCCGACACACCAATCGGTTGAACATCTCGCCGCCCTTCGCGCCATCCCAAAACTCGCCGTCATTCGCCCGTGCGACGCGCATGAAACACGCGAAGCCTGGCGCGCGGCTCTTGAAAGAGATAATGCGCCAACGGCTTTTGCATTTTCGCGGCAAAAGGTTTCTTTGATTGACCGCAAAAAATTCGCCGACGCAAAAGGCTTACACAAAGGCGCATACATTCTAGCCGAAGCCGAAAACAAACAAGGCAGAGCGTCCACGCCGAAATTGATTATCATTGCGACCGGTACGGAAGTCGGACTTGCAATGCAGGCGCGTGAGCAATTAAGCGCCGACGGCATTCCCACGCGCGTCGTCTCAATGCCGTGCTGGGAATTTTTCGACGAACAAACAACGAAATACAAAGATTTGGTTTTGCCGTCAAACGTCAAAGCGCGTCTGGCAATCGAAGCAGGCGTGTCTCTAGGCTGGGCAAGATACACGGGCGACGCGGGCGACACGCTGACGGTTGATAAATTCGGGGCAAGCGCACCCGGCGATGATGTTTTCAAAGAGTTTGGTTTTACGGTTGAGAACATTGTGAAGAAAGCAAAAAAGTTAGTTTGATTTTATGCTAAAATTTCACAACGTGAGGTGATAATTATGCAAACCGATGTTGTCGAAAAAATTGCTGAAAAGGTGAAAGTTTTATCGGCTGAACAACAAGAGCAAGTTTTGGAATTTGTCGAAAACTTGAAGCCGCAGAAAAGAACGCCGTGGCAGATTTGGCAAGAGCAATTGAAAGATATTCCTGAAGAAGAATTGGATAAAATCCCAACTGATGCTTCCATTAATCTCGACCATTATCTTTACGGCGCACCGAAAAAATGAACCGCCTTTTCTGCGACACTTTATATTTTACCGCTCTGGTAAATCCGAAAGACCAATGGCATCAATCGGCGATTGAAATTGAGCCGTTGGTTGAATCGGTTGATTTAGTTACGACCGAAGAAGTTTTAATCGAACTCTTAAATTTTTACAGCGAATTTGGCAAGCGAATGCGGTTTGAGGTGTCGACTTTTGTCAGAAAACTTCTCCTCAATCCAAAATTTGAAATTGTCGGACGAAGCGAGATAAGTTTTCTTGACGCGCTCGAACTTTACGATTCGCGTCTCGACAAAGGTTACAGTTTGACCGACTGCATTTCGATGAACGTCTGCCGAGAATTGAACATCAACGAAATTCTTACGCACGACCATCATTTCGAGCAGGAAGGTTTTAAGAATTTACTCTAAATACTAAATAGCTTTTGAAGTGGACCCGACTGATTAATTATATATTCTATCTCGGACAAATTTATTTTCGCTTCTACTCCTTGTGCTGCGTGAAAGTCGAAAATATTGAAAATGACCAAATGTTTTTTTGTTAAATAAAAGTCGTATTGTTTTTTCTCATTAAATTCAAAATTTTCCATATTCTCTTGCTTGAGAGATTTGTAAATTAAATTATTTATCACCGGAAGATAATGTGATTCGGGTCTAAACAAGTCCTCAAAATTAAATACATAACCAGAATTAAGTTCAATTGAAAAGGCTTTATAACTACGAATAGGATGCGCTCCGCCAGTTGCCCACCATTCGTATTTAATACTTAAAATACCGTTTTTATTTAACTTTGTGCTGAAATTTACGCCTTGCGCTGTGTCAAAAGTATAATCATTCGTAGAATCTTCTGTTTCTTCGTTGGTTTCATTTAAATTATAAATAGCCTCAGAGTTTTCCCATTGCGTTTCGGGTTCGCCATCCATGCC
>MWVX01000115.1_pt1 | contig 21724 bp, 12 predicted proteins | sample 1047311 | NCBI WGS metagenome assembly MWVX01 (sample SAMN06349984, study PRJNA376086) | soil metagenome | isolation source: MtG-4 sample Antarctic (ecotone) soil | place: Antarctica | collected 2015-01-13 | reverse complement strand
TTTGTTCTTCCCCTGGCACCTTTACACCCCAATCTAAATCCCTCGTTACTGCTCATAGTTGTAGCTCCCAATTTTACTTTGTATCCCCAATCCTGCAAAGTATCGATACAGGATTCCATTTTATCAATAGGCATATAACCAGAAGGCGCTACGATACCAATTGTATCTCCTTTTTTGAGGTAAGGTGGAATTTTACTCATATTAAATCGAGTCTGGTTTGTTTTATTTATTCAGGATAACTTTTTCATATGTGGCCACAAGTTAATAGTTGTGTTGGCAACTTTACAATCCTTAAAAAGCTTTAGGTAATTTCGCGTGTTTATTAAAAAAAAATATCCATTTCTACGATCAATCCGGTTGAATAGTAACCAGATGATAATAAACCATATAGTGAGAACAATATTAACGAACAAGAGTAAACAAATATGACTGAACCCAAACGATATTTAATTACATCCGCACTCCCATATGCAAATGGGTTGAAACACATCGGGCATTTGGCCGGAGCATACTTGCCTGCGGATATATATGTACGCTATTTAAGAGCTCAAAAGCGGGATGTATTATTCGTTTGTGGTTCGGATGAGCATGGCACGGCTATACCTATCCAGGCTATGAAAGAGGGCACTACTTCGCAAGCTATTATAGATAAATACCATGGATTGATAAAACAGAATTTTGAAGATCTTTCTATTTCATTCGATGTATATGACCGCACTTCTAATCCATTGCATCATGAAACCGCACAGGAATTCTTTACATTTCTAAATGAACGGGATGAATTACAAATAAAAGAAACTGAACAATATTTTGATGAATCAGCACAGACATTTTTGGCAGACCGATACATTAAAGGCACGTGTCCTAATTGCAGCTTTGATGGGGCATTTGGTGATCAGTGTGAAAAGTGTGGAACATCGTTAAGCCCGGAAGAATTAATTAATCCTTTAAGTACTCTGAGTGGAGCAGCACCAACTAAAAAATTGACGACACATTGGTATCTCCCTTTAAATAAACATGAAGAATGGTTTCGAAGCTGGATCCTAAATGAACACGGAAAGGACTGGAAAGTAAATGTTTTAGGACAATGTAAAAGCTGGATTGATGGGGGCTTGCTACCACGAGCAGTAACGAGGGATTTAGATTGGGGTGTAAAGGTGCCAGGGGAAGAACAAAAAGTTCTCTATGTATGGTTTGATGCGCCCATTGGCTATATATCTGCTACCAGGCAATGGGCTATTATAAATGGAAAAAAATGGGAGCCTTACTGGCTTGATAAAGACACTAAACTTGTCCATTTTGTAGGTAAGGATAATATAGTTTTTCATTGCATTATTTTTCCTTTGATGCTCAAGTTGCATGGTTATAATTTACCTGAAAATGTTCCAGCCAATGAGTTTATGAACCTGGAAGGGAATAAGATGAGTACAAGCCGAAATTGGAAACTTGAAATGCAGGAATTCATTGATGATTTCGTAAAGAAAGACAATGGCGGTTTGCAAATGGTGGATTCATTGAGATATTATCTTACTACAATTTTACCTGAAACAAAAGACAGTGAATTTACCTGGCAAGGGTTCCAGGATGCAGTCAATGGAGAACTTGTTGCCATTTTTGCAAATTATTTTAACCGTACGTTTGTATTGATGCATAAACTGACCAATGGTAAGGTGCCTCCCTTTCATAATGATCTACGAGATGCAAAGGATAACGATCTGATTGATGAAATAAAGAATACGGGAATAAAAATTCAAAGTTTCATTGAAGAATATAAATTCCGGGATGCTCTTTATGAAGTAATTGACCTCGCAAGAAAAGGAAATAAATATATGCAGGAAAAAGAGCCATGGATAAAAGCCAGGCAAATGGATTCGGATGGGCAGATTATAGCCGCTGCCCAGACGGGGATTGACAATTGCCTGCACTTATGTTTACAGCTTTGTGCTAACCTTGCTATATACATAAACCCGTTTTTACCTAACACGGCTAAAAAAATGTGCGGACTCATGAAGGTAGTGGACAAGGTTCTTGACTGGAAGAACGCAGGTTCGCTGAAATTACTAAGTGTGGGATATTCATTAAGGGCCCCAGAACTTTTATTTCGAAAAATAGAAGATGGAGAAGTAGCTTATCAAATAGAAAAACTAAAACAGGGATTAGCAAAATCAACTATGGAGCAAAATCAATCCGGAGCAGTATTAAATGCAGCTAACAGCCAAACGCCAATTCAAAAACATTCTATGGAAAAGGGAATTCATGTGCAAGTTCCTGAAACCAAACCCGAAATCATATATGATGATTTCAGCAAACTTGACTTGCGGATAGGGACCATTATAACTGCCGAAAAAATAGAAAAAGCAGATAAACTTTTAAAACTTGGTATTGACCTTGGTTTTGAACAAAGAACTATAATTTCAGGTATAGCCCAACATTTTACTCCGGAATCTTTAATAGGTAAACAAGTGGTGGTAGTGGCTAACCTGGCACCTCGTAAAATGCGTGGTATTGAAAGCGAGGGGATGATTCTTACAGCAGAGCAAGGCGATGGTAAATTGATATTAGTTAATCCGGATATGCAAGCACATAACGGATCCGGGGTGCGTTAATTCCATTAGCTGTTTTATAGTTTAACACCTGTAGAGCCAATAATATGTTTATTGTCTGTAATTTTAAGTCTAAGTAAAATGTCAGCTATCCAGCCTTCATCCAGTCGAAAGAAGATTATAAGATTATCACTTATTGTGATCAGTATTCTTATTTTGAGTATTATAGGCATTCACATTTGGTTTGTGAATAATGCAAGAAGCATTCTAAAAGAAATCGTTACTACAAAGTCACAAGGAAAACTAAAGCTGGAACTTTCACAAATCAGCTTTGATTTTTTCTCCAAGAAAATAAAAGTACGGGAAGCTGATCTTGTCAATACCGATACATTATCATCCCCCACTACCTACCATGTAAAGTTCAGAAAGTTGACCCTCAAAGTCGGCTCTTTTTGGGCCCTGCTGTTAAAAAATAAACTTATTCTTGATTCTATAAAATTGCATGACCCGGAAATAGAAGTGCTGCAATGGCGAAAAGATACTGTGTCGAAGAAATACAATGATGATCTGTCTATTTCACAGGAAATGGGGAAGCTCTATAATTCAATGCTTGATGCACTGGAAGGTTTTGGAATACGCCGTATTATTATCAATAATGCAAAATTAAGTCTCATAAATAAAATGAAAGCCGGAACAGAACCGGTAATGATTTCGAATATATATTTTGATTTAGTTCGAACGGCACGTGATGTAAGAAAACGCGATGAATTTGTAGAAAATGAGCAGAGCATAGAGTTGCGTACTACGGATCAGAATATTGCACTACCCGGTGGCCGGCATCGTCTCGGATTCAAACAATTTCATTTGGAATTATTTCAAAAACGAATCGTGCTTGATAGTTGCACCATTACAGCTATAGCAACAGACAGTACCAAAAGCAGTTACTCAATATTTTTCAAAAAATTATTGCTGAAAGGGGTTGATTTTGATGCCATGTACCGGCATAATCTTATCAAAGCAGATTCAGTGTATTGTGAAAATCCACTGTTTAATATTAATTTAAGAACCAATGTAACTGCCAATACAAAAAAGAAAGAGCAACCTGACCCTGATAAGATTATTCAGGATCTTACCGGAGATCTCGATTTGGCTTTTGTAGGTGTAAAAGATGCGGGTATACATATCAACATACAGGGTAAAAAAGAAAGGTCACTATTCAATTCGAATAGAGACGATTTTGAAATGAGAGGCTTGCGCATCAATGCAGATTCTTCAAAGCCAGTGGTGGTTAAACGATTCGATATGCTGGTGCGTGATTACAGATTGTTCAATGAGGACAGTTCTGCAGCTTATACTTTCGACAGTATTCATTTTGTAAATAATAAAATTGTTCTCAGTAATTTTTCAGTTACTACTGCCTTGAATAAGGCCCGCCATAATAATTACAGAGATTTTAAAATTCCGTATTTTGAATTAACCGGTTTAAACTGGTACAGCCTTATATTTGATCAGAACCTGATAGCAAGAGAAGCGGTACTTCATAATCCTGTAATAAAATATACTGCTACCACTCCAAAAAAAATCCGGAAGAAAAAAAGCTTATTTGCTTCACTCGCTACTCTCGATGATCTCATAGCACTTAGTAAAATAGAGATCATTAATGGTCAATTGAACATGAAACTTTCACCCACTACTTCCTTTGATCTTAAAAATGTAAACCTAAATCTGCACAGTGACCGTTTATTGAATTCCACGAACAAAGAAGGATTAAAAAGGGCTGTTGAGTTATTGTATTTCTCTAATGGAATCTTCCGGTTGAAAACGCTTACCGCAAAACTTCAGAATGTACGTTATACAGGAACAAACCTTATACAGGCTGACCGGTTAGATATTACAGATAATTCAAATAAAATAAAAGCTCAGGTGCAGGGTATTACCATCAATGACCTATTGTTGGATGATGGTGCAGAAGCTATAGTATTAGAAGGTTTAAAATGGAATGCCGCAAATGTAATTTTAAAAGGGGGTAAAGCTGGCAACAGCAAATCTGCCAGAGCAGGAAGCCTTCAATTAAAAAATCTTTCCGGCAACAACACGCAATTTTCTTTCGCAAATAATAAAACTTCTGTTTCGACTTTTGTCCAATCATTAAAGGTTTCTTCACTTTCAAAAGTAGGGACCGCCCCGGCTAAAATTGATGGCTTAGCTGTGAATGGAAATAGACTAAAAGTGCGAAGTGGCCCCATGAATATTACTGCCTTAGGTTATATTCTTTTGAGTAACGGGAAATCACAACTTACAGGTCTTAAAATAAATCGTATTCAAAATGGCGATTCACTAAATGTACAGTCACCTCAGATAAATTTTTCAGCAGATCTCAATAGCTTTTTAGCAAAAGACATACACCTGGGTACTGTAGAAGCATTTTCACCTGTAATTAAAATCAATAAATGGAGTAATACAGCTTCTGGCACTGCCGCCAAATCAATGCCGATAAAAATTGATAATCTTATTGCTACAGAACCCGTCATCAATATTGCTACACACCGCAATGATTCAGTTACGCTCATTAATATGCCTTACTCACCAAACAGTACAGTACGGGCGTCAGGATTCAAAATGAACGGTGGAAACATTTCCTTATCTAAACTCACAGCTGCAACCACCTCGGCTACATTTGTGAAGAGTACGGGTGAAGTTTTGGGTGTAGAAAAAGGTAAAGTTAATTTAGAACTATCCGATGTTCAATTTACAAAAACAGAGGGCAAGCCCGTGTGGAGTGCGGTGATTGATAACCTGGACCTGGAAAATCCTAACAACCTGAATATAGGCAAGAAGAAAAACAAACTGATCATGGCAAGGGCATCAGTCGGGAATCTACGGTTGTCTTCGGAAATTTTATCAGATTTTGACCGGCTCGTAAAATTTAATGTTTCTGCATGGTTGAGGACAGCTACGGGGGAATATTCAGATAGCTCCACTACACTTAAGTGGTATAATGCAGAGTATAGTTATGGAAACAAAACACTAAGTCTTGATTCCTTTACTTATTTCCCGACACAGCCCCGGGATTCCGTGATTGCAAATACACCACACCAGACAGATTATTTGACTTTTCATTCCGGTGCCATTCGGCTTACCGACTTTAACCTGGAAAAGTATAAAAAAGACAGTGCAATCTTAGCTAATACACTTTATATTACGAATCCCGTTATCTCTACTTACAGGGACAAACAACCACCTTTCCTTGCTAATATCATTAAGCCTTTACCAGTAGATATGATCAAACGGATAAACATTCCCCTCTTATTGAATGGGATCAATCTGATCAATGGTACGTTGAAATACACAGAGAAAAATGCAAAGACCAGGGCGGAGGGTACATTGGAACTTAATCGCATGAATGTTGCCTTGCGAAATATAAAAAACAGAAATATCACTTCAACCGATTCGCTCTCTCTTACTATGAATGCCTTTCTGATGGACTCGGCAGAACTGAATCTCAGGGTAAAAGAATCTTATACTGATTCTTTGAGTGGATTTCTAATGACGGTTCGGATGAAACCTACATCACTATCTTTCCTAAATCCGGTGTTGGCTCCATTATCCAATGTTATAATTACTTCAGGTACAATAGATTCTTTTCACCTCCGGGCAATAGGAAGAGAAAACCTGGCATTGGGTAAAATGAATATGTATTATCATGATCTGCGAATAAAACTTGTAAAAGATGGAGACATGGAAAAATCTTCTTTCCTTGGCAGAGTTGCAAGTTATTTAGCGAATGCGATCCTGATTAAAAAAAGTAATGATGGTCGTACAGGCTTAGTATATTTTGAAAGGCTTCGTGACCGTTCGTTTTTTAACTATATCGTGAAAATGACTTTCAGTGGAATGGCTACCAGTGTAGGTGTGGTTAAGAATAGAAAATACTTAAAAAAATACAATCAGGAATTAAAGGAGAAAAGTCTACCTCCTATAGAGTTTGAATAACTATTACTTTTTTTATAATATTTGATAATTTATGGAATTCCAAACCAGTTTTCAGTGGAGTTTCATCTTTTTTAAACCAATTCTAAGATAGATTGATTTTAAAACTTAAGTTATTAAGCGATCAGGAAAGTTTCAAAACGAATTGACACTGAAGTAAACTTTTAAGAAGAGCATAAAACTGCTGAATTATTCAATTTCATTCCCTTTATTTCCAATAAATATAAAATCCATTTTGTGTTATCTTCACTATATATAGTTGTTTAACTAACTAATTTATGAGCAAGCGAATCATCAGGAAAGTAGCTGTGTTAGGGAGTGGTGTAATGGGTTCAAGAATTGCCCTGCATTTTGCAGGAATCGGTTTGCAGGTGTTGCTATTGGATATTGCAGGGCCTTCTAACTCTTCAGAAGAACATGGAAAAAAAGCTGATCGGAATAAAATCGTAAATGATTCACTTACCGCCTCCATTAAAAGTAATCCTTCTCCAGTGTATCATAAGCACGCTATTAGTAGAGTCATTACGGGAAATTTTGAAGACAACCTGGAAGATATTTCTGCATACAATTGGATCATAGAAGTGGTGGTAGAGCGCCTTGATATTAAAAAATCGTTGTATGAAAAAGTAGATGCACTGCGTAAGCCCGGCACACTCATCACCTCTAATACTTCAGGAATCCCTATTCACCTGCTTAGTGAAGGAAGAAGCGATGATTTCAAAAAACATTTTTGCGGAAGCCATTTTTTCAATCCGCCACGGTACCTGCGTCTTTTAGAAATAATTCCTACTAAAGACACGGATCCGGAAGTTGTTGATTTTTTAATGCATTACGGCGATCTGTATTTGGGAAAAACAACTGTGTTGGCAAAAGACACACCCGCATTCATTGCAAACCGTGTAGGTGTTTACAGTATGATGTCCATATTTGGGTTGGTTGAAAAGCTAAACTTAACAATAGGTGAAGTTGATGCATTGACGGGTCCTTTGATAGGCAGGCCAAAATCTGCAACATTTCGCACTGCAGATGTAGTTGGCATAGACACATTGGTAAAAGTAGCTAAAGGTGTTTCTGAAAATTGTCCGGATGATGAAGCACTAGCAGCATTTGAAATTCCTGTATGGTTAGATAAAATGGTTGAGAATAATTGGCTGGGAGATAAAACAGGTCAGGGTTTCTTCAAAAAAGTAAAAAGGGTGGAGGGAGAAAAAGAGATATTGACATTGGATTTACAAACTTTTGAATATGTCCCAAGACAAAAGCCACATTTCGCTTCGGTAGATGCCGCAAAACCTGTTGAAGATTTGAAGCAAAGGATCAAAATTTTATTGGCAGGACAGGATAAAGCAGGCGAATTTTATCGTGAATTTCATTACAATTTATTTTCCTATATATCTCATCGCATACCAGAGATCAGCGATGAAGTATATCGTATAGACGATGCTATGATGGCAGGCTTCGGCTGGGAGATTGGAGCTTTCGAAAGTTGGGATGTCTTGGGGGTCGAAAGAATTTTAGAGCAGATGAAGTCTGCGGGTCATAAAGTGGCTCCCTGGGTGAATGAAATGCTTGCAGGGGGTAATAAAACTTTTTACAAAATAGAAAAGGGGAAAAGGTTTTCGTATGATCCAGCATCTAAAACCTATAAGCCTGTTCCAGGTTCAGATGAATTTGTAATTCTGAGTAATCAAACAGAAAAGCTGGTTTGGAAAAATAACAGTTGTAATATGTACGATATTGGTGATGATGTGCTGGCGCTTCAATGGAATACTAAAATGGGAAGCATTGGGGGAGATGTGCTGGGTGGAATCCATAAAGCGATTGAGTTGGCAGAAAAAGATTTCAAAGGTGTAGTGATTGCGAATGAAGGGCCGAACTTCAGTGCAGGGGCCAATGTTGGAATGATTTTCATGCTTGCTATTGAACAGGAATGGGAGGAATTAGATTTTGCTATTCGTGCATTTCAAAAGGCAATGATGCGGGTGCGTTATTCATCAATACCTGTAGTCGTTGCCCCCCATGGTTTGGCATTAGGTGGAGCATGTGAATTGAGTTTGCATGCAGATAAATGTTGCCCTGCTGCTGAAACCTATACCGGACTTGTTGAATTAGGTGTGGGATTGATTCCAGGCGGTGGCGGCACTAAAGAATTTGTATTGAGAGCTTCTGTAGAAATGCATGAAGATGAACCTGAAACTGTTACTTTGAAAAGCAGATTTCTTACAATAGCAACTGCTAAAGTTGCCACTTCTGCTTTTGAAGCCTATGATATAGGAATCTATAGGAAAGGTCTTGATGAAATAGTAATTAATCCCGCACGCCGTATCCACGAAGCAAAAAAGTCGGTAATTGCTTTGCATGATAGCGGATATACTATGCCCGTGCAGCACCAAGATATAAAAGTATTGGGGCGATCTGCATTAGGTGCACTCTATGCAGGGATCCATGGGATGAGGCAAGCAAATTATGCCACGGAACACGATTCACTTGTAGCAAAAAAATTGGCTTATGTAATGTGCGGTGGCGACTTGAGCGAGCCTACTTTGGTAACGGAGCAATACCTTCTTGATCTTGAGCGGGAAGCTTTTCTATCATTGTGTGGAGAACGTAAATCACTTGAACGAATTCAAAGTGTTTTGAAAAACGGAAAGCCAATCAGGAATTAAGTCTTAATTGATATTTAATCCGGAATATTTAGCTAATTTTCTGAACGGCTATGCCAAGAAAACTATTGCTTTATCGTTTACGTGTCCTTTTTACTATTTCATTTATATGGTTGCTTTTCGGTTTCGTATTCCATTTCAACCTCATAGGAACAGGTAATGACCTCGGTATTAATATTTCAGTAATCCATTTTGCGTTGATTTTTGCATTTATTGGATTGATCATAACTGCAGCACTGATCTTTTATTTGAAACCTGCTTTCAATCATCTCCCAGTCTGGCTTTCTTCTTTGATAAAACTGGCATTAACGGTAATTCTGCTTCTTGTAATAGCCATCATGTTGATGATAAGTTATTATGAATTTTTATATAAGAGCGACTTTTCACACTTTCTCGAAAGCTTTTTTACCAAGGTTGTTTTTACAAAAACCTTCCTGATTTTCATGCTGGAAATGGGTCTCATGACAGCTATGTCCATTATTCTGTTGGAGGTGACTGATAAATATGGGCCGGGTATGTTTTGGAGTATGATGATAGGGGAGTACCACAAACCAATTCAGCAGGACCGCATATTCATTTTCCTGGATATCAATGAATCAACTACCATTGCTGAAGAGCTGGGCCACGATAAATATTTTCATATGCTGCGAAGATTTTTTCGTGATATTACTTTACCGGTGCTGGCCAACGATGGAGAAATTTATCAATATGTAGGTGATGAGATCGTGCTGACCTGGGTTAATACCTCTGAGAATAAGATCAAAGCTTTGAAATTTTTGCGCAATACTTTTTACCTCATGGAGCGGCAAAGATCAATTTATGAAAAAAACTATGGTAAGGTCGCAGGATTCAAAGCAGGGGTACATGCTGGTCCTGTAACGGCGGGTTTTATTGGGGTTATAAAAAAAGAACTGATTTATTCAGGTGATACGCTTAACACTACTTCAAGACTGTGCGGCATGTGTCATTCATTAAATTCTTCTTATTTAATTTCCGAAAATTTTATGAAAGATTTTTCTCAACCTCATGGATATAAAATAGACGAAGTAGGCACCATGGAGCTTAAGGGAAAACATGCTCCTGTTAATATTTTTTCTATGAAATTTGAATGATGGGAAGTGCAGAAATAGATGCCACTAACGGTTCAATTACAATTCATTCACATATCATTACTTATGGAAACGCCACTGATGGTTTTTTGACAGAACAAATCCGGGAAGAGATCGAAAGCATGTGGAATGAGCCCAATGGACATATAGTGCAAAATGGCAGAAAAATTAATATCGTCTTTAGGATTACTGCTGAAGTACGCAATGACATTACAGAACTTGAAATGTATCAAAATGTTGACCCGCGGATTAACTACTTTCGAATTGAGGAATATGCGCTTTCTAATATTTCTTTTGTAGATGGATTGGGTTGCAACAGCGGTTATTTTAAGTTGGAAAACTTATACAAAGGTTCTACTACAGCGGCGCATGAATATGGCCATACATTAGGGCTGGATCACCCCCGGAATCTGGACATCAGAGAAAAAGGCGTACCCGGGATAATGTATCCAAGAGGGACACTGGTTGATCCCCAATATCAATACGACCCTAAAGCATTTGCTGGCGCTGTTGGCGGAACCATGCATCCACAGTATCGAAAAGTTCTTCCATCCGATATCAGGGATTTGAATATTGCTAAAATTCGATTCTATAACAATAAAGCCGTGTTAGGATCATTTACTAATGTTTATCATTGGGATCATGCGGAAAATAAATTTTAAAATCAATGCAACCTTAACCGGCATTACTACTAAGATTCTCTACTGCACTTTCTATGGAAGGATATTGAAATTGAAAACCTTCATACTCAATTTTTGAGCTGCTCGCTGTAGAACTTTTTAAAATTTCAACACTCATTTCACCCAGCAAAGCTTTAAGTCCCAATTCAGGCACATGAACAGTAATATGCAATTTTTTATGCCTGGCCATCTCCTTAATCAATTGTGCATTGGATACAGGGTTAGGTGCAACCGCATTGTATATGCCTCTTATTTTTTCATTCCCAATAGCGAACAGGAATAATCGTGTGAGATCATTTATATGTATCCAACTGATCACTTGTTTTCCCATTCCTAAAATAGAAGCGATGCCAAAATTCAAAGGCTTTTTAAATTCTGTATAAGCGCCGCCTTCATTGCTAAGCACAATGCCGATGCGGTAAATAACAAGTCGTTTGCCGAGATCCTGAACAGGTTTGATTGCCTCTTCCCACTTGCGGCAAGCGGTTCCCAAAAAAGAATTATCTGCTCTATCTGTTTCAATAAATGGTTTTGGATTGGGTATCATCGGGTCAGGTCCGTACCAACCGATGGCAGATGCCGATAGTACGGCTCTTACTTTGTTTGGAATTTCCCTCAATGCTTTTACCAAGAACTCTCCGCTCTTTACACGGCTATCTACGATCTCTTTTTTTCGTTTGGCGGTCCATCTCCCCTTAGCCACATTAGCGCCGGCAAGGTGCACAATATAATCGGCTTGCTGTATTGCTTTTTCATCAATCCTTTGCAGCTCTATATTCCATGTTGCATAGGTAATGTTTTGTTCCGGTGATTTGGGTAATGCATCTCTTGTAAGTATAATGCACTGATGTCCTGCAGCTATAAGTTCTTTAGTCAGTGCAGAACCTATCATCCCTGTTCCACCTGTAATGAGGATTGTAGCCATACACAAAGGAAGGATAGTATGGTTAAATGCTTTGAAAGAATTCTTTTACATTTACGGGCATTTCTAAAAACCTATTAAAATAATGTGTTTGTCAGGCTGAGCTTGCCCAAGCTTATCAGTCAATGATTTCGTTAAAATTTAGCCTACGTCATGCTCGGCTAACTTGGTTTTAAGATGTCTTTAATTTATTTTAAAATAAACAATCATGGTTTGAAAATCATCCTATTGTATGTAATGGCATTTTTGTTTGTGCTTGCCGGCATTAATCATTTTTGGCATCCAGAAACTTACCTGCGAATCATGCCTCCCTATTTACCTGTGCCCCAAATGCTGAATTATGCTTCAGGTATTGCAGAGATCACTTTGGGAATTATGTTATGTTTCAACGCCACACAAAAATGGGCAGCCTGGGGCATTGCCATAATGTTAGTTCTGTTTTTTGCCGTGCATATTTTTATGTTGCAGCAGTCCCTCGATAAAGCACCTTATGCTGTGACTCCTGCAATGGCGTGGGCGAGACTGTTATTACAACCAATACTCATAGCCTGGGCACTTTGGTACACGAAAATGAGGGGCTAATGAAAGTATTTAAAATAATAAGATGATAAAATAATTGCTTTAGTTGGAGTTGTCTGGGAAAAATGTTTCCGATATGTCGTTTGAAAGTCGTACTGCTGAAAAAGTACCCGTTCAATACGCTAAAACATTTTAGCCAATAACTCTTCTTCCCAAAGGGCGGTATATTTGCCTACCTGCAAAATGCCAAAATTTCGATCATGAAAGACTTCTCTTATCTGACTAATTCACATCCTGCATACATAGAAAGTTTGTACAATGACTTTATAAAAGACCCCGCCAGTGTAGATCCGGAATACAAAAAATTTTTTGAAGGTTTTGATTTTGCCCTTCATTATGGAAAAACTGAAACAAATGGTAATGGAAAGGCGGTGGCAGAAGGCGGCGTTGGCAAAAGCGAAATTTCTGAGGAAGGCAAAACAATCAACTGGAAAAAAGAATTAGGAGCATACAGGATGATACTTGGGTATCGAAACAAGGGTCACCTGATAGCAAAAACAAACCCTATTCGTCCACGTAAAGACCGCGGTGCCAACCTCGATCCTTCATTTTTTGGTTTTACTGAAGTGGATCTGAATAAAGAGTTCGAGGCAGGTAACTTAATCGGGCTAGGGACGACTACGCTTCAAAATATTATTCAGCATCTACAGAAATGTTATGCTGATCATGTAGGCATTGAATTTAAATACATAAGTGACCAAAAAAAAATTGACTGGCTCACCAATGAAATAGAAAAGAATTTTTCAGCACCGCTTCCGCTGGAGAAAAAGAAAAGAATACTGGAGAAATTGAACCAGGGTGTCATGTTTGAAAAATTTCTGCACACAAAATATATCGGGCAAAAAAGATTTTCATTGGAGGGGGGAGAAACAACGATAGCTGCGTTAGATGCTATCATTAATACTGCAGCTGATTATAATGTGCAGGAAGTAGTGATTGGGATGGCGCACCGGGGGCGGTTAAATATTTTGGCTAATATCATGGGCAAAACCTATGAGCAGATTTTCAGTGAATTTGAAGGAACTGCACAGCTTGATCAGACAATGGGAACCGGCGATGTAAAATATCACCTCGGATTCGGGAGTGAAGTGAGGACAACTAATGATAAAACGGTCCACCTTAAATTAATGCCCAATCCCTCGCATCTCGAAGCTGTTGACCCGGTGGTTGTTGGCTTTGCAAGAGCCAAGGCTGATGTGTTGTACAACAGTGATTTCGATAAAGTGTTACCAATTTTGATCCATGGTGATGCATCGGTGGCCGGGCAAGGCATTGTGTATGAAGTGCTGCAAATGAGTAAGCTGAAAGGATTTTATACCGGTGGCACCATTCATTTTGTCATCAACAACCAGATAGGTTTTACCACTGACTTTGATGATGCAAGAAGTTCTGATTATTGCACGTCCTTAGCTGCTGTCATACAAGCTCCTGCACTGCATATAAACGGCGATGATCCGGAAGCGGTTGTTAAGTGCGTAGAATTGGCAACACGCTACCGTCAGGAATTTAATTCAGATATTTTTATTGACATGGTGTGTTATCGCCGTCATGGGCATAACGAAGGTGACGATCCAAAATTTACGCAACCGCATCTTTATGCTTTGATAGACAAACATGCAAATCCCAGAGAGATATATGTAAACTATTTGCTCCAGAATGGTGAGACCGATGCACAAGAGCTGGCAAAAGAAATGGAAAAAAAATTCTGGGTTGATCTGCAGGAACGCCTTGATGAGTTGAAACAACATCCTTTGCCTTATCACTATCAGGAGCCTGAAATATGGTGGCAAAGTCTCCGTAAAGCAACAGCCTATGATTTTGATGGTGCTCCAATAACTGCTATCAGCGAGAGTGATTTTAAAAAAATATTCAATAGCTTAATGAAATGGCCCGAAGGATTTCAGCCTTTGCGTAAAGTGGAAAAATTATTAAATGATAAAGTAAAACTGTTTGAAGAGGAACAAAAAGTGGACTGGGCCACCGGCGAACTAATTTCGTATGCAAGTTTGCTTATTGAAGCAAAAGATGTGCGAATGAGTGGTCAGGATGTGCAGCGGGGAACTTTTTCGCACAGGCATTCGGTGATCTTTGATGAAAAAACAAATAAAGAACACAACAGGTTAAATCATATACAGGAAGGTCAGAATAAATTTAAAATTTATAATTCGTTGTTGAGTGAATATGGTGTGCTGGGTTTTGAATTTGGTTATGCATTGGCTAATCCCAATGCACTAGTTGTATGGGAAGCGCAGTTTGGTGATTTTGCTAATGGCGCCCAGATCATGATCGATCAGTTCATATCATCTTCGGAAACAAAATGGCAGCGCATGAATGGTGTAGTACTGTTATTGCCTCATGGTTATGAAGGACAGGGTCCTGAGCATAGCAGTGCCCGGATGGAACGTTTTTTACAAATGTGTGCCGAACTCAATATGATCATAACGAACATTACAACTTCGGCCAATTTATTTCATGCCATGCGCCGTCAGCTCGCTTGGCCATTTCGCAAACCGTTGATTATTTTTACACCGAAAGCCAACCTGCGCCTGCAAGCTACGTATTCGCATCTTTCTGCATTTACACAAGGTGGCTTCAAAGAAGTAATGGATGATGAATATGTAAAAGATGCGGCTGCTGTGAAAAAAGTTTTATTCTGCAGCGGAAAAATGTATTACGACTTACTGGAAAGACAACAAAAAGAAGAAAAAAAGGACACGGCCATTGTGCGCTTGGAGCAGATATATCCTTTGCCGGTAAAACAACTTGATGCACTTACTCAAAAATACAATCGGGCCACCTGGTTTTGGGTGCAGGAAGAGCCGCTGAATATGGGCGCAGCTTCATTTTTACAAATGAACTTAAAATCTATCAACTTCGGCATTATCAGCCGGCAGCCCGGTGCATCTACTGCCAGTGGCTACAGCAAAGTGCATGCAGAAGAGCAGGCGGAGATCGTGCAAACGGCGTTTGGGATCTAATCAATGTAGCAAAACAAGGCGGTGATTTATGTAGATTGAATCTAGAAATTATTACTTTTTCAATTTCGTTAACAATGAAGATCCCACCAGCTTACCCTTTTTATTAAACGTTTCTGTTTTTACAATACCAAAATTGGGAACAAACCATTCTGTTGTTTTCATGTTCATAGGTATGCCAAGGCCTCCCATTTTTATTTTCATTACCGCATCGTAAGTTATTTTATATGCATCCCACGAACCAGCAGCCGATGTAATTTTTTCCTTTCCCGATACCTTCCGGTTTTTTATTTCAAATTGAGTGGTAGATGGAATGCCGGTCGTTGTTGCATTCACAGTAAATAAGGCATCAGGTAAGCTCATCCCCTCCGAGATATTCACAGGGTAGTCTAAAGAAGAACCTTCAAATTTTGCATCGCCAGACTCTATTTGTTTCGCTCCATCTTGTGGTAAAGACATGCGCATGTCCGCCATCAGCCTTCCACCATCGCATTTATAAACCCCTGCTCCTTTTGCTATCTCAGCGCCTTTGGCGTCGGTCATTGTAGATACAACACTTGATTGAAAACCGTTTCCGTTCTTCTTTACCCCAGATATTTTCCATGTTTGAATACCGCTTGTTGTGCCGTTCTTGTCATACATGGTCATTTGCACTTCGGCATTGTTGATCATGTAATAATAGTTTTTACAATCCTGTGCATTTGTGTGGGTGAGGCAAAAAAACAGAAGCATAGATGACAGCCCAAAGCTTTTGACAAAATTTTTGAAGATTGGTTTCATTTATTTTTATTTGGAGTTGATGATCAATAAGAATTACGGCATCGGTATCATACCATCCATCGAAAGTAATACTTTTTTAAATTTCATTTTGTTTATTTCAAGCCGGATACGAAACGAAAGCTGCCTTCTGTCACTTCTATTATTTTATCGGTTGAGAGATGTAGCGGTAAAGTGAAACCAGGCTTCCAGCCATTCTTCATCCAATCGGGTTATTTCCACTTCACCGGTTTTCCCGGTTAAAAGGTCAGGATCCATCACCAATGAAAATTCCAGCCCCATTTGTTTCTGAAAAGGATCTTTTTTTACCTAATACAATGCCCTGTTTCCATCAACTTATGTAGGCATTGTCATTAATTTTGATTTACCTTTTTACAAAATCACTTAGCGTAACAAGGTGTTTATTCGTTTGTTGATCCTTATAAATATTATACTTAGTCGGATACCATTTGCCAGTTTTAGCAAACTTCTCAGGTTGTGCATAAGGCATAGTAATGGTATTACCCGCTTGCAAAGTGGCTAACGTTACCATAGGCTCAATAAAGTGTACCTGCCCATCAAATGAACCATAGATCATAGTATGCGTAAAAGGGGATGTAACGGTAGTAGCGTCTAGCCAATGTTTGCCCATGGCCGGGATTCCCCCCGGATCTGACTTATAAGAAGTTGGCATAAAACCAGCAGGTGGCAAAAGATCAATCTTTGCGGCAGTAGCAGGGGTGTAAGGAGGTATTGCCAATTGTTCAGCCAGTGTAATTTTATAGAAATGAATGTCAAAATGTGGTAATGTAAAAACATTCATTGGCGGGTGGCCCTTAGGCTGCCAGTTAATGACAATGTGATCGAATGGAGTAAGATCCAGTGCCTTTTGATCGAGTGGTAAAACAAAAGTAGAAAGGGCCGGTGTTGCAGGGTCCTGGTTTAAGCCGGTAAAAGCTTCCATCGTCATTTCAAGACCGATTTCCAGCGGGGTTCCGCTTCCGTCTATTTTAAAAAAGGAATTTGCTTTACCATTACCCATGTTCACTTCAGTGCCTTTGAATGTTTGATCCGGTTCTTTTTCATCTTTTTCTTTATCGCAGGAAGACAATGAGCACATGATGAAAGCCACAGAAAATCCCAGAAGTAAAAGATTGATTTTTTTAAAACCAATAAAATTTGAAAATACTTTTTTCATTAGATGATGTTTAATTTTGATTTGTTAGATTGATATTGTTGTTTCCAAATATTATTACACAAAGTTGCGTTGTTCTATATCTGCAATCCATCACTCAAATGAGTGATGGCAACAATTTAATTTCTTGAGTTGGAAGTTTAAAATGAGGAGTAGGGTGATTTGTATTGGGATTTAGACTATACTATATGCTCTCCCAATGCTTTGCCAATAGCCTCTTTTCCGCTATTGACATGAAGTTTCTGATAGATGTTTTTCAGGTGAGAACGTGCAGTATCAAAAGAAATATTTAAATCTGTTGCAATCATTTTTGCGCTATATCCTTTTATAAGCAATTGCAATACTTCAATCTCTCTTGAAGTCAATAAGTATTTATTGGTCCTACTATGCTGGAATGAGTTCAAAACTTTCCTGGCGATTACTGGGCTCATGGGTGCACCACCTGCGATGACTTCCTGAATGCCATCGAATAATTTTTGAGGAGGCGTTTGTTTGAGCAAATACCCGTTGGCCCCGGCGCAGAGGCATTGAAACAATCTTTCATCATCTTCGAACACAGTGTACATAATCACTGACGTTTGGGGCCTTGCTTCTTTAACGAATCTTACACCATTGATTCCACTTTCACCTGGCATATCAATATCCATTAATACAACATCCGGTTTATATACCCTGGTAATGGTAGCGGCATCAACACAATTATTGTAATCACCTGCCATTTCATATTCGGGCTGGCATTTAAGCAGGTACGTCAAAGATTCACGAAGCTTATCATTGTCTTCAAATATGATGATGCGTATGGGCATTTCACAAAATAATAAACTGTTTATTCAATTTTAATCACTCATTTGAGTTTCGTTCGCCGGGACAGGTCATTCTTCCAAAGGAATAATTATTTCAATGACTGTGCCTTTGCCTGGTGAGGCTAAAATATTTGTGCTTCCTTTCCATTTTTCCGTTCGGGCAGAAATATTTTTTAATCCATTGCCTTTGTTGGCAATAAAATGATTAAATCCTTTACCATCATCTTCGATTTTGAGGAGCAGCTTTCCATTTTGCCATAATGTGTTTATCCAGACATTTTTAGCGTATGCATGTTTTAAAATGTTGTTCAGTAGTTCTTTGTAAATAAGATACACATCCCTTCGCTGTTCCATTTTTAATTTCTTTACGGCAATATGCTCATCCATGTTCAGGTGCAAGGTCGTATTGCTGTTATCAAACAGGTCAGCAGCATACCTGCGCATTCGCGACATGGTTTCTTCCATTGAGTCATTACCGGTATTCACACTCCATATAATATCATTTAATGCCTGGCTTGTAGCGGTAACTTCTTCTGTAATGCGGTGTAAAAATTTTTCTGCTTCAAGTGGGCGTTCAAGGTTCTTACGGCTTATTTCTGAGAGCATATTAATATTAGTGAGTGTTGAGCCAATGTCATCATGAAGATCGGATGCGATGCGGTTTCGTACTGACTGCAATGTTAGTAATTGCCTGATTCGATATAGATAAAAGATATAAAATAATGCTACAACAAGAATTCCAATCAATAAATAAAACCACCAGGTTTGCCAATAAGGTGGACGGATACTGAATGCAAAATTTGCGGGAATGCCCCACTGCCCATTCCACCCTTTTGTTCTTACTTCAAAACGGTAGTCTCCGGGCTGCAAACTGGCATAAGACACATGATGAAGATTACCTGGCACACTCCACGTTGTATCTGCACTGCCTGATAAGCGATAACTATATAGATTTTGTTTTTCATTGATAAAACCGGGAGATGAAAATTCAAACTGCGCCTGGTTCTGATTATATTTTAATTCCACTTTTTTTCCCTTCTGATAAATATTATAATTAAAACTTGTATCACCTAAGTTTACAGATGTAATATATACTGGCAGCGGAGGTGTTTTCTCTGTTTCTCCATCTATTATATTTGTTAGAGCCGTGGATGTTGTGAACCAGATAGAGTGATCTTTCCCGGGTAGTATTGCATTGATATGAGCAAAATAATTATTTATCCGGCTAAAATTAAAAATATGAAAAGATGTATCCCGGGGTATTAATTTATCAATACCAAGGTTGGAGCCTAGCCATATACAACCCTTATTATCTTCAGCTATGGCCCTTATTGAGTTTGACGTAAGTCCCGTCCCAAGATCAAAGTGCTGTGCAATATATTGTCCCTTATTATTATCACTTAAGAGTACAATTCCTTGATACCTGGTTCCTACCCAAATATTACCCTTGCTGTCTTCAAACATAGAACGAATGTTTTTATCCGGTAGCAGATCCGAAAAATCTTTGACGGATAAACTAAGCTGACCCTTTGCTTCCTGATGACTATTGGGTTCAATTTTTTTGTTGATATATTGAATACGGAATAAACCATTTTTCCAGGTACCTATCCATAAATATCCTTTTTTATCAATAAGCATAGCAGTGATCCGGTGAGAAATTTTATTGTCAGAATAGAAACTTTCCCCGGCACGAATCACCAGCCCTGTTCTTGTGCCATTAAATATGTTTCCATTTGTATCCATTATTGAGCAATACACAACAGATTTAGATGAGTCCGGTAAAAGATAATCAACAATGCGCTTTCTAATGGAATCGTACTTTCCAAACTTGTTATTGTTGCTAAATAGCATTATGGGCCGGCTATTTTGCACAAAGCCATTATAAAAGAAATTATGGGGTGAGGTTACAGGATAAAAATTTTCGTCTTTTGTATCAAATAATTGAATACCCGTTTCAGTGCGTATCAAAAAATTATTATCAGAAAGGGGGTGCAGAAAATCAACATTACTGGACAAACTATTTTTAATTGTATAAATCCGGATGTCATTCTTTGTCACCAATTTTGCAAGCCCAAGAGAAGTGCCTATCCAGATATTTTTTTCTTTATCCTGATAAATACATGTTATATCTGCAGAGGGTAAGCCGTCTTTTTCTGAAAATGATTGCCAGAGATTATTAGGTTGGATTTTTAAAAGGCCATGTGTAGTCGCAATCCAAAAATTTCCATTGACGTCTTCCAGTATATCATTAATGGGACGATTACTGAGTAAAGGAATATCAAAAGAAGAAGGCTGCAAACTGAAATGAAAAGGTTGATTATTTTTTTGAGGAGGAGAGATAATCTTCAATCCCTCAGTTGTGCCCACCCATACTTTATTTCTAAGATCTTTATAAAATTTTTTTATTTCGGATTCTTTCGGCAGTTTTATTTCGGAAAATAAATCAAGTTGCCTGTTTAAGATACGAAGCGAACCTTGAGCCCCGCCAATCAAAAGTGAATCATTTAACTCTGTAACATCGTTATAATTTGAAGTTTGAAAGCTTTGAGGTGGTTTTACAAGCTTCCCGTTTTTGATCTCATATAATCCGCTTGCATCCGTGGCTGCAATAACTTTTTTATCCCGTGTTATGTAGAATTGATTAATGATCACATTATTGAAAGCCTTTTTCTTTACAATGGCATCATTATATAAAATATCAGTACTTCCATCATTTTCAGCGATGTATAATTTTCCATCATCCGATTCATAAATATCGTTGACCATATTATGCGAAAGTCCATTGGCAATCGTGTAATTAGTAAATTTGTTGCCATCATACTTGCTCAACCCTTCCCATGTGGCAATCCAGATAAAGCCTCTGGAGTCCTGGTAGATCCGTCTCACAGGGTTTGACACCAAACCATCTTCTACTGTATAAGTTTTGAAAATACGTTGCTGAGCTGTGACGTGGGTTAAGCAACCAATAGAAAAAATAAAGCTTATTATAAATACTGCCTTCTTCATCACTGATTTTGCCTGACCGTAATGTAGTTATTCTACCACAAAGGAAAAATTTTATGAATAATCAGTCTCTTAATTTTTTTATACTTCTCATTTACTTTAGTAGAAGCTAATTTTTTCATTTGCATTCATCGTTACATTACTGTGGACTGACATTAACAAAAAAATAGCCTCGCTTGAGGCTATTTGCATGTTGGTATTGGTTGCGAAAAAATTATTCTTTCACCACTTTTATGTTTTCTATCACCTTACCATCTTGTACTACCTGAAGCATGTAAATGCCGGCAGGTAAGCCTGATACATTGATCGTTTCTGAACTGTTTATTGTCTTAATGGTTCTCACTAACTGACCAAGATTATCTACTAATCTCAGGTTGTTAGCTCCGTTGAGACCTGTAACTGTAACCATGTTCCTTGCCGGGTTGGGATACAAACTGATCACATTGGCATTGCAATTACTGCGTACGCTCACAATGGTACTGAGTTCACTGCTTCCATCTATATCC
>MWVX01000113.1_pt1 | contig 22024 bp, 16 predicted proteins | sample 1047311 | NCBI WGS metagenome assembly MWVX01 (sample SAMN06349984, study PRJNA376086) | soil metagenome | isolation source: MtG-4 sample Antarctic (ecotone) soil | place: Antarctica | collected 2015-01-13 | reverse complement strand
CCTGTAAAAACACTTGAAGTGGTAAACTGGAATATTGAATGGTTTAGCAGCCCGGCATTCGGACCTACAAATGATGCGCAACAGGAACAAAATGTAAAAACTATACTGCAAAATATTGGTGCTGATATTTATGGATTGTTAGAGGTGGTTGATGAACCGGCTTTAGCTGCTTTAGTTAGTCAGATGCCGGGTTATGCATATGTAATTAGCAATTTTGGGTCACATACTAATACCTGTGTTAATCCCCCAGGTGCACTTGCAGAGGCTCAAAAACTGGCATTTGTATATAAAACTTCTGTTTTTACAAATGTTAGTACAACAGCTTTATTAAGTGCAGGTATTAATACTTGTGCTGATGTAAGTACCACCTCTTATAATAATTGGGCAAGTGGCCGCTATCCGTTTATGATGAGCGCAGATGTAACGTTAGATGGCATTACAAAAAATGTCAGGTTTATATTATTGCATGCAAAGGCAAATACCTCTCCTACTACAGCATCTTACAATCGCAGAAAAGCAGGTGCAGATGAATTACATGCTTTACTGGAAACCCCTGCTTATGCTTCAGAAAATATTATAATTCTTGGTGATTATAATGATGATTTAGATCAATCTATTACCGCCGGCTTTACTACAACATCATGGGATGCTTTTACTACTGATAATGCAGATTTCCCGGCTTTAACATTACCATTAAGCTTAGCCGGGAAAAGGTCTACTGTTAGCTACAATGATGTAATTGATCATGTAATAGTATCTAATGAGTTCAATCAAAATTATATGAGTTCTTCTGCCAGTATTCTTACTGATGTAAGCAGCCTGGTTAGTAATTATGGTTCCACTACATCAGATCACTACCCCGTGTTTACACGATTTGCTTTTGATGCAACAATTTTACCATTGAACCTGATAACTTTCACGGCAAAAAAAGAAGATAACACAGTTAAGTTAGCATGGCAAACAAGTGAAGAAGTCAATACAAAAGAATTTGTTGTAGAACGATCAAATAATGGAAGAAGCTTTGAAAAGATTGGAACTGTAACTGCTGCTGGCACTTCTAACTCCATAGGTAACTACCAGTTTACAGATGCGCTGCCATTGAAAGGAAATAATTTTTACCGGTTGAGAATGGTGGATCTTGATGGCTCTTATGAAATATCAAAAGTGATAAAATTAGTTTTTGGCCAAACATATTCATTTACACTTGCGCCAAATCCTGCGAGAAGCAATTTTACTGTAACAACTACCGCAAGCGGACTTTTATTTTTGGAGCTAATTGATATAAGCGGAAGAACTGTGAAAAAACAAATATTGGTCAATCAGAATGAAAAAGTATTGGTAGGCAACTTAAACAAAGGTGTATACCTGGTAAGGATTACAAGCGCCACTGAAACATTCTTGCAAAAGATAACGGTAAATTAGTTTTGAGATAGAAAAAAGGCGTTTGAAAAGATCGTTTTTTTTGGTGCAAGCTGAAATGGTGTATAAGTGCTACTTCGTATTCTAAATACGCTTGCTCCCATTAAAGGAAATATTGTAAGACATACCCCTATACAATAGGTTTGGGAATAGGAGCTGGGTATCGGTTTAAAAACTTGCCATTTAAAAGTAATGCTCAATAAATTATTTAAAACGCCAGACTTATATTGGAAAATTTGGTTCACATCAAAACTATTGAAGGCCATAAAAATTCAGTGAAAAAAAATTATTTTTGAAATATGAGCCTCACAAAAAATAAAAAACTTATCCTTCAAAAATTCTTTGCCAGTAAACCAATAAAAAAAGCCTGGCTTTTTGGTTCCTATGCCAGAAACGATGAAGGCGGAGAAAGCGATATTGATATTTTGTTGGAATTAGATCACACGACACCAATAGGAATGAAATTTTTTGGTTATCATTTGGAACTTGAGAGACTATTACAGATGAAAGTTGACCTGGTGACCAGCGAAGGCCTGTCAAAACATGTTAGGCCTTTCGTAGATACTGATAAAATATTGATATATGAAAGGGCAACTGACTGATAAAATTAGAGTGCGGCACATCCTGGATGCAATTGCCGAAGTTGAGAAATAATCTTACTGGTTTATCCCTGGATGAGTTCCTTGCAAGCTCGGAAAAGCGTTTTGCAACCGTAAAACAGGTTGAAATAATAGGTGAAGCCTGCAAACATATAACGGGTGATGTTAAACAAGCGTATCCTGAACTAGAATGGAACTCCATAAATGGATTTAGAAATATATCAATACACGAATACTTGGTGTAAACTTTCACATCGTTTGGGAAATTGCAAAAAATGATTTACCCATTTTGAAAGAAAGGTTTAATGAAATTTTAAAGGATTTGTAAGTGATTTGGCCTTCATGAATATACTCTGGCAAAAACTTCTTTTGCATCTATTTATTTCAATTTTCATAACCAGTAAATTCATAGACCTTGAAAAATGATCAAGCGCATTCTCAAATTTTTTATACTGAGCTTTACTTAAAGATTTAAATAAATTAAATTCAAGATCATAGATTTTTTATGAATAGTTCGTTGCCATGTGCCGATAATTTGGCCTGCAATAATAATGGTATGATCGAATAAAAACTTTGGACTGGGTTTTATCTTTCTGCTTAATATAAATCTAAAATGGCGCTTCTGTTTTTGTAGCCCATGATGTATTCATCATAAATTGGCAATAAATAAGCATTTTGAACTTTTTCATTTTTTATTGAAACTGATGGAAGAAAATAATAATTTTCATTGTTGATTTTTTCATGGATAAACATAGGTTTAACCATAGCAAGGCCGTCTTTTACATCAACAATGCTTAGGGCTGACCAGGTTGAAAAGTCTTTTAATGTAACCAGGCCCCGGCTGGAAAAATATCTCTTTGATAGTTCCGCTAAGGCTTCATCTTTATTCAAATGTTTGTTGGCTGGAACTCTTTCATCTAATAAAGCATAAGTAAACTGTTTACCCTGTTTCGCACCACTGCAAATAATTCCGTCAAGTTCCGCTTGCATCATTAAATAGCTTAACCGTAAAACCATCTGCGATAATTTTTTTCTTTTTAAGGCTTGCTTTTAAATCCGTACGGGTAATTGTTCTCTTCCTTCCAAAGATTTCCCCACTGTATCATTGCTACGATTCAACACCGCATTATTCAATTGCAGTTTACGATTCATAAAAGCAATTGCTGCTTTAATTCGGGGCGCAGTGAGTGCAAGAATCCAACGGATGTCTGCGGGTGTTACAAAATGCCAGGTGGGTCTTAAAAGATGTGTTCGTAAAATGATACCATCGTTAAATCCCTGGTTAATATCAGCTTCGTTGATGTTATGCAAACGCAAGCCAATGGCCCATTTTGCTGAAGTATACTCCTGTGCCTGCATAGCACCGAGCCGGGACACTATTTCTGCAGGGTGTTTAAAAGTTGTTGTAGAAATTTATTGGTTAATGAGGCGTTGTGTTGCAATATCAGATAGGGTCATTTCAAAAATTATAAATGATAGAATAGAAGTCAAAAATCAGAATCAAAAAAATCACTCACTTATAAGCTCGTAAACATGTGAACTTGTAAACCCGTGAACCTGTAAACTCAATCTGCAATCAGAAATCCGCAATCGGCAATTCTCTTAATACGCCCACTTCACTAAAGTTGCTCCCCAGGTAAATCCGCCACCAAAAGCGGCTAACACCAGGTTATCACCTTTATTTATTTGCTGACGCCACTCGTATAAGCAAAGCGGAATTGTGGCCGCTGTTGTGTTACCGTATTTATGAATGTTCAACATTACTTTTTCTTGTGGGAGCCCCATGCGATTAGCTGTGGCATCAATAATGCGTTTGTTGGCCTGGTGAGGGACTAACCAGGCAATATCATCCCCCGTTAGTTTATTTCTTTCCAGCAATTCTGCACTTACATCGGCCATGCCCTTCACTGCAAATTTAAAAACCGACTGACCTTCCTGGTAAACAAAATGTTCTTTGTTGGCCACTGTTTCTGCGGAAGGTGGCCGTATAGAACCACCTGCTTTCATATATAAATAATTTCGCCCGCTGCCATCCGTTTTTAAAAGGCTATCTAATACGCCAAAACCTTCTGTATTTGGTTCTATTAAAACGGCTGCCGCCGCATCTCCAAATAAGATACAGGTTGTCCTGTCTGTATAATCCGTAATGGCACTCATTTTATCAGCTCCAACTACCACTACTTTTTTATAACGTTTACTTTCAATTAATGCCGCACCTGTTGTCAATGCAAAAAGGAAACCGGAGCAAGCAGCTTCCAGGTCAAATCCCCACGCATTTTTAGCTCCAATTTTATCACAAATAATATTGGCCGTAGCTGGAAACACCATATCAGGTGTTACGGTAGCGCAAATAACGCAATCAATTTCCTCAGGAGTGATCCCTCTTTTTGCGCAGAGTTGTTTAATGGCTGGTGCCGCCATATCAGATGTGCCAAGGCCTTCGCCTTTCAATATGCGTCTTTCCGAAACACCCGTCCGGCTTACAATCCATTCATCATTCGTATCCACTATTTTTTCAAGGTCGGCATTGGTTAATTTATCTTCCGGAACAAAAGCGCCAACGGCTGTAATTGCGGCTGTAATTTTTTGAGGCATAATTAGAATTATGGATTTCTGATTTCTAATAAGTTTACAAGTTCACAGGTTTACGAGTTTACAAGCTGGTTGCTATAGCAAGATGATTTTTATTACGCTGTTACCATCCATTACTGATTTCTGAATTTATAATGAGGCGCTAAATTAAACTAAACTCTAATTTCTCAATTGTCAACTTTTAAACTGAAACTGCAAAACGGTAAACCGCAAACGGTAAACTGTAAAACTGAAAAACGACCAACCGTCATCTGTCATCTGCCAACTGTCAACTAAACTCCCTTATTTTCGCAGCCATGATAGCATTTTTAAAAGGCGAATTTGTAAAAAAAACACCTTCCGTCGTGTTAGTAGACGTGGCCGGGGTAGGTTATGAAGTACAAATCACGTTAAATACCTATTCAAAGATTCAAAATGCAGAGAGCGGTCTTTTGCTAACCCACTTACTTGTCCGGGAAGATGCTCATATTCTTTTTGGGTTTTCTGAAGTGGCTGAAAAAGAAATGTTTTTGCTATTAATTGCGGTATCTGGAGTGGGCGCCTCTACTGCACGTATAATGTTGTCATACATGAAACCAGATGAATTAAGCAGGGCTATTGTGCAGGGAAATGCCCCTCAATTGGAACGCATTAAAGGTATCGGTAAAAAGACGGCTGAACGGATAGTGTTGGAGTTAAGAGATAAGCTGGCAAAGACCCCGGTTGACTCAAATATTTCACCCTGGAAAGGCAATAGTTTACAGACTGATGCGTTAAATGCTTTGATTGCATTGGGTATAAACAGGCAGGCGGCAGATGTGGCTATTCAAAGAGTATTGGAGCAACATCCTGAACTGGGAGTAGAGGCCTTGATAAAGAAAGCATTGCAAACCCTTTGATACTATTGATTAACTAATTGTGAGAAGAGCGACTTGGTCTTAAATTATACCTATATCCTGCGTACGCTGGTAGCTGTTATCCTTCTACTTACTGTAAACTTACAGGTGCAGGCGCATGCAGGCAACCCTGCAAATAATATTTACTTTTTCCAGGACACCGTTAAGTATCCAGTCAATGACCGCAGAGGTGATCCATATACTTACCCCAACCGGAATGCATTTGATCTGAAAGACACTTCTTTCATTAAACGGAATATTGAATATGATCCGGTAACCAAACAATATTACAGCATAGAAAAGATCGGCGGTCGTTATTACCGTACCCCCATGACCTTTACAATGAAGGAATTTATTGAATTGCAGAGTAGAAAGGATGAAGCCGAATATTTTCGCAAAAGAGCCAACACCTTAACCAATTTAAACCGCCGCAATGTAAAACCCAACTTTGGTTTTTCCCCAGATTGGATGAACCGCATCACGGGGAACAAAAAAGTAGAAATTCGCCCAAGTGGTTATGTTGATATTTCTGCAGGTTACCAAGGACAGAATATAAAAAACCCAACCCTACCAGAAAGGGCCAGGCGTACCGGCGGATTTGATTTTAATATGAATGCGCAGTTGCAGGTAGATGCGAATATCGGCGATAAGATCAAACTCCCTATTAACTATAATACGCTTGCCAATTTTGATTTCGAAAATCAATTAAAGCTTGATTACCAGGGTAAGGAAGATGAGATATTGAGACAGTTCCAGGCGGGTAATGTAAATTTTACTTCGAAAGGAACGTTGATCCCTGGCGCACAATCACTTTTTGGAATAAAATCGCAATTACAGTTTGGGAAATTATTTGTTACCACGGTTTTAGCCAATCAAAATTCGCAGCGACAGTCTTTGGGTTTGCAAGGAGGGGCGGCTAGCCAATCATTTAATTTTAAAGCCGATGAATACGAGGAAAACCGGCATTTTTTAATGTCGCAGTACTTCCGTAACAACTACAATAATGCGATGAAGGATCTGCCATTGGTACGGTCCAATGTGCAAATTTTAAGAGTGGAGGTTTGGGTTACTAATCGTACCACAGCTACCATCGATACGAGGGACGTAGTAGCCTTAATGGATTTGGGTGAGGGTGATCCTTTCTATAGCCCTACAGGAAATCGAAACATTTTACCGGACAACAGGGCGAATGGATTATATACCTCCATACTTCAAAACCCTAATGCCCGTAATTCCACCCAGTCACAAAATGCATTGATCGGTTTAGGTTTGCAAGCGGTACAGGATTTTGAAAAAACATTTGGCCGCAAACTACAGCCGACTGATTATTATTTTAATGAACGCATTGGGTTTCTTTCTTTAAACCAACCGCTGCAACCTGATGAAGTGCTGGGTATCGCCTATCAATATACTTTTAATGGCAAAGTTTACCAGGTGGGTGAGTTTTCGCAGGATATACCGCCAGACAGTAGCGGCAATACACAAAAAGTGCTTTTTTTAAAATTGCTAAAGTCCACTTCACAGCGTCCTAATTTACCTATCTGGGACTTGATGATGAAGAACGTATATAGTGTAGGTTTTGGGCAATTGGAGCGACAGGATTTTAAATTGGATGTGATCTATGAAGAACCAAGTTTGGGAGAAAAAAGATATTTGCCATTAGGAAGTGATCTAAAGCCTGAATATAAAGGGGTTCCCATTCTTAACCTTGTTAACCTGGACCGGTTAAATAATCAAAATGATCCCCAACCTGATGGTGTGTTTGATTATGTAGAAGGCTACACCGTTATTTCTAATCAAAGCCGGATCATCTTTCCATTGCTTGAGCCGTTTGGTCGTGATTTGGAGTATGTTTATAATAGTGATTCAGCCCGAAGAAAATATTTGTTCTATCCGCTATATGACACCATTAAAGCCATTGCACAAACCTTTACCAACCTCAATAGGTTTGAATTGGTCGGACGTTCCCGTTCAGCAAATAATACAGATTACCAGTTGGGCTTTAATATTCCCCGTGGCTCAGTAACGGTTACAGCCGGCGGACAAGTGTTGCAGGAAAATATTGATTATGAAATCAATTACGATTTAGGAACGCTTAAAGTTGTAAACCAGGCCATCATCAATTCGGGTGTACCGGTGAATGTACAATTTGAAAACAACGCCACTTTTGGTTTACAGCAACGGAATTATTTAGGCCTCCGCCTGGATTATTTAGTTAATAAAAATCTTACACTTGGCGGCACCGTGGTGAGGTTGGGTGAACGTCCTTTTTTTACCAAAGCTACTTATGGTGAGGACCCTATACGCAATACCATGTTTGGCGCCGACTTTGATTATCGCAAAGATGTGCCGCGTATTTCTAAATGGTTAGATAAGCTTCCCTTTTATTCTACTAAAGCTACATCTGGTATAGCTGCTTATGGCGAAGCTGCTATGCTAAAGCCAGGGCATGCGCCTCAAATTGGAAAGGGTAGTGAAGGTGTGAGTTATATAGATGATTTTGAAGGTGCACGGAGTTCAATTGATCTTCGATTTCCACTTGTTAGCTGGACGCTTGCTTCAACTCCGCAAAGATCACCAGATAAAAATGGTACTATTCTTTTTCCGGAAGCAGAACTATCCAACAACCTGGAATACGGTTATAACCGGGCAAAGCTGGCCTGGTATAATATTGAACCTATTTTACAGGAAAGAAAAAATTCCAATAATCCACTACGCAATAATGTAGCTGAATTAGTTAAACCTGAAACAAGACAGGTTTTTCAAAACGAGATCTTTCCGCAGCGCTCATTGGATATAGGCCAAAGTTTATTAACTACGTTTGACCTGGCTTATTATCCAAACGATAAAGGACCTTATAATTTTCAAACCCAACCAGGAAAAATAGATGCCAATGGCCGGTTAGTGCAACCTGCAAAATCCTGGGGTGGTATCATGCGAAACATTGATCAAACTGATTTTGAAACCGGCAATATAGAATTCATTGAGTTTTGGATGCAGGATCCGTTTATACGCAAACCACTCAGTAAAGGAGGAGATCTTTATTTTAACCTGGGTAATATTTCTGAAGATGTTTTGCAGGACGGCCGTCGTTTGTTTGAAAATGGTTTACCTACGCCATCAACGCCTAATGTTTTAACCGATGAAAGTGCCTGGGGCAAGGTACCACGCAATCCCATTCAAGTTACCAATGCATTTAGTAATGATCCAGGTGACCGCCCTTTCCAGGATGTAGGATTTGATGGTTTAACGGATACTGGTGAGCAGCGAAAATTTGGACCTTATCTTAATTCATTACAAGCGGTGGTTAACCAAACGGCGTATCAAAAAGCATTAACAGACCCCTCGGCAGATAATTTTAAAGGCTACCGGGATGATTTTTATGACCAGAAGAATGCTGGTATTTTAGAACGTTACAGAGATATTAATAATCCACACGGCAATTCTCCTATTGCTACTGACAATGATCAATTTACAAATGCTTTTACCTTATATCCTGACCAGGAAGAATTGAACCGTGACAATACTCTAAATGAAACAGAAGAATATTTTCAATACCGGGTAGAACTGAAGCCAAATATGCTGGCAGGGACAAATTATATTACCGATAAAAGACCGGTTAATGTAAGACTGGCAGATGGTTCTACCAGGGTAGAAACATGGTACCTCTTCCGCATACCTATAAAAGAATATGTTGCAAAAGTGGGTAACATTCCTGATTTTAAATCTATCCGTTTCATACGCATGTTCATGACAGGTTTTGAGGATACAACTGTTATGCGTTTAGCAAGGTTAGAATTGGTAAGAAATCAATGGAGGAGGTTTACAAATGAAATAGATACAACAGGTAACTATTTACCATTGGCTACCAATGATCCAACGCAATTAGACGTATTGGCTGTAAACCTGGAAGAAAACGATCAAAGGCAACCCATAAAATATACGCCACCTCCTGGCATCGAGCGCCAGCAGCAGATCAGTAATAACAATGTGCAGTTATTTCAGAACGAACAAGCCTTAAGTTTAAAAATATGTAATCTTCAATTAGACGATGCAAGAGGTGTATTCAAAACAATGAACTTGGATCTGCGCAAGTATGGTAAGTTATCGATGTTTGTACATGCAGAAAAGGTACAGGGATATATACTAAATGACAATGATCTTAATGCGGTTGTCCGTATTGGAAATGATTTTGTAAGCAATTATTATGAAATAAAAATTCCATTAAAACTTACTCCCTTTGGTAGTAGAGACTCATTGGCAATCTGGCCGGAAATAAATAATCTTGATTTTGACCTGAATGACCTGACGGCTTTGAAAACAAAAAGAAACAGGGAAGGTGTTCAACCATCTAAGTACTATAGTCAAAAATTAGCTAATGGTAAAACCTATGCTATTATTGGTAATCCCAATTTAGGTGAGGTAAGAGGAATGCTGCTTGCAGTAGAAAATGTAAAACAGGAAATAACCTGTACAGAAGTTTGGTTTAATGAACTACGCTTGTCAAAATTGGATGAACGTGGGGGATGGGCAGCATTAGGACGTGTAGATGTAAGACTTGCTGATCTTGGAAATCTTAGCTTTACAGGAAGTGCAAGAAGTAGGGGTTTTGGTTCGTTGGAACAAAGAGTGAATGAACGCAGCAAAGAAGATTTTTACCAATTTGATGCAAGCACCAATTTGGATTTAGGAAAACTGGTTCCAAAAAAAGCTGCCTTGCAGATACCGGTTTATGCAGGTATTAGTAAAACCAACAGCACACCTGAATATGATCCTTATGATCTTGATATTAAATTAAGAGATAAGTTGAAAGAAAGTGGGAAAGAAAATAGGGATTCGATAAGAAGAGATGCGGTAGATGAACTGACTATTAAAACAGTCAATTTTACTAATGTAAAAAAGATCAGGACTAATAATAAACCACCCCGTCCCTGGGATATTTCTAATATAGATATTAATTATTCGTACACGCACCAGGAACGTGTAAACCCTATCATTGAAAGTGAAGATATTAAGCGTACAAGAGGAGCAGTGGGTTATACCTATGCACCCCCGCAGCGTTTTATTGAACCACTCAAAACCTTAATAAAATCGAAATCACCGTGGCTGGCTTTGATAAGGGATTTTAATTTTAATTACCGTCCCACGGTTTCTGTAAAAGCAGATGTGTTTCGACAGTTCAGTTCATTACGCTCACGTAACGTTGGTGGTGATGGTTTTAAATTACCTGAAACTTATGATAAGTTTTTCTATTTCGATCGCTATTATACTATGCGATGGGATTTAACCCGCTCATTGACATTTGATTTTAATGCCGTGAATAATGCAAGAGTTGATGAGCCTTTTGGCAGGTTAGACACTAAAGGAAAAAAAGATTTGGTGCGGAGGAATTTTTGGAATGGTGGCCGTACCACACAATATCATCACGATGCCAGTTTTTCATACACTCTCCCTACTTCCAAATTGCCTTTGCTGGATTGGACAACCATACGGGCCACATATACAGCTAAGTATGATTGGATAGCTGCTTCGTTACTAACAAAAAGCTTAGGGAACACTTTATTAAATGGTCAGACCAGAAATGTGAATGGTGAATTTAACCTGGATCAATTATATAACAAATGGAAATTCTTACGTGGCATTTATACAGATAATCCTGCAGCGAAACTCCCTAAAATGCAAGCTATTGATTCCGCAGGTAAAAAAATAAAAGATCCCAATGCATTACCTCAAATTGGAAAAATTCCCCGCTTCTTTGCACAATTAGTTACATCAGTTAAAAGAGTAGGCATTCAATATACAGAAGATATTGGTACTTTATTACCTGGTTATTTAGACAGTACACAAATCCTTGGTATGAATTTTAGAAGTGATGCTCCGGGTTGGAAATATGTTTTGGGTTATCAGCCGGATACCAGTGATATCAACCGTTTTGGATCAAAAGGATTATTAACCCGTGATTCGATATTTAACCAATTAATACAACAAAGGTTTAATCAAAATTTGGCTGTGACAGCGCAAGTTTCTCCCCTGCGAGATTTAAATATTGACCTCATCCTTAATAAAACTTTTGACAAACAATACTCGGAACTTTATAAGGATACCACAGGTTTTAGTGGCCTGCGACGTTTTAATCCCTATGCTATGGGCAGCTTTAGCATCAGTTATATTTCTTACCAAACCTTGTTTGAAAAATTTGACCCAAATGAAGTCTCGGAAACCTTCAAGCAATTTGAAGCAAACCGTGCTTTATTATCCCAACGCTTAGGTGGAAAAAATATTTACATACCTGGTGCAACGCCCGGACCGGATGGATATATAAAAGGTTATGGTCGCTATGCACAGGATGTAATTATCCCGTCTTTTATTGCTGCCTACACCGATAAAGACCCATCATCTATAACCCTTGTAAAAAATTCCAATCCAAAAATCAAGTCTAATCCTTTCAATGGATTACTACCAAAACCCAACTGGACAATTACTTACAATGGTTTATCAAGATTGCCCGGTCTGGAAAAACTCTTTACCAATTTTACCATTAGGCATGGCTACAATAGCACGCTTAGTATGAATAGTTTTAATACGGCCTTATTATTCCAGGATCCTTTACGTGTAGGCTATCCATCGTTTATTGATTCGCAGACAGGAAATTTCATTCCCTATTTCTTAGTTCCAAACATTACAATTTCAGAGCAATTCAGCCCACTGTTGGAAGTGGATATGACCTTTACTAACCAACTTTCTGCACGAGTAGAATATAAAAAGAGCCGTCAATTAAGTTTGAGTCTGGTAGATTATCAATTAGCAGAAAACAGGTCAACCGAGTATACAATTGGTTTGAACTGGCGTAAGAAAGGAGTGCCTTTTTTGCAAAATCTGCGTATAGGGAAAAATGGAAAGCAATTAGATAATGATATTACCTTCCGTTTTGATTTTAGTGTACGTGACGATGCAACGGCTAATACAAAATTAGATCAGAACACAGCCTATCCTGCTGCAGGTCAAAAAGTAGTGCGTATCTCACCCACTATCGATTATGTTCTCAATAATCGCATCAATCTTAAATTTTATTTTGAACAGAATAAAGTGATTCCAAAAATTGCTACTTCTGCCCCGGTAACCACTACAAGAGGAGGTTTGCAGGTACGTGTTTCATTGGCGCAATAGACCTCCGCCTCAGGCGGGGACAGAGGAATTTAGGTTGCAGAAACTTTGTTTGATCAATTAGCTTTTCAATATATTTTTTCTTTTTACCTAACTTTTAAAACCCCATTTTAATGTAGTATGGGATAAGAAAATTTGTATGTTGGATTTTAATGAGATGAAAATAGATGGAAAAACCGCAACAAAAAAGGCGGGTTTAGTTTCCACCTATTCATCATTTTTTTAAAGTTCATAGCTGCAGTTGCAAGCACTCGTTTATATGGATCTACAGTTAAACCGGAAGATGTATAATAAACTCTGCGAACTCTCCTTGCCGTGTCCCCTGGGTGGCGATCAGCAGATTGGGGCGATGATCGCTGAGGAAAAATTAGACCTGCTGGTTTTCTTTTGGGATCCAATGGAGGCGCAACCACATGACAGTGATGTAAAGGCTTTGTTGAGAGTAGCTGTTGCATGGAATATATTGATCGCTTGTAACCGCACGACGGCAGATTTTATTTTAACCTCTTATTTGATGAATGATGAATATTTAATAGATGTACCTGATTACACAGGCTTTTTAAAGAGATATGTGTCGGATGGATTATGATATAAAATGTTGAGAAAATTAGCTAAGGATTAGATTTTATTTTTGTAAACATTAAAGACTAATCTTCATGATCTAATTGGCAGTAATATTTTGAATTCAGCAAACTCTCCTTCTTTTGTTTCCACACGTAGCTCACCTCCGTGTGCTTTAATAATGTCGTAGCTTAATGATAAGCCCAAACCAGTGCCCTGCCCTGCAGGTTTTGTGGTGAAGAAGGGCTGAAGAATTTTTTCCTTTATTTTAGGTGGTATTCCCGTCCCATTATCTTTTACACTGATTTCTATTTTATCAGCATTTTTTTTTGTACTTAGCCACACAGTCGGGTCAAATGCATTTCCCAACTGCTTCTTTTTTTCGTTGACAGAATAAAATGCATTATTAAATAAGTTTAGCAACGCCCTTCCTATGTCTTGTGAAATGATTTTTATCTCTCCAATGTTGTTACCAAAACTTGTTTGCATAGTAGCATTAAATGATTTGTCTTTTGCTCTCAGTCCGTGGTAGCTAAGCCTCAAATATTCATCAGCAAGGGCATTAATGTCGGTAGGCTCTTTTATGCCAGTACTGGTACGTGAATGCAGCATCATGCCTTTTATAATAGAATCAGCCCTGTTGCTATGGTAGGTGATTGCATTTAAATTTTCCTTTATAGCAGTTGCAATAGAACCAATGTCTTTTATATTTCCTTCTGCAATTTCTTCATTCAGTTCGTCAACAAGTTCTGTACTTACTTCGGAAAAGTTCTTTACAAAATTCAATGGGTTTTGAATTTCATGCGCAATGCCTGCAGTCAATTCTCCAAGGGAAGCCATTTTTTCACGCTGTATCAGTTGAGCCTGCGTTGCTTCCAGTTCAGCCATTGCCTGCTCAAGCTTTTGTTTTTGTAACTCTGTTTCTTCTTTTTGTTTCTGAAGTAGGGTATATGCCTTTTGCTTGTGTTTGATGTTTCTAAAAGCAATTATAAAACTGGAAAAAAGCAAAAGCATAGCAGCAATGCCGATAAACATTAAGCTTATGTCATTTATGGCCAGAAGCATGGAAAGCTTTAGCTATGAAGATACATAAGATAATAAAAGTAATATTATGATAGTTCCACATGTAAGCAACGAATTTTCCATAACCACTTTCTATAAGTGTTGTATAAAACAAAAAATAAAAAAAATTGAATACTACATAGATACTAAGCCCCATGACAACCCAATATGCCGGACCTCTTTTTTCTACACCGTCTTCTTCCTGCAATTTAAATAAGTAATACTGTAGGCAGTAAAACAGCAGCAACCCGGATTCTACTGCAAACAAACGGCTGCTTATTGTATCAACTTCATAAAAGTTTTCAAAAAATCTAAAATTGATGATTAAAAATAATAATGATATCAGCGGAATTATTTTTTTTATTCTTGTATGAAACGGCTGCTTTAGCATAATAAAAAAGGAGCTGAAACAAATGAACCGAACGATAGAATGAATATTGTATAAATAATTATTTGGGTGCATCCATCCTGGCACAGCGCCTTCAAACTTCCATCCAAACTTCCATCCCGCATCAATGATCGAATCAATAACGAGAGCAAACCATAAATAAATTATAATGGGATTTAGAAAAGAAGGCTGCTTTCCTCTGAATGACAAAACAATCAGAGGTATGAGTGGCGCCCATACCTCTGACCAGTCTAAGATTTCCTGGAGTATATCTATCATGAATACATCTGGAGTTAAAATTAGCTGATTTATGAAATTGATCTTTAATAGCCAATTTAATCAATTAAACCACTGACTCTAATTATCCCAGTCGTTTGTGGCGGGCGGAGATGGATTTAGATCCTCTTCAAAATCATCATCACTAAGCATAAAAAGAACTGTTTGAGCTAAGAAGGCTATTACTAGTGGAATTAATATAAATCTTTTGAATAACATAATTTGTATTTTGGGTGAGTGTTATTATTGACTGTCTTCCTTTCTAATGCGTACTTTATAGCCAATGAAATCTTTGTTATGATCAGGGTGGCCCGGCTCATAGTGTGTATACCTTTTTGCAGCAAGTTTTATAAAAATTATTAATGATGCTCCATTATTGGTCACTTTATCAAGCATATTTTTTGTAATCTTTATTGGTCGGTCCATCCATTCATTTCTTAATTTTACATTTTTAGTATTATAATTAAAAATAGTAACACTACCATTTGGTAACGGAGTATTTGCCCCATCGGCAGCATATACATTTACCTTTAGAGAATTAGGTGAAGCACTATCTCTTTCTAATTTAAAAAAAATACAGTCAAAGTTTGGCATCTCGTAAGCATCTAAGATTTCATTTCCTAGTATAGTGCATCCTTGAACTCCGTATGTTGGCATATATTGTTATTTTGGTGTGAGTAATCTGAGAGGAATCAATAGTGGCGGATATTGTTCTAAAATATTATATATTCCTCATATTTCAATAAATAAATGCGCATTTCTACCTATTAATTCATTTTGCTTCGGAGGAATGTGAATTAAGCTTTTGTAGAAGTAAAGTGCAATGCCTAAACTAAAGTCTTTTATAACAATGTTAATTCTCTTCTTCAGAACGTGTTGCCGGTGGAGAAGGATTAATATCAAAATTTTCAAAATCAACAAAAATTTTTTGAGCTTTAGTACCTGGGCTTAAAATAAAATAGATGTAGTTATTCGGGCCTTGCTTTGGCGTAATAATTATATTGGCATTGCTTTGCTTATACTTTTTATCAAGCTTTGTTCGAGTCAGGTTAATATTACCATGATACAATACTCCTTTTTTTGCACTTTCAGTGATATCTTTTCTGTGTATTAATGAAAGTGGTGAGCCAGCATTCATAATTTCACCAGCCAAATCAATTGCATATACCACTACCTCATATTCGTCATCTTTTTTTTCTACATCCCTTAATTTATATTGAAAAGTAAAATGATGAAAATTAGAGCCTAATTTATAATATTTACTCAGTTCTGTATATGATAATTCAGCGCCGTAAAACGTAACTTTCTTAAAAATTTGAGGTGGAATATTTAGTTTGTTAAAGGAGCTAAAACAAACTACAACAAAAAATAGAACGGCAATTATGGTATGTTTTGGTTTGATCACTATATTCAATATTTTGAGAAGTAAAAATTGATATTTTCAAAAATTTAAAACTAGTTTTCCCATTCATTTTCTTCACGCGTTGCAGGTGGCGATGGATTTATTTCTTCATCAAAATCAACCAGGGTTTGTGCTACCTTTATTTTTACCTTATAACCTACATAATTTTTTTTATATTTTTTTGGAATTAATTGTAAGGACTTGATCTTTTGCCCAGGGGGTATTTTGAGTTTATCAAGTTGAAGTTTTACCTCAATTTCAATGTCTGTAGGTAACCATATAGTAAAATCTATAGGGACTGCTGGGTTATCTTTTAATACCGTAACTTCTTTTATAAGGTCACCATTATTTTTAATAGCATATACTTTTAAATAATAATTTCCAGATGTATTCTTTACATGCTGAAATAGAAAATATGCAAAATCCCGATGCCTGGAATTGATGGGATAAAATTCCGCAATAGCTTTTTCGTCTAAAGTAGCTCCATGAAATTTAAGTTGTGGCATAAGAACAGTTTTATTTGGTTGTAAATTCGGCAGGGAGCTTTCTATAGGTAGGAATTAAATGTTCTTTTTAATATTAACTATTTTAAATTTGCTCCTCACCATTCATTATCCTCATGGCTTGCAGGCGGGGATGGATTTATATCTTTATCAAAATTACTTTCTAAGAAACCAGATTGAATTTGAACATTTTGACACACATAATTATCCTTATATTTTTTTGGAGATAATTTTAAAGATTTAATCTTTTCTCCAGGTGATATATTAAGTTTATCAAGTTGGTGTGTTGTCCCTATTTTTATATCTGCAGGTTTCCACTCAGTAAAGTCTATGGGAATTGCCGGTTTATCTTTTGATACATTAACCTCTTTTATCCGCTCACCATTTTTTTTATGCGCATATACTTTTAAATAATAGTTGCCTGATGGATCTTTTTCATGGTGAAATAAGAAATATCCAAAATCTGAATTCTGAGGATAAAATTCCGCTATTACTTTTTCATCCAAAGTAGCTCCGTGAAATTTTAGTTTTGGCATAAAACAGTTTTAAGTTGGTTAATAAATACCGGCAAGTTGCTTTCTACAGGTGGGGAACATTCTTGTAATATATATTACTCTTTTCATATACCGAAGAATATTTATACGTATTCGTATCACTTTTATATTATATGCTTAGGTTGTAATATTGCTAAGAGAGTTGACAAACCAAATACAACATACATTAACCTGAAGCAATTGGCAGGTTGGCGAGATGCTTTTAGTCGTTAATAGATAGTGCAAAGCAAGGTTCATGTATCTTTTTCTTTCTCATTAATCTACAAACCGCTTTTAAAATATATAACCTGAGCATTTAGGGTTGCTTTTATTTCAGTATTGTATAAATTGCCGCTTTATTAACTTAAGTCGATTGTGGAGAATTTTGTAAAAAATCATTTGGAGGACGGGGCATGGCTGAAAGATCTTTTTGACAGTGCACACGACCTTATTCAAATAGTTCATTTGGATGGCACATTAATTTACGTTAATAAGTCATGGGCAACGTTATTGGAGTATGGCCAGGATGAAATTCAAGGAAAATCGATTTATTCTTTTATAAAGGAAACAGACCTTTCTAATTTTATTCAATATCGAAAAGAGGTCATCAATGGCATCACAAAAGATAGAGAGATTGTTTTTAGTTTAAAAACTAAAAGCGGTAGAAACGTGAGTGTGGAAGGCTTTATTTCCACAAAGATTAAAGAGGGAACTCCTTTATATACAAGAGGGATTTTTAGAGATGTAACCATCAAATTACAAAATGAAGCGCAACTGCAACGCTACAATGAGGAATTGAAAGAAAAAGAGCATAATCTATATCAATTGCTGATCAATGGTCCGGATGCCGTTATTGTTATTAATCAGGAAAGTCTCATCACTTTTTGGAATCCAAAAGCCGAAGAGATTTTTGGTTGGACTGTTGAGGAGGTTATAAATCACCCTTTATCATCAACTATTATTCCTGTGCAGCATCGGCAGGCACATGAGATAGGGATGAAAAGGTATTTAACTACAGGGGAGACACAAGTTTTAAACAAGACGATTGAAATTACTGCCTTGAAAAATACTGGCGACGAATTTTATATATCACTGACCATCTCCCGCACTTCTCAGGGGGGTAAAATTGCTTTTATTGCCTTTATAAGAGATATAACAGAACAAAAGCATAATCAGTTGGAACTGGAAAGGAAGACAAAAGAACTTGAGCAGTCCAATGCAAATTTAGAAGGGTTTGCTTATGCTGCTTCGCATGACCTGAAAGAACCTATTCGTAAGATTCATATCTTTTCCGATCGTATAAAAGAAAGCCTGAAAGATAAGTTGGAAGAAGAAGATGTACGGATGTTTGAGCGAATGGAAAATGCTGCGAAACGCATGAGTGCGTTAATAGACGATCTGCTAATGTACTCAAGTGTAAATAGTGGCATCAGTTTTTTTGAAGAGGTAAACCTAAAACAAAAAGTAGCATTGGTATTGGAAGACCTTGAACTAGAGATACAAGAAAAAGGCGCCATAATAACTGTAGATTCATTACCTGTTATAAAAGGGCACCAAAGGCAACTACAGCAACTCTTTCAAAATTTGATTAGTAATGCATTGAAGTATAGCCAGGCAGGTAGTGCACCTGAAATTTGTATCTGTACAAAAATAGTTAGAGGTATTGACACCTCATTGAATCTATCAGTAGAAGACCAAAACAAACAATTCCATTTAATAGAGATAAAAGACAATGGAATTGGATTTGCGCAAGATGATGCTGAGCGCATCTTTAATGTATTTACCCGTCTACATGGCAATACTGAGTACATAGGAACAGGTGTGGGGCTAACAATTGTTCGCAAGGCAATTGAAAATCATAGTGGTTATATCACCGCTGAAAGCCAACCAGGTAAAGGAGCAACATTCAAAATTTTATTCCCCATCGAAAAGGGATAGATAGTAAATTTTACAAACTTTTTATTTCCTGTTTTGTGCTCCGGGGCGTTTCTAATCTCCAATTGTTTATAAACGTACTATCATTAGCTGCGGCGCAATAGTTTTATTATTACTTATTAGAATAATTTGGCCGAAACCATCGAATCTTACACCAACCTTTTCAACCATTCACGAGATAAAAGGCATAAAGTAAATTAGATAGCATTCTTCCCGGATATTTTGTACAGGATGCAATTCCAGCAAATATCTCTATAAGTTATACGAGCGAAAAGTAATAGAGATTTCATTGTTGTCCGACTAAAAATAGCACAATATCTTCTACAACCTTTATTTGATAAAGATTCTACGCCGAAAACATGTTGTTTCCAAAACAAGGGTAGTTGGGGGAGCGATTTTAGGTAACAAAAGCATTAGGTGCGTTGTGGGATTTTCGCCAGGCCTTATAAGTGTCTTTAATAAATTCAAATAGCTCTACATAGCTCATCAGATGTAATCTTACTACCGTTATCATATTGGCAAATGATTTTTTTAGTGGATGCTTTTTTTCTAATAACGACCATCAGTAGCTGTGCAATCAATACACAGTACACCTGCATTTTAATGGCGTTTTCACTGTTGCCCCAAAAATATCGCAAAGGAAAATTTTGTTTGATTTGTTTGAACAGCAGCTCTATCATCCATCTGTATTTATAAATCAAAGCTATTTGTGATGTAGGAAGGGTAAGGTTGTTGGTAAGAAAAACATATTGTTTGCCATCATCGGCTATGAAGGTGATACGACGCAGTTTAACCCGTATGCTGTTGCCTGCAGTATCTTTATATCCTACGGTAACGAGTTGTTCTTTTACAACACCTTTTGGGTTTTTCTTTTTGGTAGTATTTACCAGCACTTTGCTTACATGGTATACTGCATTATCCTTCATTCGTGTTACAAACCAAATCTTTTGTTTTGTCCACTTATCAAATTGATTATACAGATTGTAGGCTTTATCAAAAACCATAAAACTATTGGCTGGCAAATCAATGTGATAAAGGAATTTACGGTCATGCACCCGGGCCTCTGTCATGCGAACAAATTCTGCCACACCACTAAAAGCATCCATCATGGTATGCACTTTAATGCCGCCTTTTTTCCGACTTCCATCTAAGGTGTGGCGACCGACCCCCCGAAGTATATCGCTAAACAACCGAATGGTGGTACTATCAATAATTTTTAAGTTTCGTATACTTAATCCTTTTATCCGGCTGTCCGAGATAAAGGTGTGATATTGTTTGAGTAATTCGAAGTAGATCGGTTCAAAAACCAGGTAGCTGCGATTGGTGTTTGCATCCGATAAAGTACTTCGTGCAGGGGCTTTATCAAATCCCAAATGGGTTAGCTTACCCTCACAGCCTAACATGCCTTCGCAAAGCTCCCTAAGCCCATTGCAATAACTTAATACACCATATAACAAGCTGACCAAATGCACACGCAAGGGTAAGCGTTTATAGTACCTGTTGGCTTTATGCTTGCGGTTGGCTGAATTAATAATGGAAGATGGAATGGTATCTAAGATTTGAGATAACACCGGCTGTCCGACAAATGACTTAATTTTATCCATGGTTATATTGTTTGTGTGGTAACTACAACATAACTAAAAAAGGGTGACTTTTAGCTCACCCTTTCATTATTTTTTGTCGGACAATAGTGAGAGATTTTATAGATTTCTGCAACTAAATAAAATTTAAATTCATAAAGACTTTATAATATGGCTCTCCCGATTCTATCTTTCAGCTCTGCATTACAATTGCGACGAATAGCTGGCTTGTACTATCGTCTTTCAATTGGTGAGGATTATTTATTTGTTTCAGTATTTTCTGTTCTCAATCTTAACTCAATCAAAACTTAAAATTATTGATAGTACCACCATTCGGTTGTTTAGCGATATACTTCGGGGGGTCGGTCGCCACACCTTAGATGGAAGTCGGAAAAAAGGCGGCATTAAAGTGCATACCATGATGGATGCTTTTAGTGGTGTGGCAGAATTTGTTCGCATGACAGAGGCCCGGGTGCATGACCGTAAATTCCTTTATCACATTGATTTGCCAGCCAATAGTTTTATGGTTTTTGATAAAGCCTACAATCTGTATAATCAATTTGATAAGTGGACAAAACAAAAGATTTGGTTTGTAACACGAATGAAGGATAATGCAGTATACCATGTAAGCAAAGTGCTGGTAAATACTACCAAAAAGAAAAACCCAAAAGGTGTTGTAAAAGAACAACTCGTTACCGTAGGATATAAAGATACTGCAGGCAACAGCATACGGGTTAAACTGCGTCGTATCACCTTCATAGCCGATGATGGCAAACAATATGTTTTTCTTACCAACAACCTTACCCTTCCTACATCACAAATAGCTTTGATTTATAAATACAGATGGATGATAGAGCTGCTGTTCAAACAAATCAAACAAAATTTTCCTTTGCGATATTTTTGGGGCAACAGTGAAAACGCCATTAAAATGCAGGTGTACTGTGTATTGATTGCACAGCTACTGATGGTCGTTATTAGAAAAAAAGCATCCACTAAAAAAATCATTTGCCAATATGATAACGGTAGTAAGATTACATCTGATGAGCTATGTAGAGCTATTTGAATTTATTAAAGACACTTATAAGGCCTGGCGAAAATCCCACAACGCACCTAATGCTTTTGTTACCTAAAATCG
>MWVX01000111.1_pt1 | contig 22133 bp, 29 predicted proteins | sample 1047311 | NCBI WGS metagenome assembly MWVX01 (sample SAMN06349984, study PRJNA376086) | soil metagenome | isolation source: MtG-4 sample Antarctic (ecotone) soil | place: Antarctica | collected 2015-01-13 | reverse complement strand
CTATTGATGCGAGCGGCGGAAAGTTCCCTCTGAACGAAAATCTCAACCGTCTCGAACAAATTCTCAATCCGCAAATCTTCTTCAGAATCAACAGAGGAGAAATTATCAACCTGAAATTCATCGAGCGTCTCGAACCGTTTTTCAACGACCGTCTGGTAATCTCTCTGCAAAACTCGACAGTCCGGCTCGTTTCAAGCACGAATCGCACGCCGAAATTGCGAAGATGGCTCGAAAGCATTTAGCAGAAAGTAATCATTCGCGTCGTCTTAAACTGAATCGTTATTTGCTTGCTTATTTTTCTTTTATTGTTTTTAGTTTGTTTGTTATTAAAGATACATTTCCGCTTTGAAATTTGCTCTCGAATACAGAGTTTTCCCGACGGGAACTTCGATGAATCCGAGTTTTTTATACAGCGTTAACGCCGGAATAAGTTGTTGGTTCGATTCTAAAAACAGATGTTTGCCGCCTAACTTTTTCGCCTCTTCAATAAAATACCTGCCCAATTTCTCGCCCGCGCCCAAACCTCTAAACGCCGGTTTGACCGCCATTTTCGCCATCTCGAAAACGGTTTCCGCGCATTTAATCAACGCTACCGTTCCGATAATTTCATCGCCGTAACGGGCAAAGAAAACTTTGCCGCCTTCGGCTAAAATATAATCTTCGGGATTTTCCAACTGTTCCAAATCGTGTGGTTCGATTCTAAAATACTGCGAAATCCATTCGACGTTCATATCTTTATATTCTTGTCGGTATCGCGGTTCGTAATCAATAATTTCCACTTCCATTCAATTGGATTCCCTCGAAATCGGTTTTTCAGCATCACCGGGTATCTTCACAGTTGTTTTTTTCGCTAATCCCGCTTTTTCGTCCGAAACTTTTTTCGCCTTCATCAAAGACAAACAAAGCTCGCGCAATTGGTCTACCGTTTTCAAGCGTCTTAAAATTGCTTCTTCGGACATATCAACTTTCTTCATTTTCCAACCTCTCAATATCCGCCAAATCCTGCGGTATGCCAGCAAAACGGTTCATTTTTATTAGACCCGTGAGAGAAACAACGGAAAGTTGATTGCTGAGAAAATCAACTTTTTCGCGTGTTTCCCAAACGTCCTGAATCTTCGGCGTAACCAGCAATAAATCAAGCGAAAGCACTTCGCCGTTGTCGTCAATTTTGGAAATGCGCTGAATTTCGACGGCTCTTTCCTTAAACGAAATATCAAGCCCGCGAATATCAAAACCGTTTTCCGCGCCAATTTTATAAGCCTTTTCGAGCAATTCGGGTTGAATCAAAATATCAATATCCAAAGTCGCCCGCGCAAATCCGTGAATCGCCAACGCAAGCCCGCCGCACACTGCGTATTCGATTTCGTTTTCATCAAGCGCAGAAATTAGTTGTGATAGTTCATCTAAAAGCGTCGCCATTTTTGTTTTTTATTCTTGTTCATCAAGCAAATTCAAATAATCTGAATCTATTTCAGCTTCGTGATACGGACCATCACCGTCAGCATCAAGTTGAGGCTCGTCAAATTTTACCCAATAAAAAGATAAAATTCCTCGCAATGACTCAACTTCTCTGATATTGCCTCGCCATCCATCGGACATTTCAACATTATAATCTGGCGGTTGTGTAACTACTCCAACTGCATTTTTTGCCCAATGATAATTTTCTGAAATTTCAATGCGGCTTTCTACAGACAAATTTTCTTTCATACAATTATCAAGATTAACTCGCAACAGGCGGTGGTTGCATCACCGCGCCGCAATTTTTGCACGTCCGCATTTCTTCGCTCGCGTAAAAGCGTTTGAAAACCACTTGAAACTGCGTTGTGATGTCTTCGAGTTCAAAGTATTCTTCATACAATTTCTCGTTGCAGTTCTCGCAAAACCACAGCAAACCGTCGCGCTCGCCGTCGCGCCTTTTTCGTTCAATCACCATTCCGATGGTGTTCGCGCCGCGCACCGGATTGTGCGGAACGCGCGGCGGCAGCAAAAACATTTCGCCTTCACGAATCGGCACATCTACGGCTTTTCCGTCTTCCTGAATTTTGACGAGAATATCGCCTTCGAGCTGATAGAAAAATTCCTCGCCTTCGTCCCAGTGATAATCCTTGCGCGAATTCGGTCCGCCGACGACCATCACGATAAAATCTTCCGCGTCGTAGGCGCATTGATTGCCGACCGGCGGTTTTAGCAGATGACGATTATCGTCAATCCATTGTTTAAAGTTAAAAGGTCTCCGTATCATTTTTCACCTCGCTAAATTTTTGTAATGACTACCAATCGGGTCCGGTTGAAAATTTTTCCGTTCCGGTCGGCGGCGAATATTTATTTTCAGGTTGATAATACTGCCAGACGGCGCGTGAAATCGAGCGAACTGCGGAATCCTGCTCATTTTCCCGCACGACGCGCGTATCTTGCGCCTCCTTTGTGTAAATCGCCAGAACATAATTGCCGGACGGCGCGTGAACGATGGCGATGTCCGAGCGCGAATGTTTTTCCACGCCGCTTTTGCTCGCCACGACAACTGAAGGCGGAATTTGTCCGGCAATGCCGTCGTCAAAATATTGATGATTCAAAATGCGGTGCATTTCATCGGAAGCGGCTACTGTTACGGCGCGTCCGGCGGCAATCATTTCCATCAGAAGCCGCATTTCTTTCGGAGTCGAAACGCCCAAACCCCATTGATTGTATTGTTCAAGCAGCTTGCTTTTTGCCGTTTCATTTTTTAGAACATCTTCGCCTACCGGATAAGGAACATTGAGCCGGGTGTTTCTCAGGTTATTTTTGATTAGCCAATCGTTAATTGCCGTGTCCGAGCCGACGGCTTTCAGAACCATCCGCGTCGCCGTATTGTCGCTGGCGGTAATCATAAAATGAAGAAGTTCCTTAAGCGTCGCCTGCTTGCCGATTTTATAGTTTTTCAAAAACCCCGTTCCGCCGCCGACATCATCTTCCGTCAAAGCAAACTTTTGATAATAATTCAGCTCGCCTTTTTCTACCTTTTCCATCACCGCGCAGAGCATTGCGACTTTAATCGTGCTACCTGTCGGAAACTTTTCATCGCCGAGCAAATCGAGACGGTCGCCTTTTTTCAAATGATGCAGGCTCACGCCGATTTTGCCCTTGAAGTTTTTGGAAATCGCTTCTAATTTCTTTTGTAATTGTTTGAGGTCGGATGCAAAGCAAATTTGATTGCTTGCCAGTAAAATTATGAACAGCGCGGAAAAAGAAAATTTTTTTAGTTTATGAAACATTTTACATCTCCGTGATTCTATTAACCGTTCTCCAGTTTCGCGCCGTTGCAGAAACTTTCAATTTTTTTCCGATGTAATCTTTCCCTAAAAGACTGTCCAAAACGCTGACGCGCAAAAGACAAAATATCTCGCGTCGCCCAACGGCAAACATTTCGTTTTCATTGTTGTTTGAAAGTAAAAGCTCGCGTTTTTCTTCCGGTAATTTCTCGTCCAAAAACAAAACGTGCAAATCTTTGTCGTTTTCAAATTGACCGGCAAACGGATTATTTTTGATTATGTCTTTGATTTCATCAATTGTCCGCACCATCACTTTTATTTTCAAAGTGCATTCTTTTTCAATCGCGTTTTCGATTTTTGCGGCGAGTTTGTTGTCAGCAGTTTTCGCTGTTTCAAAAATCACATTGCCGCTGTTGATATAAGTTTTGACGTTTTCAAACTGAAGCGCGGCGAACATTTCGCGCAAAGTTTCCATCTTGATTTTGTTGTGTCCGCCGACGTTGATGCCGCGCAGTAAAGCAGCGTATTTCATCTTTATTGTTTTGCCGCGAATTACGCAGTTGCAGAAACACGCACGGAGTAAGTGTGTTTTTGCCACGAGTTTTTGCGCCCTTACTTCGTGCGGGCTTCTGCATTTTTACTGAAATTTATTCAACTGCGTAACTCTTAAATTTTGCATTTTTAATCGTTCTAAGCCAGCGATTGCATATCAATCACAAAACGGTAGCGCACGTCGGATTTGATGGTTCGTTCATACGCCTGTTCGATTTGCTGAATCGGAATGACCTCGACATCCGAAGTGATGTTGTTCGCCGCGCAGTAATCGAGCATTTCCTGTGTTTCCGCGATACCGCCAATCATCGAACCGGCAAGCGTGCGGTTGTTTGGAATCAGCGAAAAAGCGTTAACTTCCGCAGGTTTTTCCGGAGCACCGACAATAACCATCGTGCCGTTTAATTTCAGCAAGCTAAGATACATATTCAAATCGTGATTGGCGGAAACCGTGTCAAGAATAAAATCGAATTTGCCCGTGAGCGGCTTCATATTTTCCGGTTCTTTCGTAACAACAAAGTTATGCGCTCCCAGCTTACGCGCATCCGCTTCTTTTAAAGGCGAAGTGCTGAAAACCGTTACGTCCGCGCCCATCGAAGCGGCGAGTTTTACGCCCATATGACCCAAACCGCCCAGACCGACGATGCCGACTTTCTGCCCTTTGCCGACATTAAAGCGCTTGAGCGGCGAGTAAGTGGTAATTCCGGCGCAGAGCAGCGGCGCAACGCCCGCCAGATTTTCCGTATCGGAAATTTTCAGCGCGTAGCTTTCGTCAACCACGATTTGATTTGAATATCCGCCGAAAGTCGGCGTTTTTTTGTCCATTTCCGTGCTGTTATAAGTTTGAGCGCAATGCACAAGGCAAAACTGCTCGAAATCGTCTTTGCAGTTTTCGCAAGTGCGGCACGAATCCACAAAACAACCGACTCCGGCAACGTCGCCTTCCTTAAATTTTGAAACCTCCGCGCCGACTTGCGTGACGCGCCCGACAATTTCGTGTCCCGGAACCATCGGGTAAATCGAGTTTTGCCATTCGTTTCTCGCCTGGTGAATGTCCGAGTGACAAATGCCGCAATACTGAATTTCCATCAGCACATCACCCGCGCCCAATTCCCGACGCTCAAACTCAAGCGGCTCAAATTTAGATTCCGCCGTCTGCACTGCATATCCCTTTGTTCGTAACATTATTTTCTCCTTGCTTGTTTGTTTAATTTTTGGCGAACAATTAAATTTAATTAATCGTCGCAATTATTTTTCACTTCCATCGCCAGCGGACATTTTACACTTTTCTCTAAATAAAAAGTTCCGCCGAAACTCGAAAGCGTTCGGCTAACGCCTTCGCCTGCGTTTTGCTGACGGCGCGTTTTCCCGAAAGAACTTCTGAGGCAATTCCCTGCGAGCCGAAAATCGGGACGACATCCTTTTGTTTCAAATCGTTTTCACTCATTAAAAACTTTAACATTTCGAGCGGTGTCGAACGGGCGAGCGTCGGCAGAGTTCTGCGCTCGTAATCTTCCAGAAGATTTGCCAGAAGGTCGAAAAGACGGTCTTCTTCGGGCGACAAACCATCTTCGCCCTTGTTCATCAAACGATTGAAAATCTCCTCCACGCGGTCGTATTCTTCAGCAGAAGAAATCACGCCCGGCAAAGTTTCCGCCAGCAGCATTCCGTAGATTTTAGGATTGAAAGTCATAAATTCCCCTCATTCGCAATCAAAATTCCAGTGTTTTCCATGTCTAAAACCATACTCATCGTGCGTCAAAACAAAGCGGATAAAAACCGTATGTTTTCGGTAATTGATTTTTGCGATAATCCGGTATTTGTTTCCGCCGACATCAAAAATTGTGCAGTTTTTATAAACGTCGGCGTGATTAAATGTTTGACGAACATCGGCGAACGATTGCCAGTCGGTTTGTCTGACCGCGGTCATCCACTCGCGCATTGCCATTTCAGCGTCCCTATTTTTCAACCAAAATTTTCTAATCGTTTTCTCGCTGATGATTCGCATTACGACAATTATTATCTCAAAACGAAATACTTTAATCAAACAAAGATTTTAATCAATAGTCGCAATAACTTTTAATTCAATCGCAATGGGCGTGGGCAATCTGCCAATTTCAACCGTCGTCCGGCACGGCAGATTGTCTTTGAAATACTCGGTGTAAATGCGATTATATGATTGAAAATCGTCTTTCATATTCGTGAGAAATACCGTTACGTCAACAATTTTTTCCCAACTCGAACCGGCATCTTCCAAAATATATTTCACGTTTTGAAACACCGAGCGGCATTGCGCCTCGATGTCGTAGGAAATAATGTTTCCGTTTTCGTCGAGTTCGACACCGGGAATTTTCTTTGTTCCTTTTTCTCTCGGACCAACGCCCGACAGAAACAAAAGATTCCCGACTTTTCTCGCGTGCGGGTAAAGTCCGACAGGTTCGGGAGCTTTTGAAGAATTGATAATGTTTTCGCTCATATACAGAAACAAATAAGTTTAGGAGTTACGCAGTTGGAAGATAATTGTCGCCAATAAGAAGGTGACGGATTCGGAACAGATGAAAACTGACAGATGCGAGATGAAAGATAAAACACGCGCCGAACCTATCCGCTATCATCTCGCATCTATTCCGAATTATTTTTTCAACTGCGTAACTCTTTTAAGTTAACTGCACGGCTTGCGTGCAGTATCCCTTGATAACGATTATGAAATCAATAATTTCGCTAAATTTTCCGGCACTAATCTGCCGATGCCTTTTTCAAATTCGCTCAACGAATGCCATTTCGCTTTGAATTCGATATTCGCTTCCTGTTGGTAACCGTTAATCTCGTCGAGTTGATACAGCGATTTGTTTGTAAATTCAGCGTCGAAAACAAAAACAATTTCGTGTCCCTGCAGACCTTCGTAAATAAAAATGTTTTCCATCACGTCAATCAATTGAACATTTTCTATCTCAACGCCGAGTTCTTCCCGTATCTCGCGCACGACGGCTTCGCGGCTGCTTTCGCCGTATTCGATTCCGCCGCCCAAAGGACGATAGTAATAATCCTGCTTGATCGCGTCGAAGCCTTCGGAAACCAAAATCCGGTTTCCGTGACGAAACAGACAAATAGCGATTGGTCGAATGCGCGTCGTATCCATATTTTTTTTGCCGCGTATGATGATGCTTCGCGCTCTACACCGCGAGCCGCCAAATTTTAGTTTTTGGGCAATCTCTCGCCGTGATAAACAGCGTGAGCGCATTCGATAAACAAGTCTAAATAATAATCGCGCACTTCTTCGGGCGCGGGATTTTTGTTTTCTTTTTCGGCGATGAATTTCATTAACTCCAACGCCGCCTCTTCGCCGGTTTCAATCCTGACGGCTTGTGTTTCTTCGCTCATAATTAAATTTTCCTTTCGTTCGCAGTTGCGCCGGATTTTGGCGATTGAGCGAATCCGGCAATCTTCAAAATATTTTCGATAAAATTAGTTTTTCCTTTCTGATACGCCTCGCGGTTTTCAACGTATTTTCGCGCCAACTCCTTTTTCAGTTTGTCGTATTCCTCAGCCGCCGATGCAGACGAGCGCAAATAATCGCGGAACAATAAATGACTCGTCCAAAAGTCGCTGCCCGATTCGACCATATGCAAATGATGGGAGCGCGGTTCGCCCTTCACAAAATAGCAGCGTCCCGCAATTCCGTGTTCGCCGCGATATTCGTAACCAATATCTTCGAGTGGTTTCACACATCTTTCGCCATCCGCAATCTTTTCCACGCTAATCGCCATATCAATAATCGGTTTAGCCGAAATCCCGCAAATCGAAGTGCTTCCGATATGTTCAATCCCCACGATATAATCGCCGATAGCTTTACGCAGCCCCGCGTCTTCTTCGGCAAACAGTTGATGCCATTGTTCGGAGTGCAGTTCGAGTTTTACAATTCCTTTAGGTAAGCCAAGCATTAAAATTTAAGTTGGAAGAATTGACGATATTTTCTCGTTCAAATCCAGCTAAAATCCTGCTAATTTCAGAGCCTTTGTAACCAATGATGTTCGGAATAGCAAACCGTCAATGCGTTTTTCAGCCACTGTTTACTTTCAATATCGAGATATTCCACGACAGCTTTGAAGTCATGTTCATCTTTTAACTGCGGATTTTTCGATTTATAAAGCAAAGCCACTTCGGGACGCAAAAACTTCATTCCTAAATTCGATGTCAGATAAAATTCCGATAAAGGCTTGGTAACTTTTTTGTTTCTGCGAAACAACCATTTGTCGCCGTCGGTTTCATTAAGTAAAACTTCAAGCGATTGCGGCTCGGCTGTTTCCTTGAAACAATGTATTTCGTGGATTGGCAGTTCCAAAAGTTCATCTCGATTCCAAACCGACAACGTGCCGTTCACCGCTTTTTTCAAAACCCAGCCATCAAGATAATTTTGCAGAGCGATTTGGTCTTGGCGAAAGATTGCAATTTCTATGTCTTCGTGATGACGAGTAACTTTTTCAAGATATAAATCAATCGCCCAACCGCCAACGATAAACCAGTTCGGCTTGAAATCGCGCATCAAAGACCAAACCTGTAACGGAGTGTCAAACATCTCTTTAGTAATTTATCTTAATGCAGACATTTTTCTCTTCGGTGAAAAATTTCAGAGCCTCAAAACCGCCTTCGCGTCCAACACCCGAGTGCTTCATTCCGCCGAACGGCGTTCGCAAATCGCGCAGCAACCACGAATTTACCCAGATAATTCCGCTTTCTAATCGTTCCGCGACGCGATGAGCGCGAGAAAGATTTTCCGTCCAGACGGTTCCCGATAAGCCATATTCGACACTGTTGGCGTAATTCAAAACTTCGTCTTCCGTGTCGAAAGGCGTAATCGTGACGACCGCGCCGAAGATTTCTTCTTGATTGGTGCGGCAATCGTGAGCGAGATTTTCGATGATTGTCGGTTCGATAAACCAACCCTTCGCGCATCTATCGTCAACTTTTACCTGCTTTCCGCCAAGTAAAATTTTGCCGCCTTCTTCTTTTGCCAAATCAACATAAGACAAAACTTTTTCTAAATGTTGTTTTGAAACAACCGCGCCGACATTTGTTTGCGAGTCGAGCGGGTCGCCGATTTTCAAGGCGGAAACTCTTTCGATAAAATCCGTTTTAAATTTTTCATAAAGCGGTTTTTCAACAAAAATCCGCGAGCCGCACAAACAAATTTGACCTTGATTCGAGAACGAAGAAAGCACAGTTGTTTTGAGCATTTCTTCGTAATTGCAGTCGGCGAAAATGATGTTCGGATTTTTTCCGCCGAGTTCGAGTGATAATTTTTTGAACATCGGCGCGGCTGTTCGTGCAATATCCTGTCCGGTTTTCGTGCCGCCGGTGAACGAAATCGCTTTCACGTCTTTGTGCGCGACTATGCCCGCGCCTGCTTTTCCGCCGAGTCCGTGAACGATATTCAAAACTCCTGCTGGAAGTCCGGCTTCGATGCAGAGTTTCGACAAAAGATAAGCCGTCATCGGCGTTATTTCCGAAGGTTTAGCGACAACACAGCAACCGGCAGCGAGCGCGGGCGCGATTTTCCAGCTAAAAAGATAAAGCGGCAGATTCCAGGGCGAGATGCAGCCTACCACGCCGAGCGGTTGGCGCAAAGTATAATTTATCGCCTGCCCGACCGTTTCGTGCGCTTCCGAAGCTGTGTGCATCGCGGCGGTAGCATAGAATTTGAAATTAGAAACGGCTCGCGGAATATCAACTTGTTTCGCCAGAGTTTTTGGCTTGCCGTTGTCGATGCTTTCGGCTTCTGCCAAAGAATCTAAATCTCTTTCAATCAATGAAACGAGCTTCATCAAAACATCGTGTCGTTGTTCGGCACTTGTTTTCGACCAAGCAGGAAATGCTTTGTTCGCAGCTTTAACGGCTAAATTTACATCTGCGGCATCCGAGTCGGGAATCAGCGAATAAACTTCGCCCGTCGCCGGATTATAATTGTCCAGGTAGATGTTTGAAATTGGTTTGCAGAGCTCGCCGTTGATATAGTTTTCTATTTTTAGCATCAGATTATTTGTTTGAAAAATGTCAAAAATTATCGCTTGAAAAGAAAATTTAGTTACATATTCCATTCAATTAAATTTGCAATGACGGCGACCAATTCAGTCGGCTCGACCGGTTTTGAAACTTGCATTTGAAAACCTGCCGAAAGCGTGCGCATTCGATCTTCAACTCGGGAGGAGGCGGTCAGCGCAACCGCCGGAATTCTTTTCCTTTTTTCTAAATTTTCTTTTTCCCTAACTTGTTTTATTCGTAATAAATAATGCGACCGTTGAATTATTAGTGATAGATTCTAAACTCGGTCGAAAATAACTTTCTTCCTGATCTACATCATTTTGTTCGGGGACTTTCCCGGCAATTTGCGGATAAGCGGCTTTCTGTTTACTCATTTATGATTATTTATAAATTAATGAAACTTGAAAAATCTTGTTTCCAACGCGTACAGTTCAAAAAAACTCTTTGACATCATTGTTAAACTAAACGTTAAAATTTTATATTTTTAAGTTATGTTTGTCATATCTACTTTTGAGACCGTCACGGGTTTACCTGAACCGGTCGCTTATATTTTTATTTTTTTGCTCGGCGCTATTGTCGGCAGTTTTTTAAATGTTGTCATTCACCGTGTTCCTTTGGGTCAATCAATAATATTTCCGAACTCGGCTTGCCCAATATGTAAATGCCCAATTAAGTTTTTTGACAATCTGCCAATTTTGAGCTGGATGATTTTAGGCGGAAAATGTCGCCGATGCAAAAATCCAATTTCTCCGCGCTATCCCGCCGTTGAGCTTTTAACCGCACTTTTATTTGTTTTGGCACTTGGGCAAATCGGATTCAATGCATTTTTACCCGTTGCCTTGATATTTATCGCTGTCATAATTTCTCTGGTGTTTATTGACGCCGAGAATATGATTCTGCCAAATATCATTACTTATCCGCTGGTTTTATTAGCTTTTCTAATTCGTCTCATCTTTCCGCTTTTTTTCAGCGCCGCTTTTTTTGCCGATTTAAATATATTTCCCCTGAACAGATTAGTAGATTATCCATTGTGGTTTGTTTCAATCGTTGGCGCAGTTTTTGGCGCCTTTGTGAGCGGCGGTTTTCTGTGGTTAGTCGGGGAAATTTGGAAACGTCTGCGAGGAGTTGAGGCGATGGGTTTTGGCGACGTCAAAATGATGTTCGGCGTCGGCGCGTTGCTCGGTTGGCGACTTGCCCTTTTATCAATTTTTATCGGCACCTTTACCGGAGCCATCGTCGGAAGTGTTATTATTGTCCGCCAGAAGGAAAGGGATTTTCAAACCCAAATTCCCTTCGGAATTTTTCTCGGCTTCGGAGCCGTAATTTCGCTTCTTTTCGGTGACCGATTGATCAGATGGTATCTTGAAGTTTTTTTCTGAAAATAATTTTAAGAGTGGACCTTCACTGCCGTTTCGATGCAATTTGTTGAACAGTAAAAATTTTTGGAACGAAGATTCAGCGCCTTGTTTTTCGGAATCCAAATTCCGCATTTCGCGCACCGCACGAGCGGCACATTCCTTTCGATATTTTTGGTTTCAACCTGCCTACTTTCCGTTTTGCCGACCTGACGCATTTTCCTAAACATTCGCCAGACATAAAGCCCGGTCTGAATTTGCCTGCGGTAGCGCATAACGATAATTGCTGCCAAAACGAGAAATAACAATAATAAAATCAACCACTTCATTTTTTTTGGAAATTGTTTTTACTTTCTTCGAGACGCGTTACCAAATTAGGTAAGTTTGAATTATTTCCGTTTACTTCCCTCAGTCTTAAAATGTATCTTTCAGCCTCTTCGGGTTTGTTTTCGGCGAGAAAGGCTTGAGCGATAACCTGGAGAGTTTTTTCGTGTCTGGGATTGATTCGCAAAGATTTTTGAAATTCAGTTATTGCCTTTTCATTTTCCGGCGTGTTTAACAAAAAATAGGTCAAGCCAAAATCTGTTCTTACATCAGCATCGTTCGGTTTTTCCTTGAGAGCCTGGGTATAAAATTCTCTGGCTTTTTGAAAATTCTCGTCGTCTTTTTTGAAATAACCGATGTCAAAATATACATTTCCCAAAGCGGTCGTCACTTCGAAATCATTCGAATTTTTTTCATAACTCCGCATTAAAAGGCGGGCAACGTCGGAAAGAATTTCAGTATCCTGCTTGATCGAGGCATAACGATATAATGCCAGTCCTAAACCCCTCTGAACCTCAATATTAACGGGGTTTTGGTCGGCTTCAGAGATTTTGCGCCGAAGTTCTTCATCGCTTAACGTTATTTCCGAACTATTTTGAGTTTCAATATTTGGAGAGTTTTTTAACTTTTCGTTATCACCGCGTAGCGTGTTTAATTCGTTTTTGTTAAGCGCGTTGGCAAGTAAAAATCCGCCTAAAAAACTTATAAAAACCGCGATTAAAGATAACGCCAAAGCTTTTTTATTCATTTATGCTAAATATTATCAAAATCGCCGACCAAAAGCGATAAGCGTTGCCCTTGATCAGTAGCAACGCTTATCATTTTTCCCTAACAAATGACAATTATTTTTAAACTCTTTGAAGAGAAATAAGAAATAAATGTAAAAAATTGCCTGCAAAAATGAACAAGTCTATAAGCCGAATTTTGTATCTGTCAAAAAAAACAGATGGCAATCATTCATCTAGGCTGTATGTTGCCAAACAGCTCAAGCGACCTACCCGGAAACATTTTCTAAATTTCTTTAGAAGATTGAGCGGGCAACTCATAAGCGTTTCCCTATTTGGTCTTGCACTGCGAGGAGTTTACCCAGCCGCACTTGTTACCAAATGCGCTGGTGCGCTCTTACTTTAAGCTCAAAAAGAACCGCACCGTTTCACCCATCACCAATCCAAATTCAAACTATTACATTCCAAATCGGATTGGCTGGTCTATTCTCTGTTGCACTTGTCGTCGTTCGGTAAACCGAACGCCCGGTTGTTATCCGGCTCGCCGCCCTTTAGTGTTCGGACTTTCCTCTTTTGTCTTTAATCACAAAAGCGATTGCCCAACTTGTTCCTTTGCAAGGCTTAAATATTTTAACAAAACAAGTTGGACAAATATAGTTTTGAAAGTACGAATTTTTACTTTCGATCAGTTGAAAATTTATAAAATTCTATTTAGCTTTGTTTTTTTCCGCTTTGCAAAATCTCCGACGTGAATAGATGCGACCATTTTTGCAGAAAAAATTTATGAATCAATTCTTCACCTTCATCCGCGCTTCGGCAATCCAAAAGTTGACTGGAAATTTGAGAAGCCTCTTCAAAGGCGATACCGGAAATCGTTTGTGTAACGCGCGGAATTGAATTTAGGTTCATACTCAATTCAACCGCTCCTAAACCGATTAAAATCGCCGCATAAACGGGCGAGCCTGCCATTTCGCCGCAGACAATCACCGGAATATTTCTGTTTTCGCCCGCCTCAATTACTTTTTTTATTGAGCGAATAACCGCCGGGTGCAGTGTTTTGTACCAGTCCGCCACTGTGCCGTTATCGCGGTCAACGGCAAGAAGATATTGCACGAGGTCATTTGTTCCGAGGCTTAAAAAATCAACTTCACAGGCGATTTCCTCGATAATTAAAACGGCTGCCGGAACTTCAATCATTGCTCCGAGTCGAATCTCTCCAAAATTAATTTTGCGCTTTGTTAAATCCAGCTTTTCTTCATCTAATATTTTTCGTGTAAATATTATTTCTGAAACATCGGAAATCATCGGCAAAACAATATCGATATTGTTTTTAACCGAGGCTTGGAGCAAGGCGCGAATTTGGGTGCGGAAATCTTTTATATTTGAAATACTAAGACGAATCCCGCGCATCCCGAGCGCCGGATTTTTTTCCTTTTCCACAGTTAGTTCGGCAAGCTGCTCGGGGCTAATATCAAAAGTTCGAATCCCGGCACGCATCGCCCGGACGACATCGGCAACGCTTCGATAGGCTTTGATTTGTTCCTGTTCGGTGGGGTAACCTCCGTATTGATTGAACAAGAATTCTGAACGATAAAGACCGATTCCGCTCGCTCTCGAAAGTTTTTTGCTGGTGTTTACATCAATAAAATCAACGTTTGCCCGAATAATAATCCGACGTCCGTCGAGAGTGGTGAAATCCTTCGATTCGTCACTCGGACTCGGCGACTTAACTTGTTGAAACTGAGTCGCTTGTCGGTTGTATTTTCTGATTGTATTTTCTGTGGGATGTAAAATAACCTGCCCCCTAAATCCGTCTACAATAACGTCATCTCCGGTGTGGAGGCGCTTTAAAATTTCTTCTACTCCGGTTACCGCAGGTAGATTGATTTCGCGCGCCAGAATAAAACTATGCGAAGTCCACCCGCCGATTTCGGTAATAATAGCTTTCGGAGTGCTTTCGCTCAGTTCAATCAATGTCGAAGGTTTAATTTCTTTCGCCACAATTACCGAGTTTTCTTCAAGCAAAAAATTTGATTTCCCGCCACCCAAAGCATTTAATAATCTGTCGGTAATATCTTCGACATCGATATATCTTTCTCTCAAATACTCATCGGCAATCAATTTATATTCGGCGATGTATTTATCCGTAACAATTTTGACTGCCCACTCGGCGTTCACCTTTTTTTCTGCGATGACATTTTCTATTTTGAAAATTAACGAGTCATCTTCAAGTATTAAGTAATGGGCATCAAAAATATTTATTTTAGTTTCATCACTGATCGTTGATTTGTGCTTGCTAAATTTTTTTAGTTGCAGTTTGGCAAGCTGGACAGCCGCCCGAAATCGTTTCAGTTCACCGTCAATTTGTATTTTTCGTAAATAAATGCGGTAAAATTGTCTTCTGCTTCCGTACAGACAAACAACCTTTCCGCTTGAAACGCCTCTGGAAACGGCGCGGGCGGTAATCCTAATTTCACCGTTCGTTTTTAGATTTTCAAAATGACTCGTTCCAATGCCATCTGTCATATCAAGATTATGAAGAAAAAATTACAAAAATTTTACTTCTTAGCAAGATTTTAATTGCCGATTCCAACATTTATCCCGCTACCGGTTCCGCCTTGTGAAGGAAAAAATGGTTTAAGAAGTCCGGCAAACGCTCTTAAATTTCGTGTCTGAATTAAAATTTCGCCGGGTCCGACAAATTCTGCGACTAAGCCCTCGCCGCTCAGAAAACTCCGAAAGAATCCGCTTTTCGCCGCCTTTCGCAGTCCATACTGCATTTGACCTTCCCACGCGACAAGGTGTCCCGTATCAATTACGTATTGTTCGCCCGGACGCAGATATTTACGATGGATCGCGCCGAACGAAGAAATTAAAAGCAGTCCCGAACCATTGATTTGCAAAAGAAATAATCCTTCGCCGCCGAGCCAGGATTTTGCGCCGCCGAATTTTGTATCAATTTGTAAACCCGGGTCGCCGGCAAGATAAGAACTCGATTGCACCATAAAGATTTGGTTATTCATTTCAATCCCGACGACATCGCCGGGAGTTCCGGGCGCAAGAGTTACTTCGCCACCGCTTCCTCTTGCCGTAAATGTTGAAACAAAAGCGGATTCTCCGCCGACAGCACGTTTTAAGGCGCCGAATACGCCTCCTTTCATTTGTGATTGAAGTTCGACATTCGCCGACATCGAAACCATTGCGCCCGCCTCAGCCGAAATTGAATTTTCAGGCTGCAGATTAACCACCGCCAAAGCAAAAGCGCCCTGATGTTTGATTTCCCATTCATACCCGCGCCCACGTCCGCGCCCGTCGGCATCTAAATGAAATGCTTCCTGATTTGGCGTTTGCTGATTGCCGTAATTATTTTGAGGCGGCGATTGGTTTTCTTGAAACACTTGAGGTGATGACGGCGGCATCGTCGAAGGCGGTGTTTGTTGTGATGTCGGCATCTGAAAACCGCAGGCGCCGCAAAATCTTGCGTTCGGCAAAAGAGTCGAGTTACATTTCGGACAATTCATAAAATTACTCCTCAAATTATAATCGGCGCAGTTTTGTTCAATCGTATAAAACTGCTAATGAGAAACCGGCTGTGAGTTCGCAACCAGTTCTGATTTGTAACGCGATTGATTATTTAAGATGCATGCCGGAAAGGTTAAATTTGATTTTATCAATCGATACGCCGAGAAGCTGCTCTAAACTTTCTTTCGCGACTTTGTGCGCCTCGATGAGTAGTTGTTCGTCTTCTGTTTCGATTGCTTTCAGATAGCCGGCGTTAGTAATACCGGACATAATAACCAGGGTTTCAGTCATCTGCTGCTTTTGCTTATCAGTCATTTTTCTGAATTCCGGTTTTGCCGAAAGCATTTCTTTGAATTGATGATACATCGCTCTGTCTTCGTCCTCTGTTGTCAGAAGCGATCTTTTCTCATTCATTAAAGCAGTCCGGTGAGATTCGGTTCTGGCACGTTTCGCCCACGGGTCTTTTTCAATCGAAACTGTTACCAAATCGTAATAAGCTTCGTAATTTACCAGGATAAAATAAACGAGTGCGTATGCCACGTCATTCGGCGGCAACAAATGATGGTTGTTACCCGCTTGTTCGTATCTCTCGATAAGAGAATTAAAGAACTGTTCGGTTTCACGCTGCTCGGCGGCATTTCCTTTACCAGCTTGCGCTAAAAGCTTTGGCAGTGAATTTTCCTGCCGCGGTTTGTACATTGTATAATCACCCGCTGTTATAGGAATACGGGTTTTGGCATTTTTCGTCCCACCTTTTTGCGCTTCGGCAGTGACCATATTTCGAAACACCTGGTTTTGGATATGCATCCTGACCGGATCTAACAGCGGAATATAAACTACCGGTGGGCGTGGAATAAAAATTGTTTGAGCAGTGACACCGACACTAGAAGAGACGATAACAAAAAGTACTGCCGCCAAAAAAATCTTTTTCATAAAAACCTCCTAAAATCTTATAGTTTCTCACTAAATTTACTCAAAAATATTTGAAAAGCTTCTTCGGCAGTATCCGCAAAATCAAGCAGTGCGACATCAGCATCGCTGACAACCAGATTGCGCTGCCACGAATTTACAACTTCTCGCCAACACTTGCCGAGCAGCACCAGCGGGCGTCTTTCAATCACGCCGGTTTGCAGTTTGTTCCACACCAGGGAAACTTCGGTAACCGTTCCCATTCCGCCGCGAAGAGCGATGAAACCGACTGAACGTTCGATTAAGTTCTGAAGCCGTCCGTAAAAATGATTGGTCGCCACTTTGTCGGTGAGATAACGATTAGGCTCAGACTTAAATTGATTCATCACAATGCCTAAAACCCGTCCGCCTTTTTCTCTGGCGCCGCGCGAGGCGCCTTCCATCACGCCGAGATAGCCGCCCGTGCAAATTGTGAAACCGGCTTCCGCCAAAAGAGCGCCGACCGCTTTGGCTTGTTTGTATTCAGCGGAATTTTCGCCACATCTCGAGCCTCCGAAAATTGTAACAATTTTATCCTGTGATTCAGTCATATTAGTTTAACCGGCAAAAAGTTTGATTTCCGAAATTATATAAGATTATATCCGAGTGTTTATCCAAAACAAAACAATCAGTTTGTGTCTGCGGCATCTTCCGGCGGGGCGTTACCCGCTTCACGAATGGCACGCCTCGTGTCGGTGAACAGCAAAATTATAATTCCGAGCGCAAAAAACAATATCATCGACAAAATCGCCTGCCGAAAAGAGCCTGTGATGCCGACCACAATTCCAAAAACCAGCGAGCCGATAAGAGAAGTTCCGCGCTCGGAAATCTCATAAAGCCCGAAAAACGAAGATTCACGACCGGCGGGAATCATCTGCGAATATAAGGAACGCGAAAGGGCTTGTGAACTACCCAAAACTAACCCGATAAATACGCTCATGACCCACGCTTGCCAAACTTCTTGCAAAAATCCGTAAGCGAAAATGACAATGCAAATCCAAACAAACAGAGAAATTAAAAGCGTCTTTTTGGCGCCGATGACGCGCGCCAAATGTTCAAAACTAATCGAACCGACTAGCGCGGAAACCTGCGCCACCAGAAATATTCCCAAAAGAAAAGATTGGCTGGCTTCGAGTCCTCTGGCAATAAATAGTTCCTGCGAAAGAAAAACCGAAGCGCTGGTGATAACGGTTTGAATGCCGTTGTTGTAACAAAAGCTGGCAAGGAGAAACTGCGCCGAATAGCGCAATTTCTTCAATTCTCGAAACGTATTGCCGAGTTCAGCAAAGCCCATCGAAACCAGATTTCTTCCTTCGGGAAGCTGCTTAAACGCACCACGGGATTTGATTAAAAAGAAAGTTACAGCGGCAAAAATTCCCCACCAGAGAGACGCCGCAAGTAGTGATAAGCGAACGGCGAATGATGTCGTCAAGCCAAAAGACTCGGCGTTTTGAACGAAAAGAATATTTAAGACAAGCATTATTATGCCGCCGACATAACCGCTTGCAAAACCGTAACTTGAAATAAAGTCGCGCCTATCTTCGGTCGTCAAATCAACCAGATAAGCATTATAAAAAACATTTGCCGCGCCAAAACTGAGGTTGGCAATTATCAACAAAAGACTTCCTAAAACGTAATAATTATCGGTTACAAAAAATAAAAGGCAGCTTGCCGTCACGCCTAAATAGCAAAAAAACGCCATCAAGCGTTTCTTCAAATTGGAATAATCCGCAATCGCGCCTAAAACCGGTAGAAAAAGAACCTGGCAAAAAACGGAAGCGGTGATGCTTAACGAGAAAAGATTTTTTGCCGTCACCGCGCCCAGGAATCCGAAATCGAAGATAATGCCATTTTCGCCGACGTGTGCTTGTGCCAATGAGGTCATGTAGGGTCCGAGCAAAACGCTGACCACGGTTGTATAAAATGCCGAATTTGCCCAATCGTACATCAGCCAGCCGAAAATTTCTCGACGGTCATTTTTTTGTAATTTCAAATTTTCCATTTTTACTAAATCATTCTACCAAGAATCGAAAAACCGATGCCAAGTTTATAACCACTTAGGTTAGCAGTTCTAAGGTTTTCATTCTTTCCCAGCATGAAAGTATAGTGGTCGTAATTTATTTTCCTTAAGGGTTTGAAAGACATTTTGCGAAACGGCTGAAATTCTTATTTCCGACAACACGCTTGCGATAGATTCATTAGCAAAATAATGTCTTAATGCTATTAAATCTTCATCAGACGAAAATACAAATTCATCTATTGCTCCGCCCTTGAGCAGCGTTTTAGCTTTTACTATTTCGCTTTTGTTGGAAATTTTTGCCGCATACAGAGATAGTTCCTCAACCGCTCCACCACCGTTTGTTAAATAATTTTTTATTTCATACTCAAGCGAGATTTCTTTTACCAGAATAAACTTCAAATTTTGTAATTCTCCGTTCAGATAATTTGATAAAGCTTGAAAAGCTTCTTTGCATTCATTGGCGTCTGAAATAATGTCCGCGTGAAGCTGGACAAAGCGAAGTTTATCCGCAATCGCTTCGCCAAACACACAAACGTTGACGGCATCAAGCCCAAATAAATCAATTTCACATTCTTCCAAATTTTGCAAAAAGAATTCTACCGTATAAACATCCGGAAAAATTATCCAGTCATAGTTTGTCAAATTTTCTAAAATGGCGTTTGATTCCGGGCTTAAATCTACTTTTTCCGTTTCGATGGGGGGAAATAAAATTGTTTTTGAGCCCCTTTCAAAAAGTACCGAAATTAGTTTTTGGTTAGGCGGCGTGTCAAATAACGCAAAAGTTTTTTCATCCGGTAAATTAGACATCTTTTATTTGATTTTATCGGCAATCGAGATTTCTGCAAGTTTGCAATTAAAGCCCAAAAAAAGTACTGTTTGAAGTTCGATAATTTTGAAAATTAGCTGCAATTTCCCTTTTGACGACATCAGTTATGAAAGCAATGATTTTAGCCGCAGGTTTCGGCACAAGGCTTTTTCCGCTCACTATTGACCGCACGAAACCTGCAATTCCTTTTCTCGGTAAACCGCTGGTCGGATATGTTGCCGAGTACGTCGCCAAATTTGGTTTTAAAGACATCGTTGTCAACCTCCACCATCAACCAGAATCGGTCAAAAAAGCCCTCGGCGACGGCAGCAAATTTGGCGTCAGAATCAAGTATACAATCGAAGAACCAAAAATTCTTGGAACAGCGGGCGCGCTCGATAATGCCCGCCACCTGCTGGAGGACGATACTTTTTTAATTATAAACGGCAAGATTATCACCGATATAGATATTTCCGCAGCACTGGAAACGCACAAAAAATCCGGCGCGCTTGCGACGATGATTTTGAAGGAAAATGCCGCACGCGAAAGATTTACAATTGTCAAAACCGAAAACAATCAAGTAAAAGCATTCGGCGATTTCCCAGAAAATAGCAGTCGTCGGTCAGCCGCCAGCGGTCAGCATAAAATTCAAAATCCAAAATCCAAAACCCAAAATCCATTGATGTTTACCGGAATCCATATTCTCGAGCCGCGCGTGTTTGAATATATTCCGCGCGGAGTTTATTCGGATATTGTGCCGACATTTTATCGCCCGGCAATTGCTAAGGGCGAAATAATTGCCGCTCACATCACCGATGGAATTTGGTTTGAACTCTCGACTATTCCGCGTTATCTTGACATTAGTCTGGCAATGCTCAACGGACAAAAGAAAAAAGTTGTGAAGGGCGGAAATTGCCGGATTTCAAACTCGGCAGTAATCCGTGATTCGGTTATTTGGGATAACGTGAATGTTGGAGCTGATGCGCAAATTAACAAATCAATAATTGGCGATGGAGTTAGTATAAAATCGGGCGAAAAATTTGAAAACGTGGCGATTGTCAGGGCTGAAATGCTGCAGCACTGCGGCGAAATCCCTGAAAAGGCATTGAAAGGTTTTTTCAAAGGTGAAAATTATATTGTTCCACTCGGTCAATAATTATAAAATTGTCTTTGTAATATGAGTCAAATTTTTGCACAAGATGCTGCCCAAAGACTGCGAATTTTCTTAAAGAAAAATAGTAAAAATAGCGATTTCGAACTTTTAACGCCGGACGCTTCAACGCGTGAATATTTTCGCATCCATTGGGATAAATCAACTGCCATCGCCTGTCTTTATGCCGAACCTTTTGAAGAAAAAGAACATAATTATCTTGATGTCACCAAATTATTTTCAAATTGTCATCTGCCGGTTGCTAAAATTTTAGCTTTCGACGGTGAACTTGGCGTTATTATTTTAGAAGATTTAGGCGACCGCATTCTGCGTGATGTTTTAGACAAATCAGACGAAGCCGTGCGGGACAATCTGATCAATGAAGCAATTTCTTTGATTCCTAAAATTCAAGCCGCCACACCGATGGCTTTCGATACCGGCTCAATCGCTTCAAGACTGGTGTTTGACCAAGAAAAACTCGTTTGGGAACTCAATTTTTTCAAAACCCATTTTTTTGAAACGTACCGCAAAGAAAAACTTTCAGAATCAGATAATCTCGCTTTAGACGAAGAATTTTCTGAACTGGCGCTCGAACTCGAAACCCGCGCTAAAGTTTTGTGTCATCGCGATTTTCACGCCGCGAATTTAATGATTGATGAACAAAATCAGCTGCATATTATTGATCACCAGGACGCCCGTATCGGCACGACCAGCTATGATTTAGTTTCGCTTCTGCTTGACCGGATTTTAGAAATTCCCAATAACAATTGGCTTGATGAGAAAAAACGTTTATTTTTGTCAGAAAGAGAAAAAATAGGATTGGAAAAAATTGATTTCGACCGATTCGATGAAGAATTTCAGTTACAAACAATTCAGCGCTGCTTAAAGGCGATCGGAACATTTTCCTTTCAATCGGTTAAACGCAGCAAAGTTTATTTTATTCAATATATTGTGCCGATGCTACAGATTGTTTTGCAGGCTGGGAACCGCCTACAGAGATTTCCCGTTTTGCAGAGAATTATTACTCAAAAAATTGGTAAAAAATATGTTTAGAAAATGAATTGTGAGTTTCGAGAATAGAATCTAACTTTTATAAAATGACAATCATTTGAGCTTTTTGGAAGAAATACAATTATTTTAAGAATATGAATCAAACATACATAAAGGGCTTATTTTACTTATACTTACCTGGTATTACAGAGCGTTACTTGCTGAATATCTCAAAGTATTTATTCACTCTGTAACACTCTATCCGAACGAGTAATAGATACATTTTTAGATACATACGCTTGTAACTTATCAAAATAATTTGATAGACTGCTTTTGCTTAATTGAATATTCAGTTGTCAAAGAACTGATAGAGACGGCTTGATTGATACTCAAGCCGTTTTTCTTTTGCTCAAATTTATTTAGCAGCTTCTTTCTTTGGTCTGCCGGGTTTGCCG
>MWVX01000110.1_pt1 | contig 22244 bp, 18 predicted proteins | sample 1047311 | NCBI WGS metagenome assembly MWVX01 (sample SAMN06349984, study PRJNA376086) | soil metagenome | isolation source: MtG-4 sample Antarctic (ecotone) soil | place: Antarctica | collected 2015-01-13 | reverse complement strand
AGCTCATATTTGCAGGTGAAATTATGTGTGCAGTATAGTCGTGGACTTCACCATATGTATACTGCAGGCAAGGATCAACCGGAAAATTATATGAAACGCTTCTTACTCTCATTCTATGATCGCCCGGCACTGCAAACACAGGCACTGTAAAATTTGATGAATAATTGACGAACGGCGTTGAACAATAGAGATACGACACGAGCTTTTCAGATGCCTCAAAAATTGAATCATCATCCATATCAATCCACATTGAAACATACATTCCATAATAACCAACAGAGACGGTGAGTGAATTGGTAGAGCCTTGTTCGAACTCAGTAGAAAGAGAGGTATAATCAGAGTAGCCTAAGGTTCCACTACCGCAGCCAGTACCAGTTTGGTTTATGCTGCCTACAATCAGGTTATCAATATAGTCGCCATACTGGCAGCCATTGGTATATAGGTTGGTGGTACAATACTGAGCCACAACATGTACACATGAAAGGCTAACAAGAAGAGAAGCGATAAGACTGACTTTGTAAAAATTAGATTTCATAGAATGAAGTTGAGATTCATGAAAAAATGTCAATAAAGAATATGGTTGCGGGGATCTCCTTTTGGTGGATAGAATAATAACTTGATAAGAAGGAGTGTAATGTTGTTCCGCTACCTGTTTCTTTCCAGTAAACATATAAAAAATATAACTAACGGCATCAAACTATATTAAAAAATTTAAAAAATATTTTCAAGATAATCATAAGGCTTAATAAAACATAAATGCTTACCGCCCTTTATTATCTATTAAAGTAAACTTTCCTTATCAAATTTACAGGTATGAATATACAATACCGGATAGCAGCGCAAGGCCTACCAGGTAGGGTGCTTTTATCTTCGTGAATTCAAGCAATAAGAAAGCTGTAAGCACTACCGCAAGGTTTATCCATCGGAACTCAAGATTTGTATAAAGTATGATTGCAGCAGCAAGCACCAGCCCAACGGAAGCAGCATTGATTCCCTCAAGGGATTTTCTTATAAAAGCAAAATTTTTCATGTGTTCCCAGAAGGGATATATCATAAATGCCATCAACGCTCCCGGTAAAAAAATAGCTATAATACCAATGAGACAACCTGCGAATTGAAAGGTAGCACCCATTCCTTTTAAAGCCATTCCTCCTGTGAATGCCGCGAAGGCGAATGATGGTCCGGGCATAGCCTGGCTGATGGCAAGACCTGAAAGGAAGTCTGTGGCAGAAATATAAGCATGGTGTTTCACAAACTGTTCAAACATCATAGGCACCAGCACACTTCCACCCCCAAAGGTGAGTGTGCCGAAACGAAAAAAGTTCTCAAACAAAATAAATGGCCGGTTACGGGTTACTACTGCTAAAGCTCCTATTATGATAAACAGACCGAAAAAAATTCCAAGGCTCAGATAAGTATTTTTCCAGTTTACCTGGGGTTGCACCTGCTGCTCCGGCACAATCTCCATTCTATTCGTTATATTAGTTATTCCGGCAGCTCCGATAAGTATTAATGGGAAGGTCCATGGTGTTGTAACAGATAATGCGATCATGACCGCAAGCATAAGAATGTAAACTCCCGTTCGGTTTTTAATAAGCTTCATGCCCATGCTGAACCCGGTGTGGGCGATGATGCCAATGGCTGCCGGCTGAATAAATATCAGGAAGTCAGTAGGCATGTTTCGGGTTTCGAACATGGAAAAAAGAAGCACCAGCACTGACATGAGCGCCGAAGCCGGAACAATCCAGATAAGCAGAGAGAGTATTGCAAGCAATACGCCTCCCTTTTTTTGAGACAGAACAATAATGGTTTGGGTGGAAGCAGGGCCAGGCAGCATCTGGCAAAGTCCGTTGGCTGCAAGCAATTCCTCTTCAGTGAAATATCTTCGTTTCTTCACCAAGATATTATGCATCACGGCTAAATGACCCTGAGGACCGCCGAAGGAGGTAATGGCTATAATAAATATATCTTTCAGATATATCAGTGCCCTCGGAGGCATAATGAGTTATTTAACTTTTTTCAACCCAATCTCTACCAATCGTTCATTTAGATATTCTCCGGCAGTTATGGGATCATAATTGCGTGAATTTTCAAGAGAGATGCAGGAGCCGAGACAATCGAGTCGCATCTCACTGCGAGGATGCAGAAAGAATGGTATTGAATAACGCGAAGTACCCCACAACTCCTCCGGCGGATTTACAACCCTATGCGAAGTAGATTTCAAACGATCATTTGTAAGCCGCTGCAGCATGTCGCCGACATTAACAACAATTTGCCCGGGCAATGCAGTTACCGGCATCCATTCTCCATTCATTGTGCGAATCTCAAGCCCTTCGGTAGATGCACCAACAAGCAATGTAATCAAATTTATATCCTCATGTTGCTCTGCTCTTAGGGCTGATTTCGGATCATCCGTAATGGGCGGATAATGAATGGCTCGCAGTATGCTGTTGCCGTTGTGTATTTTCTTCTCAAAATAATTTTCAGGAAGCTCGAGATATAAGGCGATGGCCCGCAGCAGGTGAGCCCCTGCAATTTCAAAGCTTCGGTAAGCATTGATCGCTACCTCATTGAATCCGGGGAGCTCGGCGACCCATACATTGGCGGGATAGTCCTTCCTGATCGGATCCTCATCGGTCACCATTTGTCCAAATTGAAAAAACTCCTTTAAGTCAGCAAGGTTGCTGCCCTTGGCATGCTCACGACCAAAAGAAGTGTACCCCCGCTGTCCGGCAAGTTCCGCTACTTCATACTTCAATTTAATATCATCCGGTAAGGAAAAAAATGCCTTCACCTCACGGTACAGCTCATCAATCAGCTTATCGCTTATTCCGTGGTTCTTCACGGTAACGAAACCGACCTCATGGAATGCGCCCCCTATCTCGTTGACAACTTTTCTCTTTCTATCTGATGTACCGGTTAAAAGCTCGTATAAATCTATCACGGGAACGTGATCCATAATTCATGTTTTGTTTTGTGAACCTAAAATTAAGAGAAGAATTCATGAAATGCGGCGAAAATTATGCATCTCGGTGAGTAGTGGCTTTCCATAATTGAAATATGTAGTTGTGGCTAACGGCCCGGTTTATATTTCGAGCTACTAAGTATTTTTTGTGAATCGCTGTCGGCCATTAGCTCCTGTAAGCTTACATCTGCATTTTTCTCCATGTACCGGCTTACTATTCTCCACCCAACCCAGCTTCCGATATTACCGGGGGCCTCGGGCGGCATTCCTGATGTGGAGGGACCCTCATTTATATATTTCCCATACTCAAGCGGATCAATGCTGTAAAGTAGTTTATGTTCTATGAAGAATTTCCAAATCTCCGGCTCATTGTCTGCACACCATATTAAATCTTTTGAAGCGAAACCACTAATAACGCTGTCAGGTGTGAGGGGCAATAGTTTTTTTTTGAAATAAAGAATTTTACCTTTATATATCATAACATCTAATAGCCTCTTTGATGACGAATTCGGATCCAGGTTATTTGTTGCAACCACCTCAATGCAGTTAGAGGTCATATAGTTGGGCTTGAACCGGCTCAGCATATATTGAGGAATTGGTTCAGCTTCATATTGATAAAATGCAGAAGACGGTCCGAAATATTTATCAAGACTCACACATAATAAATCATCACCTATCGTGAAGGCTGATGGTCCATTTATGAGAGTGTTTACCTCAGGCAAGGCAGCATCAGGAAAATAATATTTATAACGTCGAAATGCCTGATGCAGCTGATTTGTGAAATCTGACAGGTCAGCAAATCGCAGCATTGCAGAATCATATAGCGCCTGTGAATAAGGTGAATTAACATAATTCCAGATGCTGTCTTTCATTGCATCTGATGAATCTTGCAAAAAATTCCATCCCCCGATCTCACCGAAATAAAAAGGGAATAATACCGGATATTTTTTTTTAAGCGAGTCAATTTCTGTTTTATAATTCTCTGGTGATAAAGCGAAAAGATCTTTCTCAAATCGCTTGAACTTCAGATCAACATCAATATCTGAAACATCAATGCTCTCCCTATTTAAACAAGAAACTAAAAAACATAAGCCAAGCAGCAAACCGCAACATGACCGTATACTATGGAAATATTTCAGATTAAAATTAATTTGTATACATATTATGGAACGGAGATCTCAATTTCCAATAAAAATTGGTTTTCGCTTCTCCAGAAACGCCTTCACCCCCTCTTTGTTATCAGTAGATGAAGCTGCAATTTCCTGGTAGTAGGCTTCGTATTCAAGCATTGTCTCCAGGTCGGAATAGTAAGATTTATTTAACATTTTCTTCATAAGTCCAATTGCATGTGTAGGAGCACCTGCATAGTAGTTTGTTAGACTATTTACAGCATCATCCAACTGTTCCATCGGCACCACCTTATTAATAATGCCAAGCTCATATCCCTCTTTTGCAGAAATTTTCCTACCGGTGGTTGCCAGTTCAAAAGCACGCGCAGAACCTACAAGGCGGGGAAGGAAAAAAGAAGATCCCGAGTCAAGCACCAGTCCGATGTTAACGAATATTTCGGTCATAGCGGCCTCTTCCGCCGCTATTATAAGATCACATGCAAGAGCTAGTGAACAACCTGCTCCGGCAGCAATGCCATTCAGCCTGCAGATGATAGGCTTTGCCATCTTACGCATTGCCAGAATGATAGGGTTGTACCCTTTGCGCAGCGATTCAGCAATACTTCTATCAGGATTTGCCAACACCTCTTTCAGGTCCTGCCCGGAACAGAAAGCTTTTCCGGCCCCTGTTATAATCACTACCCGAACTTCTTTATCTCGGGCAGCTTGTTTTAAAGCATCCTGAAGCTCCGATCTCAGGCTATCATTCATCGCATTATAAACATCAGGGCGGTTGAGAGTTATGGATGCCTTGCTATCTGCAACTTCAAATATTAGCGTTTCATACATGAGTCAATATTATAAATAATAGGTACTTAGTGGAATAAAATCAGACCATTTTCTTCAAACCCAATATAGAAAAATCACTCTCCTCCTTCCTGATAGTATTTGTCAATCGTCCGAGCCCCGTAATTTCCATTTCTACTATATCTCCTTCTTGAAGCCATTGTTCTGTATAGTTAGCGTCATTCAATTTTGCTGTTCCATTCAATTCAAGAAAGCAACCTGTGCCAACTGTTCCGCTTCCTATTACATCTCCCGGCAGCAAATCCACACCGTAAGAGGCGCGCTCGATAATCTCTGCAAATGACCAATTCATATCAGACATGTTTCCCTGTGAAAAGAGATTTCCATTCACCCAGCATTTCATATCAAGATTATAGTTGTTACCTGTGTGTCCTTCCTTGGCGGAAACCTTGTAAGATTCCATCTCATCTGGTGTCACCAGCCAGGGGCCAATGGCGGTTGCGAAATCCTTTCCCTTTGCCGGTCCGAGGTTCAGCTTCATCTCTTCCATCTGAAGCGTTCGGGCACTCAGGTCATTCATGATCATGAATCCCCCTATGTAACTGTCAGCTTCCGCAGCAGGGATGTTTCTTCCTTTGCGGTTTATAACTATTGCCACTTCCAGTTCATAGTCCAGCTTCTCAAAATGGTCGGGCATGCATATCACATCACCCGGACCTTGTATTGAGTTATGATTTGTGAAATAAAAGACGGGGTATTGATCGAATTCCGTAATCATCTCAACATTCCTATTTCTTCTCGCAGCTTCTACATGCTGACGAAAAGCGTAGCCATCGCGGCATGATGAAGGCTGCGCTACAGGTGCAAGAATCTTAGCTTCTTTCAATGGCTTAGGACGTGCCTGCTTCACCTTTCCCTCTTTAATCAATTGATTGTATTCGAGGGCAGTCTCTATCACATCATCCCAGGCGTAGAGAAACAATTGCATATTTCCTGGCAAACGCCAATCAAGGTCTTGCAAGTCATAATAATGATCTTCATGCACCAATGCAAGATGATCCTGTTCATCGGTGGAGTTGTAATAGCTGATGAGCTTCATAAAAAGATAAAGGTGAAAAATGCGGTAAATATAGAAGCAAGTTATTCATGAACAGGATGTTTATGTCTGAAATCAAATTAATAAAACGATCAAAAACTTTTCATCACCGGCATCGTATGCTTAAATATTCCACCAGCAATTCTCTCTTATGAAAAATCTTATACTCCCCACCCTCATTTTGCTCCTCATTATCTTCCAAGTTCGAAAGGATTTTCGCCGGACCTACCGTCATAGATTACCACATCCATGTAGATCAATTCGGATACAGGTGTGATGCCGTGAAGATTGCCGTAATAAGTAATTCCCAAACCGGCTATAATTCTGATGATCCCTTTCTTCCGGGTACGGGAACAAATAAATATGAAGTGCGGCGATGGAGTGATGATGTAGCTGCTTTCACAGGAACCTTCAGTAGTGAGCGAACGAGTGCCAAGGGCAAAGTTATTATTCAAGGTACCCGTTCCCTCTCTCTTTATCCTTTGAAAACCCGCGCCAGAGTGGAGATTATGATCTGAAAAGACTCAGAATTTTTCGATCACCCCCAACCCAAATAGAGCAAAATCATATTTCACAGGATCAGCAGGATCAAACTGCTTGAGCTTAGAAGTTAATTCCAGTGCAGTTTTCCAATTCGTTTGTTTGCCTGTGATCAATCCAAGCTTGCGTGCTACACGGTCAACGTGAACATCGCAGGGACAAATCAATTGCGAGGGTTTAATTTTTTTCCAGATACCGAAATCAACACCGCAATCATCTTTTCTCACCATCCAGCGCAAAAACATACTTAACCGCTTGCATGTAGAATTTCTTTCGGGAGTCGCTACATGTTTCTTTGTTCGTTTCGGAGAATCTTCGAGCGAAAAGAATAATTTGTGGAAACCACGCAATGCGCGCTCTATATTTTCATCTTTCCGGGAAATAAATCTTGAAAAAGCCTCTTCAAGTGATCTGTGCTTCTGATAAAAATTCCTGAAGAAATGAAGGAAGTATAATGCATCAGTAGCGTTGAAGGTGCGATGTTTAAAATCTCTGAAGCGTTTCAGCTCTTTTTCTTCATGATTCAATATGAAATCATAAGGAGCATGATCCATCAATTCCATGAGCCGGTTACAACTGTTTAAAATGCTGGTTCTGTTTCCCCAGGCAAGCGTTGCCGCGAAGAAGCCTGCAATTTCAATGTCCTGCATTTTTTTAAACTGGTGGGGAATACTAATTGGATCCGCAGCAATGAAATTCGGACGATTATATAATGCTGCCTTCAGATCAAGAAAAGCTTTTAGCTCATCTTCATTCATTGGTTTTATTAAGAGGAAAAAAGACGCCTTTGTGTAAAGTAACACAAAGGCGTCTGAGATAAATTGTAAATTTTTAAGCGTGCACCGCTATTGGTTTCAGCTTTATGATACGCATCCAGTGAAAGAGCCTGATAAAGGGATAAACCGGATCAATTTCATACCATTTAATTCCGAAGTTCGCACGGCCCGGATGGCTGTGGTGATTGTTGTGATAGCTTTCCCCGAGCATCAGAAAGTCAACAGGAAAAAGGTTTCTGGAAGTATCATTCATCTTAAACCGAATGGTGCCAATTGTATGTGCAAACCAGTTGATGATTGCACCATGAAAGGGGCCCATTAAGAAGTGAATAGGTAGCAGCAGGAACATCCACCACTGGGTGGCGAAAGCAATATAAAAAAGCACATACAACGTACCCCAGGTAATTCTGGAGAACCAGCTATCTGCAAATCTTTCAAATGCGGGCCAGTGTGGAAGATCTTTTTTGAATTTGGCCTCTACCGGATAACGGTCATTAAGAATGTCCATATAGATCACCTTAGTGCGCCACATCATTGCCCAAATATTTTTATCGTATTTGGGTGAATGCGGATCTTTCTCTGTATCGGCATAGGCATGATGTAGACGGTGCAGAATGCCATAAGAGTAAGGGCTCAGATATGAGGAACCTTGCGTAAACCATGAAAGAAATATAAAAATCTTTTCAGTGGTCTTCGACATGGTAAACATCTGATGCGCTGAATACCTGTGATGGAAGAACGTTTGAAAAAATAAAGAGAAATACCAGTGGCAAGCAAAGAAGAGAAGAATGATCATTGAATTGAGTTATATTTATTTTTAAAGGATTGTAGAAATTTTTTTAATATAAGTTTTGAAGTGAGGTTATCTTGTAATAGAATTTCTTTAAAAACGGCACAAAAGTATGAAGAAAAACGCATTCTACCTAATGTATTATCTCTCTGCCTAAGTGACGGATAAGTTCCGAATAAATTCTACAGTTGTTCTGATGTCATCTCCTAAAATCCGGTCGGAATCATTGAAGGAAACCTGATGCCTGTAATCAGAGATAAAATCTTCAATTTTCTTACTGCTTCTTAGTGGTCTTCTGAACTCAATCGCCTGAGCTGCATTAAGCAATTCTATTGCCAGAATGTTTTCAAGATTTTCTATAACCCTGTAACATTTTGTAGCTGCATTGGCACCCATGCTCACATGATCTTCCTGACCATTTGAAGAGACGATAGAATCAACAGATGCAGGGGTGCACAGTTGCTTATTTTCGCTCACCAATGCCGCGGCGGTGTATTGCGGAATCATCAGGCCTGAATTTACCCCCGGACTTGCCACCAGATATGGAGGTAGCGTTCGCTGGCCACTCACCAGCAAATAAGTTCTTCGTTCACTGATGCTTCCAAGCTCCGCCAAGGCAATGGCTAGAAAATCCAGTGCAATGGCTATCGGCTGCCCATGAAAATTTCCACCGCTCAGTATTTGATCGGCTTCAGGAAAGATGATCGGGTTGTCTGTGACAGAATTTATTTCTGTTGTTACGACCTCTTCGCAATAGCGAATTGCATCTTTGGAAGCACCATGAACCTGAGGGATGCAGCGGAAGGAATAGGGATCCTGCACATCAGATTTCTGCAGATAGAAGATTTCACTCCCCTGAAGAGTTTCTAAAATATAATTTGCGGTTTCTAATTGTCCTTTGTGCGGGCGAACTCTATGCAGCAGTACGTTAAAAGGATCTGGAAGGGCATCAAAAGCATCTATTGAAATACATGAAATGAAATCGGCGAGGCGGGATAACTTTTTCGCTCTTATAAGCATTTGGGTGCCATAAGCGCTCATAAACTGAGTGCCATTCAGGAGTGCAAGTCCTTCTTTAGACTGCAATTTGATTGGTTGATGTTTGAATATCTTATGAATTTCCTCAGCCGGATATTTTTTCCCATCATAATTTATTTTACCTTTCCCTATCAGCGGCAAGCTTAAATGTGCGAGGGGTGCAAGATCGCCGGATGCGCCAAGTGAGCCTTTTTGATATACGACCGGAAGTATGCCGTAGTTATAAAAATCTATTAACCGCTCAACTGTTGATATTGAAACTGCAGAGTGTCCGTAAGAGAGTGACTGTACCTTCAGCAGAAGCATCAGCTTCACGATATCATGAGACACTTCTTCACCTACCCCGCAGGCATGACTCATGACTAAGTTTTCCTGCAACTGTTCAATTTGGTTGTTGGAAATCCTTATGTTCCTTAATGAACCGAAACCGGTATTGATGCCATAAAAAGGCTGATCAGAGGCCTTTAACTTTTTATCGAGGTAATTTCTGCAGGCAATTATTTTTTGTTGTGATTCTTCACTAAGCGCGAGCCGATAATTTTCATCAATAATCTGTTTAATTCTTTGAAGTGAAAGATGATCAGGACTAATATAATGGGTGCTTGACATAATCTTCTTGCACGTGGCTTTAATACTCAAAACTTTTCTGGAGATGATACAAACTTGAAAGTCTTTACAACAGAGAAATTACTTTAATTTTTGAATGATCTCTTCGATGCTCAACGATTGCTGCTCGCCACTCTGCATATTTTTTAATGTCAGCTTTCCAGTTCGCATTTCATCTTCACCTGCCAACACCACAAAAGGAATTCTTTTATCATCAGCATATTTTAGTTGCTTTTTAATTTTTTCGGGTGAGGGGTAAATCTCCGCCGGGATCTCCTCTACCCGCACCTGTTGCAATAAAGGCAATGAATAGTTGAGAGAGGCTTCATTGAAATGTGTAAAAAGAATCTTTATTCCTGTTTGAGTAGTTGCAGGGAATAATTTCAATTCCTCCATAACATCATATATACGGTCGGCGCCAAAAGAAATTCCTACACCTGAAACACCTTTCAACCCAAACGCACCTGTAAGGTCGTCATATCTTCCACCGCCTCCAATGCTGCCCATCTTTATCTCATTTGGTTTCACTTCCATTATGGCTCCGGTGTAATAATCCAATCCCCGTGCAAGGGTAAAATTGACTTCTACCGCAGCTTTAGTCGTACCTGAAGTGTCAAGAAGCTCGATGATCTTTTCAACTTCTGCAATGCCTTTTAAGCCTGTTTCAGAATCTATCAGAAGCAATTTCGCCTCATTCAGCATTTGTTTTGCTTCTCCCGTTAGACTAAAGAACTTTTCAAGTATCTGAATTTGACTTTCACTCAATCCGTTTTTTGTAAGTTGTTGTCTTACACCTTGCAACCCTATCTTATCCAGCTTATCAATGGCAACAGTTATGTCGGAAAATTTATTTGAAGCATTGATGGAAGCTGCCATTCCGCTTAATATCTTACGGTTGTTAAGTTTTATGGTGACTATTATTCCTAATATCGAAAATACCTCATCAAAGATGCGAACAAGTTCCATCTCATTCACCAGTGAATCGCTGCCAATAACATCCGCATCACACTGATAAAATTCACGATAGCGCCCCCGCTGAGGCCGGTCAGCTCTGAAAACGGGTTGAATCTGGTATCGCTTAAATGGAAAATTAATTTCATTTTGATGCATTACTACGTAACGTGCAAAAGGAATAGTGAGATCGTAACGCAATCCCTTGGCAGCCACTTTAGGAATTAACTGGTGCGCAGTTGATTCAGCAAACTCTGAAGCACTTATATCTTTTTTGAAATCTCCGGAATTTAAAATTCGAAACAATAACCGGTCCCCCTCCTCCCCATATTTCCCCTCTAACGTTTCAAGGTTTTCCATAACAGGTGTTTCAATAGGCTGATAGCCATATTTTTCAAACACACCTTTGATGATTCTGAAAATATATTGCCGCTTGTAAACTTCTTCCGAAGAAAAGTCACGACTGCCGCTCGGTATAGATGGCCTAATCATTTTTCGATCAATTTCTTTGGCTTCCATACAAATTTTTACGATGTCTTATGCTACCACTATTAGTTAGCGAACATCATGGGTTCAAACATCCCCCAAAGCTTAGGGTAAAGATTGATAAATTTCAATATCTTAATGACAGCTATTTTTTCCGATGCATGATCCAGCCTGCAAGGGTAGAAATAACGAGACCCGTAAGCATTGTAGTTCCGATACCATATGTAAACTGGCCAAAGGGAGAGTACATTGCCTTTATGCTTGCTATGCCTTTGTCGAGTTGTTGCTGAGTGGCATCTTGTTTTTTATAATACTTGGAGATCTCATCAATCATTTCGCCCACATATGCCGGATTTATATACTTCACATAAATCATTAACAATGAACCTACCATTAATCCAACAACAAAGCTTACTGAAAGGCCTGTTATGAAAGCTTCTTTAAAGGATATAACACCAGCCTGATCGCGGTCTCTTTTATATAAGATAGAAAAATAAATCGCAGCAAGGAGAATAAGTAAACTTAGGTAGGGGGTAAATCTTTCAATCCCGCCCTCATTCCAATGAAATATATAGCCAAGAATCATCCATCCTACGATCAATAATCCGGCAACTATTCCAAAGTGTAACTCGCGGCTCATACATTAAAGGATGCAAAGTTAGAATTTCGGAAATACCCTATATGTTTTGATCGCCATCTTCATTCCTCTTTTGGCAGTAGCTCTATATGAAGATGAAATCACAAGTCATTTTTGGATTGCGCTTTTGCTTACCTTCTTCCTTGCGTTAGCCCGAGGGATTTTTTTTGTATTCAGCCGTCTAAGGATGGCCGGAAAGGGACCTTATAGAAGATGGGAAAGAAGAGAAATCAAGCTGATTCTTTTCTTTCGCACTTTTCATCCATTCCTGCAATTGACTTATATTGAAGTTGCAACGAACCCTGGTAAATATAAAGCTCTCATCTTCATCATTTATCAGAATTGCCAGCTGACGGACGTGAGACCGTTGGTTTTGCTTAATCTGAATGGAGACATTGGCTTCAGAACTCATTACATCAAATAGCGGTGTGAATTTCTGACGCTCCAGCTTATTTAATTTTTTCTCATATTTATCAGAGGTTGCATATTTACGAAAAGCCTCTCCCTTCCTCACAACCACACTTACGCTGCGCACTGATCGTAATAGCTTTTTTACCTCCGGATTGCGATCCTTTGAAACAAACAATGACCCCGCCTTTACCAATAACCCTGGTATATAAAGGGATAACTTAAACGATTCTTTGCTGCCTTCTGGTGGTATGGGATCATTTTGGTATGGAGCAAAGCCTAACAATGGAAGGATGAACAAAAGGGAGAGGATAAAATTTTTCATAACAAGATTATGTTGTAGATGATGAAATGAATTAAAAAGAAGCGGCAGGCAGCCAATGGGAACCAAACCATGAGAAAGCCATCCTGCACGCTTCCAGGGAAGAGGAACTTCCTTGTCTTAGAATTAGGAGTTATGATTTCTTCTTAGTTATTTTTTATCCCCGTCGTCCAGATCCTTTAAATGTTCCATCCCTTTTATATCAATCGATTGGCCGAGCAATTTAATCTTTTTCAAATCAATTTTACCAAGCACATTTACATAGATGAATTCACCCTCATCTTTTCCCATGATTAACAGATCGCTTATGATACCATGACCCGCAGACTTTGCAAGGATTTTCAAGTCTGTCCCCTCCTCCTTCACAGCCATCAATTCTTCGTATCCGGAATTGATCAATGATCGGGCTTCCCCATATAAATTATCCAATAGATTATCCGATTTCCCTCCCTTTCCATCATAAATTAAAACATTAACACCGGTGATATCTTTGATCATTGTAAGGTTCTCATCTTCAATATCTGCCGAAGCAATGAGACCAAACAAAGAAGGTGAGATTTTCACTGTTGTAAATCCATCTTTTCCGGCATACTTATCAAAAAAAGATTGTACAGAACTTTGAGCGAATATCGTGGCTGGAAATAAACTTAATGCAAGAAGAAGTACATTTTTCATAGGGGGATGTTTTTAATCGGTTATTATTTGTGTTGTTTAAATCCACTGTTTGGCGTTCGGCTCATGGGAAAAGTTACAGCACGAATAAAATTTTTGCATTTTTGAACGTCTCACTGCCAAATCTTAGATACTTGTGAAATATAATGTTACTCGGTGTGAGAAGAGTCTGATTGATCGATTGAAACCAAATTACCAGCATGAAACATAACACGCTCAAAATCTCTTTATGCATTTCGATTTTAATGAATTCCCTTAAAGCCTTTGCAGACGAGGGTATGTGGCTTCCTCTGCTGCTTGATCAGCTTACCATCGCCGACATGCAGTCGAAGGGGATGAAGCTTTCCTCTGAAGATATTTACAGCGTGAATCGTTCTTCCATGAAAGATGCAGTTTTGCTTTTTGGAAGCGGATGCACCGGTGAGGTGATCTCTGATAGGGGGCTGGTTCTTACCAATCATCATTGTGGGTTCGGACAGATTCAATCGCACAGCTCCATAGAGCATGACTATATAAAAGATGGTTTCTGGGCGATGCGGCAGGAAGATGAACTCATCTGCCCCGGGCTTTCCGTTACATTTATTATAAAGATTGAAGATGTTACCAGTCAGGCATTGATGGGGGTAACCGATGGCATGAGTGAATCAGAACGGCAACAACAGATTGAAATAAACAATAAAACAATAGAGCAGAAGGCTATCCTTGGATCACATTATGGGGCATATGTCAGAGGTTTCTATAATGGCAATCAGTACTATCTTTTTATAACTGAAACCTACAAAGATGTGCGACTGGTGGGTGCGCCGCCTCAATCGATAGGTAATTTCGGTGGCGATGCGGACAACTGGATGTGGCCCCGGCATACGGCTGACTTTTCTTTGTTTAGAATCTATGCAGATAAAAATAATAGGCCCGCCGAGTATTCCGCAGAGAATGTTCCATTCAAGCCACGTTATTTTTTTCCCATTTCTATGAAAGGAGTTCAGGAGGGCGATTTCACAATGGTATATGGGTTTCCCGGCCGGACCACTGAATACATTTCTTCTTATGCAGTGGATGTGATTCAAAATATTTCTGATCCCCAGAAAGTCGCCATCAGAGATGCCCGATTAAATATCTGGTGGAATGATATGATGACAAACGATTCCATCAGAATAAAATACTCCGCCAAATATTATGGGTTGTCTAATGCGTGGAAAAAGTGGCAGGGTGAGATAATGGGTTTGAAGAAAGCAGATGCCATTGAAGAAAAGATGGCCTATGAATCTGATTTTAACAGTCGTGTCCTTAGTAATCCAGAATGGCAAAAAAATTATGACCAGATTTTGCCTTCATTAAAGATCGTTTATGATAGCATTCGTCTCCTGCAGCCCTTGATAGATTATTATAACGAAGCATTGATGAGTCCTGAAATATTCAGGATTGCTGGTATAGTGAAACCGTTCAGCGACAAAACAGGAATTGATACGACATCATCCGAGGGTATGTTTAAGCTAACAGAAAAAGCCAAAGCACAAGTTAAAGCTTTTTTTAAAGATTATGACGCACGAACCGATCTGAAGATGACCTCGGAAATGATAAATATGTCAATTCAACGCCTTCCATCAGATCGGCTTCCTAAGTCTTTCCTTCAATCTTTGAATAAATATGATGGGGATTATGGGGAGTATGCTTCAGACATTTTTGCTAAATCCTTCTTAGACAACGAAGCATTGGTATTGGATTTTTTGAATGATTATAAAAAAGGCAGGGAAAAAATATTATTGAAAGATCCCGCATTCATCTTAGCAACAGCACTTAAGGATCATTATGATTCATCCATTTTACCTGCCTATATGCGTTTGAATGACCGGTTAAATATTATCAATCGGGAATATATGAGGGCACAGATGGAGATTATGAGAGAGCGACGGTTTTATCCTGATGCAAATTCTACGTTGCGGGTTGCTTATGGTAAGGTGGAAGGCTATCAGCCCCGTGATGGTGTTGTATATAATTACTATACTACCATTGATGGGCTCGTAGGAAAATATTTTCCAAACGATGAATTTTATGATGCCCCCGAAAGACTGCTTCAGCTCTATGAACAAAAAGATTTCGGACAATATGCCGATGCCTCCGGAAATTTGCGCACCTGTTTTATTGCATCGAACCATACCACCGGCGGAAATAGCGGTAGTCCCGTGCTTAATGGGGAAGGGCAACTGGTCGGTACCAACTTCGATCGCTGCTGGGAGGGGACGATGAGCGATATCTATTTTGATGCTTCGCAATGCCGCAACATCGCGTTAGATGTACGGTATACGCTTTTTGTTATAGATAAATTTGCGGGCGCCGGTTATTTAATTGATGAGATGTCTATTGTGAAATGAGGATATTGTGTTTTTCACTTCTTTTCGACTGCATAATTTTGCGAGCTTGCCATGTGACGTTCAATGATCTTTTCACAGCCTTGCTTAATAAGATGGTATACCGGATCAAAACCCGCTTCATTACCATACCACGGATCCGGCACATCGCGGTATTCGCCCGGAAACAATTCATCCATAAATAATTTGATCTTGTCACGATGGGTAATGCTTCCCTTCAATGATAATATCTCATCCATCACATCTGTTGCTAAAGCATAGATGAGATCAAACCATTCAAAATCTTTCGATGATATCTGCTTCGCTACCTGCCTGCTTATGTCCAATCCATATTTAGCGGCAGTTCTTTTTGCCCTGTTGTCGGGGCATTCACCTACATGGTAAGATTCGGTGCCCGCACTCTCCACCTCCCAATCAAGATTGTGCTCTTGTATAAGATTTCTCATCACACCCTCAGCCATCGGCGAACGACAGATATTCCCAAGACAGACAAATAAAATTTTCATGGTGAGATACTCCGTCTATGTACTTTTCGATCATTCCTCTATAAGAAGCATGCAAAGATATATTGGTATATATAAAAATCAAAGAATGCGGCTCAGTTACAAAAATGTAGGTATCTCCCCAACAGACCAAAGTATTAGGATATCCCTAAAAATTATCTTTGATATATAATAGGTCTTGATAGTGATTTTTGATCAGTAACTATTGTCACTATATAAATGCCTTCGGGAAACGATGGGTCTATCTGCATTTCTTCCTTCAATTTGCCGTTTGAAATCATGATATGCTCTGAATATACTATTTCGCCGATCATGTTTTGTATCTCCAGAAATCCCGTTGCAGACGTTTTAGTATATCCCGCAAAGTCAATTATAAATTTACCATTTGAAGGATTTGGATAAAGGGCCAATGCTGAAGCACTCTTATAAACTTGTATGCCTGTGCCCATTTCATCTGCACCATTACAATCTTCATCTATGCCATTGTCTGGAATATCAGTAGCACCCGGATATATGGTTGCGTTTGTGTCATCACAATCAGTTGAGTCAGTTGTAAAATCATTAGGCGCCGCGCAGGCAATTATCCCTGAGTCGGAGTTTCCAAACTGATCACCATCAAAGTCAGCATAAAAGACATTCACGCAGTTGCTGCTATATTTAGCAAGAAACATATCGTAGTAGTAAGTGGAGCTGTCAGAGAAAGAGTTGGGTACTGAAATATTTCCAAATTGCAGTGTGTCAGATGCAAAGCCACCAGTAATAAATACATTTTTGTTTTTATCAACTGCAAGACTGTAGCTGTAATCCGGCCCATAACCATTTCCCTGCATCAACCATATAAAATTTCCTGATTTATGATATTTGGCAATAAAGATATCAGTAGAAGCATTGGCAGAGGTAAGCGTTATGCTATCAGAAGTCATGCTGCCATCAAACCATCCATTTACATAAACACCATCAGCTTTATCCGTTGCCACGCTATGCGCATAATCATTACTTGTGCAATATGTTTTCTGAACCCATTCTACATTGCCTGCCGCATTGTACTTAACCAGAAACATGTCTGAGTAGCCACCCGCCTGACTATTACTGATGCTAAAGTTGTCAAAGGTGATTTGATCGGAATAAAATGCTCCGGTTACGTAAATATTGTTGCCTTCATCTGTTGCAACATCATGACCATAGTCATTGTTTGTGGTACCACTCCCTTGATTGATCCAGATTACCTTTCCATCAGAGTCATATTTGACAATAAACATGTCAGTAGTTAAATTACCTGAATTATTAAGGGTATCATTGCCAAAAATGATCGAGCCTGAATTAAAATAACCTGTAACAATCACATAGCCCAGCGCATCCGCAACAATACCTTCGGAGCCATCCTCATTGCCGCCGCTGGCGCTCCTTGCCCATATTACATTTCCGGATACATCATACTTCGCAACAAACATATCTGATGTTTCACTTCCGGCGTTATCAAGAATGAAGGAATCAAACGAAATTGAGGAGGCCTGAAACGCTCCCGACAGGTAAATATTTCCTGTGGCATCAATTGTTAAACCCTTACAGTCATTGTAGGGATATCCGGTACTAACCGTTTTGGAATTTTTCACCCATTGTAAGTCACCGAGTGCATTATACTTCACCAGGAAAATATTGTAATTACCTGTATTATTAACTACTATATTGTCAAATGTTATTGAGGTGGATTGGAAGTATCCAGTCACATATACATTGCCCTCATCATCGGTAATGATAGCCTGGCCTGCATCACTTAAAGTTCCTCCTGCTTTATTTGCCCACATTACATTTCCTGAGGAATCATACTTCACAACAAAAATATCTTCGTAATAGGACTCGCTATTGTCAAGTATTACATTGCCGATGGTTATCGAAGGGGAGGCAAAATATCCGGTGACGTAAACATTCCCCTGGAGATCTGTTGCTACATCATTACCAAAATCCCAATCAGTACCTCCGCCGGCTTGTGCCCATTGCCAATCGGTAACTTGTGCATGAGTTGGTAAGGCAAGAAATGTTAAGAAAGGAGAAAGAATTAAGCTGATATAGGTATTCATTTTCATACTAAAAATATTGAAGACATCTTTAAAAGTACGATGTTTTACGGTAACCGATGTTTAAAGGTTAATGAAAATCCCTTAAAGAATCTACTTTCTAACCAACTTATTTTTAATCTTAGTGTGATTTAAGTACATTTCTAAGCAGGCTTTTGAAATTAATTGTTTAAAATGATTATTAGAATTCTATTGCAGAATTTTCCCCCTGATGATATAGGTATGAAAATTCCGTCTAAGAGGATGGCTCAATCACATATTTTACCATTTTCTTTTTCAAACCATCAATTTTAAAAACCTTTGCTTTTTCAAGATTATGCCCCATCAATGATTACAGATGACACCATTGTTGCCCTCGCAACACCTCCAGGCAAAGGGGCTATTGCAGTAATTCGTCTGTCAGGGAAAGAGGCGATCAGCATTGGTGATAAAATTTTTAAAGGCAAGCTGCTCAAAGACCAGCCCTCTCATACCATGCATCTCGGCCATATTATGAATGGTGAAGAGATCATTGATGAAGTGATTGCATCCGTTTTTAAGGCACCTCATTCTTACACAAAAGAAGATGTGGTGGAAATATCCTGCCACGGCTCACCATTTATTCAGCAAAAAATTATCGAGCAGTTCATTAGAACTGGTGCCCGGTCGGCGAGGGCTGGTGAATTTACACTACGTGCCTTTCTTAACGGCCGCATGGATCTCTCTCAGGCGGAGGCTGTGGCAGATTTGATTGCAGCAGATTCAGAAAGTTCCCGTCGTACCGCGTTAACCCAGATGAGAGGTGGATTTTCGGGTGAGATAAAAAAGCTGCGTGAAGAGCTTATTCACTTCGCTGCGCTTATTGAGCTTGAGCTTGATTTTTCGGAGGAAGATGTGGAGTTCGCGAATCGTGAGCAATTAAAGGATTTATTACTCCAGCTTAAAAGCCAGATCAACGATCTGCGCTCTTCTTTTCAGTTGGGTAATGTGATTAAAAATGGTGTTACCGCTGTTATAGCCGGACGCCCAAATGCAGGAAAATCTACGCTGCTAAATGCATTGGTGAATGAAGAGCGGGCTATAGTGTCAGCGATACCGGGCACCACGCGGGATACCATTGAAGAAACGATCAACATAAATGGAATCATCTTCCGGCTGATTGATACTGCAGGAATCAGGCAGGCGACTGATGTAATTGAAAAATTAGGTGTAGAGAAGACAATGGAAAAAATCAGGCAGTCTGCGCTTGTGATGTATGTATTTGATGTGAACAGCATGAGCCGGGAGGATCTTTTGGCGGATCTTTCCGCATTGCCAGTTAAGGGTATTCCGATTTTATCTGTAGGCAATAAAATAGATGGAGCCAGCAATGATATTCAGAAAACATTTGAGACAATACCTCATATTATATTTATTTCTGCTAAAGAAAAGCAGCATTTAGAAGAGCTGAAGTCAATGTTGTATACATCATCAATAGACGAAGATCATCTTGCCGACCGAACCCTTGTCACCAACGTGCGTCATTATGATTCACTATTGAAAACATCCGAAGCGCTCGATGAAGTTCTCGATGCTTTAGAAACAGGAATTTCAAAAGAACTATTTGCATCCGACATCCGGAGGATGTTAAACTACCTGGGTGAGATTACAGGTGAAGTTACCAATGAGGATATTCTTGAAGATATATTTTCGAAGTTTTGTATCGGAAAGTAACCACCACCAACCAAACAAACAACAAACCATTACCAAAGCCACATAAGGCACGAATCAGGAAAGGAGGCTATCTATCAGGAACGAAATACAAGCCGCCTAAAAATAATCACATGGATTTTGATAAATGGTGAAATATATTTGTAGTGTAATGCATTAATACCAGATCGGGTTGTTTTCTTTTAAGTGTATCAGCAGGGGATTGCAGGGCTTTTAATTCTTTACCATTTATCTTCCGCATCACCAGCTTTCATGAATGCTTTCAGATCATCCAGAGCGCCCTTCATTTGCGCATCAATCTGATTCAGATGTGAAAGTATTTAGCAAATCGCCTACTTTAGTTTTGATGATTTTAATCATAAACTGCTCATTCATTTTCTTAGCGTTTACAATTTTAATTTTCTTTTGTTGTGCAACAACAGTCATAGAGAGAAATAACAATAAAATGACTAGCCGCATCTTTAAATTTTGAACAGTAAATATAATATTTAAACTGCTTAACACCTTAGCGTAACAGATGATAAATGAACTATTAATATCGAATAAATATATATGAATAGAACATTACTATTTATATTAGCAATAACAGTTACATCCGTACTGTGTACTGCCCAAGAAAAATCTAATATTCAAAGCTATACTCCATCCAAATTATTGGAGAAAGGAAAAGTAGATATTAAATGGTTCAATAACTTATATACACAAACAAGAGCTGAAGGTAGTGGTACAACAGCATCAGTTCCGCGGTCTAATTTTTTTACAACTTCGCTGGAAGTTTTTACTGGAGTTTCTAAAAATAAGAAATTTAATGCAGGAGTAGTAGTCGAATTTCGTTCTAACTCGTTTGCAGGCAAATCGCCTACAAGTGTATTTTCTTTTAAAAATGAAACAGGAAAATCACGGGTAGGCTTATCGCATATTGCACCATCATTAAAAATTACGCCATTTAACTCTGTACCAATATTTTCCATACAGAGTTCAGTCTTTATTCCCGTCTTAAGTAAAGAGTCAAATCAAAATGGTTACCTAGCCAATAAAAGTGTGATTTGGCAAAATCGTTTCTTTTATGACTATATCTTTAAAGGAAATAAGTTTCAAATTTTTTCTGAACTGGGGACAAGGCTTTTTTTTGGACAAAAGAGTAAAAACGAGGATGGTACTTTTAATGCAAATGGTGGGTTTGCAAACAATAGTATAGAGCTAGCACCTGGTGTGTTTTTTAGTTATTTTCCAAGTTCAAAATTTACTGCATTGGTCTTTGTACAGCATGCCCAGCTAATAGAAATTAGTAATAAATTTTCGCAAAACTATAGCGCAATTGGGTTGGGTGTAAAATATCAATTGTCCAAAACGCTAAATATAGAAACGCTTTATAGTAAATTCGTAAGAGGAAATGACAGCGGCCTAGGGCAGTCATTTAATCTTGGATTAAGAGCAATTTTTTAGTTTATTCTTTTACTTCGTAAATTGTTTATTTATAGATTTAACCAACAATGAATCATACGGTAATTATCGGAACGGTATAGCTTTCGCCGCCGTTGGTCTTCCCCTATCCGAACGCCCCCGGCTGGTCTCCCGACCAACGGGCAGCAGACTCGCAAACTCCCCATGTAATGAGGTTAACATGTCGAAATTATTTGTGCCCACATGAAAGCAGGGCTTGAGGGAAGTACAATCAGTTTTTTGCAATGCCAAGCAGCACACCCAGCTGAACATTATTAATTGAGCCTACACTCCTACGTCAACTTTTTATTATAAATTTAGCTGCGGTTCCCTGGGCAGACAGTTGATCAATTCCCTAACTGCACAAAGCCCTGTTCGTTAGCAGGACATCATGAAATTTAAATTAACACCTCTATTTATCGTTTCCATAGCTCTGTTGCTATATGCTATCTACTACGGGTATGGGATGATTCATGATGGAAAGGGAGGAAATTTAGGTGGATTAGCAGTTATCGTGTGTATTTTCACAGCAGGTTTGAGCTTTCTTCTATTCATTGGGCTACGTAAAATCTTCAAAGAGAAAGTATGGTGGCAATCTATAACAGAATTGTTGCTGATAAGTATAGTTGTATTTTTTTTCTACAAACAAAATGGCAAACTTGTTTTGCAGGTGCCACGCAACTTTCAAGGTTACCTTTTCGTGGTTTATGGCGTGGATAGCAAACCCGCACTTCAAAAGACAAGCTTTCTAAAAGCAAATATTGACGTTACTGTTCCGAACTCTGGAATAATATTTACCTTGAGTAAAAGATTTGGAACGATCGCTATTGCAGACAGTTCAATTGGAGAAGCGAAAACAGTTGGAGATGAATATATAATTCCATTTGCCTGGGATACTTTGAAGTGTGGGACTAAAAAGTATTTTATGAATGTACTTGTTTTTGGACCTCTTTTAACTGGTT
>MWVX01000109.1_pt1 | contig 22558 bp, 19 predicted proteins | sample 1047311 | NCBI WGS metagenome assembly MWVX01 (sample SAMN06349984, study PRJNA376086) | soil metagenome | isolation source: MtG-4 sample Antarctic (ecotone) soil | place: Antarctica | collected 2015-01-13 | reverse complement strand
TTCTCGGAACTTAATACTTCTGTTTGAAAATTAGAATCTGTGAATGCTTGTGCCATAATTATCTTTTTTAATGTCTGAAGGTTATTCGAATAGCATGCAAATTTAAGCCCAAGAGCTTTTATGTGAATAGATGTCAGCTATTGTTGATAACTGTCAGTAGGATTAAATATTTCAAGTTTTCAAGGATTACTCTCACCACTCGATGAGGAATTTGAGGGAGGCATGTGTTAGTATAATGTGAATTATCAATAGTGTCAATATTCACCGATTCACCATTCACGAATTAAACACCACTTTACTAATAACATAGCATTACATCGCTGTTACCTGTACTTCTATCTCTGGTTTGCTTTCCAAAAAATGGATGAGCTCATCATTGATCTCTATACCGTTATCCATATTTATCAGGCTGGCTTTAAGCGATGTTTTAGGTTCTGAAATGATGAAGCGTAATGATGATTTACCGGGATTTCTTTTAAAATTATTTTCTAAAAACTCAATGGTTTCCTCTTGTATGTTGCGTACATCCACTTCGAGTTGCAGACTCTTAGCAAGCTGCTTTTTCACATTTTCTGCCAAAGCGATAGAGTTCATTTTAAATTCAAATTGGGAGTTATTAAATCTTTGTTTAAATGCACCCGTTAGAAATATGGCTTGGCCTTGCTGCAAATAGGGACTGAATCGAACATATTCATCACCAAATAAAACAAGCTCTGTTTTACCACTATAATCTTCCAATATAAAAGACCCGAATTTCTTTCCCTGCCTGGATAACCTGTGATTGCAGGCTGAAACAAGGCATATTAGTTTGTACGATTTCCCTGCACCTGCTAATATTTGAGACTCTTTCACTTCATTGAAATCCTGAACGTTGGTAATTCCAAAATGCCTGATTTCAAACTTATAATGATCCAGCGGATGACCGCTTAAATAAATACCTGTAACTTCTTTTTCTTTGTCTAATTGCTCTGTCAGGCTCCAGCGCGGACATGGGCTAATGAGAGGAGGCTTAATATCAAATACTGCAGGCAAGTCGCCAAATAAGGTGTTTGTATTATGGGTTGCCTGTGATTGCACAATATTTCCAAACCGGATCATTCTTTCGAGTCCGTTTTGTGTTTCGCCCTCAGGCACGCATAAGTATTGCGCACGATGTAAAAGAGTGAATGCATCAAAGCTGCCCGCATATATCAGGCTTTCCAATGTTTTTTTATTAACTGTACGCTGATTTATTCTTTTAATAAAATCAAATGGATCCTTGAATGAACCTCCCTCTTTACGTTCTGCTATTATACTCTCAATAGCAGCTTCACCTACGCCTTTTAAACCCCCGATACCAAACCGGATCTCTCCTGCTGCATTCACAACAAATCCTTTGTGCGATTCATTGATGTCTGGTCCTAATACTTTTAATCCCATGCGCTTACATTCCTCCATGAAGAAGGTTAGTTTTTCACTCACATTGGCATGGTTCAGTACAGCCGCCATAAACTCTGCAGGGTAATGAGCTTTCAGATAAGCAGTTTGATAAGCTACGTACGCGTAACATGTGGAATGTGATTTATTAAAAGCATATTCAGCAAATGCTTCCCAGTCAGTCCAGATCTTAGCCAGCTCTTTTTGCGGATGGCCATTAAAGGTGGCGCCAGCAATAAAACTTTCCTTCATTTTATCGAGTGTCTTCCGGTCTTTTTTACCCATCGCTTTGCGCAATACGTCTGCCTGGCCTTTTGTAAAATTGGCAAGCCTTTGCGCCAGCAACATTACCTGCTCCTGGTACACTGTTATACCATAAGTCTCCTCAAGAAATTCTTTCATAACAGGCAGGTCGTATTTTACTTCTTCGCGTCCATGCTTACGATCTACATATTGCGGTATATACGCCATAGGCCCGGGACGGTATAATGCATTCATGGCAATAAGATCCGCAAACCGGTCCGGCTTTAATTCCTTTAGGCATTTTTGCATGCCTGGGCTCTCGAATTGAAATGTGGCAATAGTATCACCCCGCTGGTAGAGCTCATAAGTTTTGGGGTCGTCAAATGGTATGGCATCTATATCTATGTCTACACCATTTTTCAATTTGATCACCTCAAGTGCATCTTTAAGAATGGAGAGTGTCTTCAAACCGAGGAAGTCCATTTTCAAAACACCTGAATCTTCAATTACACTTCCGTCAATTTGTGTAATGCAAAGATTGGTTTCCTTCGAAGTGAATACAGGTATCAATTCGGTGAGGTCTTTAGGCGCAATAATAATACCTGCTGCATGAATACCGGTATTGCGAACTGATCCTTCGAGGCGTTCTGCAATGTGCAGTACATCGCTTTGCAATCCTTTAGCATTATATATTTCCCTCAGCTTTCTTGCATTCTCTACATCATCACTTCCATACTCTTCACCCAGTGACTTGGCGCCATCCCTGGCATTGAGTGGTGCATGCAACATTCTTTTCAGCTTGGTACCAGGCCGGTCAGATACCAGTTTGGCAAGTGCATTGGATTCAGGAAGTGAAAGATCCATAACCCTTGCCACATCTTTTATACTCATTTTGGCAGCCATGGTGCCATAAGTTACTATTTGTGCAACCTGATTTTTACCATATTTTTCCACTACATAATCAATCACCTTTTGTCTGCCCTCGTCATCAAAATCAGTATCTATATCCGGCATTGACTTACGGTCGGGATTCAGGAATCGTTCAAAGAGCAGATTGTATTTGATGGGATCTATATTGGTAATGCCGATGCAGTAAGCGACCACACTACCCGCTGCTGACCCCCGGCCAGGACCTACAAATACTCCGAGATCTTTTCCTGCTTTTATAAAATCGCTCACAATAAGGAAATAGCCTGCAAAGCCCATTGTTTTAATGGTAAATAATTCGAAATCAATCCGCTCTCTCAACTCTTCACCTATCTCGCTATACCGTCCTTTGGCGCCTTCATATGTTATGTGTTTTAGATATTCCCATTGATTAAGATTGGCATCCATGTGAATTTGAAATTCTTGCGGTATGGGAAAAGCAGGAAGTAAAATATCTCTTTTAAGCTGCAGCAATTCTATTTTGTCAACAATTTCATTGGTATTGTCGATGGCTTCAGGTAAATCTTCGAAGCGTTCAATCATTTCCGATGTGGATTTGAAATAAAACTCATTGTTCGGAAATGCGAAACGTTTCCCTTTTGCAGCTACATCATCATCTGCAAATGCCCCTAATTTTTCAGTTGATTTTTTTTCTCCGGTATTAATACAAAGCAATGTATCGTGTGCATCGTAATCCTGTTTGTCTACATAATGCGAATCATTGGATGCAATTATTTTAACGTCATACTTACGGGCAAATTTGATAAGCACTTCATTCACTTTGTCCTGATCGGCCATGCCATGCCTTTGAAATTCCACATAGTAATCTTCGCCGAAAAGGTCCAGCCACCATTTGAATTCTTTTTCTGCATCTGCCTCACTTTTCTGCAGGATGGTTTGTGGTACAAAAGCGCCCAGGCAACATGTTGTAGCTATCAATCCATCGCTGTATTTTTCAATCAGGCTTTTGTCAATGCGTGGGTACTTCCCATACAATCCTTCCATATACCCGAGAGAGGAAAGTTTCATCAGATTTTTATACCCTTTATCATTTTTTGCTAATAATATCTGGTGATACCGCGGGTCTTTTTCATCTTTGGTAAACGATTTACGATGCCTGTCTAAGGTTATATAGAATTCGCATCCTACAATGGGTTTTATTTTTGGATTGCCCTTTTCATCCACATGTTTATAAGCCTGAGCAACGAAATTGAAAACCCCGAACATATTTCCATGATCGCTGATAGCCAGAGCAGGCATGCCATCATCAATAGCTTTTTTATATAAAGAAGAAATGGAAGCGGCTCCATCCAACAAAGAGTATTGGGTGTGGACATGTAAGTGTGAAAACTTCATTGGTAAGGTAAAAAGCCTGAGACTGGGTTAAAAAATTGGTTTCAGCCCGCAAAATATATCGTTTGTGCAATATAAATCTTCAATATCCGTTGAATAAATTCCACAATACGGGCATTTCCCCTATTTTCGTGCCGAATTTATTAACCTATAAAAAAGCTAAAATGGTAAAACAGATTCTTTTTATAGCAATTGTAATCTTTTTAAATATTTCTTCGGTCTGTGCCCAAAACCGAAAACCCCCCAAGTCTCATTTTAAATTTTTAGACGATATAGAAATTTCCTTTGCTTCTTTTAAAACAGAATCAGGTCCGTCAAATTCAAATTTTCGCATTGACCCCGTTTCCATTCCTGATAGAACACTTCCTTTTTTTGTTGAAAAGGGGATTGAAATAGCCAGCTCTCTACAATTAAAATATTCTTTGCTTTTAGATACAGAAGTGGAGCGGATAAAAAATTTAGATTTATTTGGTCTGGTTGATAATTGGTTTGGCACTCCCTATCGTATGGGAGGTAATACCAAAAAGGGTATTGATTGCTCCGCTTTTGTACAAATTATGTATGCCGGACTTTTTGGGCTTTCAATTCCCCGCACTGCACGTGAACAGTTTGGCGTTGCCCGATCCGTTTCACGTACGGAATTAGAGGAAGGCGACCTTGTTTTTTTCAATACCCGTGGTGGCGTATCACATGTAGGCATCTATCTTCAAAATAATAAATTCGCACATGCCGCTTCTTCTGCAGGTGTGATGATCTCTGATCTGTACGATGCGTATTGGGCTAAACGATTTGTTGGTGTGGGTAGAATCGACAGGTTGCAGCTATCCTCGCTTTATTCACAACCCTAATTTTCTTTTTAAAGCAACGCTTAGTGGTGCAAGGTCAGGTGATAGCCTGAAATAAAACGCTGATAAACCAAAGAGGAGAAGAAATGCCATGCTTCTGCTTATAATCCCCATCCAGCCTTGCATGTTTTGAAATACAAAATGAATTGCAAGAAAGCAAGCTGCACCATGAAGAAGCACTCCTAACGTACCGAATGTAAAAGGCTGCATATTGAATTTTCTCTTTAGGAAAATGATTCGAATGGCGTTATATATAACGTACGATAGCAATGCAGACCAGGCTGATCCTATAATCCCGTAATTTTTAACTAAAATGATGTTAAGCGGAACTATTAACAACAAAAGAATAATACCGCTGAAAAAGTCAAAACGCCAATAATTAGAAGTGGCTATGATTTGTCCGTTTACACCTGTGCCCATATCCACTATATTTTTTATTGCCAAAATAAATACGACCCACTTTCCTTCCCTGTAAATGATATTTACATTGAGTGCATCTACTACGGCGTCATAATTTAGCCATATCATTGAAAAAATAAAAATGGAAACAAGCAATAGATTTATGCTAGATCGTTTGTACAATTTATCTATCGTAGAAAAATCTTTTTCTTTCCATGCACGGGCCAATACGGGGATCGAAATAGAAGCCAAGCTTCGTTGCGGCACTTGTATTACATTGGCGAGGTAAGAACTAAAGTCGAAAACAGCGCCGTAATTTAAGCCGCGAAAAGAAGCAATCGCAAGGAAATCTACACTTTGCGCTCCTATATTTACCAGTGAGCCTCCATACACATAGCTCATGAGAATCAACATTTTTTTCCAGAATTTTTTTGTGACCCTGCTGATTTCGCTTACCAACCGGAAGTCATGGAGTCGTATGAGATAAATAAGTAATGAAATAAAACTTAATGCATACAATAACGAAAAGAGCTTTATAAAAAGATCAAAGTTTTTTCCGGTGAGCACAAAGAGTAAAATGAGCAGGGTAGTGGATATACGGAAGCCTGCTTCACGTAGAAAGTTGGGTACTATAGATTTGCCCATGCTCCATGCATAAGCCTCTAAAAGAGAAAAGAAAAGCAAAAAGAAAGTGAATGGGAATACCCAGTAATAATACTTGAGAATGAGAGGTGATTTGACAATGAACTTGCGAACTACTACATCCTCAAATAGAATACCTCCACCCAGGGAAAGTAAAAAGCCAACGAATGCTACTAATAAAGTAACAGTGAGCAAATCATTTTTGTTCTTTGGAATATTGTCTTTGTAGTAAGGGTAAAATTTATAAAATACAGAACTTAATCCAAAGCCTGCAAATCCATAGAAGAAATGGCCCATCACAATAAAGGCCCTCGTGAGACCATACTCTTCAGGCGTGAATAAACCTTCTTTTACAAAGAGGTAAGTATTGAGTGCTCCAAAAGCAAATCCAATATAGATAAGAATAGAGGAAATTATACTCTGCCTTCGTATGGTACTCACGTGGTAAAAATAGTGAAATGATGTATTGAGATGAAGTAGCGCTTTGTTTAGTCAAAAACTATACGGAAACTCTTATAGACCTATTTGGGTGAATGGAAAATCAATTTGATTAGAAAAGATAATCATGATTGCTTGTCTCCAGATAATTGGTGATTTCTCAAATGAATTAGTTTAGTGAAGGAAGCCAATCTGCATCGGACACTACGTTTTATAGCTTTAACTACATAGTTTTTGGAGCAATGCACTTGCCTTTAATCAAATTCAAAAAAATAAATCAAAAACATATTATAAAACATAAAACCTTCGTATAATAATATAACTAATTACAATCAGCATCAGCAATATCAATAATGTGATCCACAACGATGAGTTGACTTTAATATCGAGTTTCTTACGCCGTTGTTTTCTTTTTACCGTTTTCTTTTTCAGATCATAATTCAATTGATCTACGAGCTGCCTGATGTCGGGTTTTTGTTTGAATACTTGTAAACCTTCTAAAGCTTCTGATTCAAAATCACCTTCCAGCAATTGCTTTTCTACCTCATGTTGTTTTTCATTAGAAAGCTCTCCCTGCAGATACTGTATCAGTATTTCCTGATCTACATCAGGATTAAGATGGGCAAGTATGTCCTTTAAATTCTCTTTCATTTTCTGGTCACTTCTCCTAATTTTTTTTCCACTGATATTCTCAAATTTCTTTTCCCGTTTTGAATAAAACTTTTCACCTGCATCTGCGTGAAGCCGGTGGATTGGCTTATTTGCTGGTAACTTTTCTTTTCCAGGTAAAACAAAGTTACACATTGCTTTTGCTCATTACTGAGTTCACTTATAGATAGCTCAAGCAAAGTATAAATCTTTTCATTTTCTATTAGTGCTGTCCGGTCTTCTTTTGATTCTGCAATAGGATACTGTTCATTGATTTCCTGTGTATATTTCCCGTGCTTGCTCCTAAGTCGCATCAGGCAATAATTTTTGGCCACCATATATAACCAGGATTTGAAATAGTCAATCTGATATTTGTCAACCTCTGTAAGTACTTTCAAAAAAATTTGTTGAACCGCATCTCTTGCATCTTCTTCATTTTTTAAATATTTCATGCATAGGCCTAACAACAATAATGTATAACGTTCCAACAGAGAGCCCATCCAATCCGGGTTTTTATCCCTATGGTAATGCTCCAGTAATTCTGTATCAGTAATATGATTCCTTGCTGCCTTCACAAATGAAAAATAGCTAATTTCATTTGTAGAGATGCAGAATGCTTAAAATTTCATAAAGCATATTTTAATGAACAACGCCATTTGCACTGTACCAGTAGCACCGCTCCGCATGCAACCAGCGCACCAAAGTGAAATGATCAGCCAGGTATTATTTGGTGAGTGCCTAAGTGTTTTAGAACAGACCGGTGAGTGGTGTAAGGTAAGAGGGCTCTATGATGGATATGAAGGGTGGCTTACTTTTCATTTGATCACTCCAACAGAAATCAGTACAGAAGTTCTTGATGTAAAATATATCGCTTCGGATTTGATAAACGAGATTTCATTTAGTAATCAAAAGTTTTACATTCCCATGGGTGCAAGTTTGCCCTTTTTTAATGAATCAAATAGCATGTTGTGGGATGTGAGGTATATCTATAATGGAAAATATAAAGACATTCATGAGATATTCAATTCAGCTAGATTTAGAGAAACACTTTTGCAATGGCTGCATGCACCTTATTTTTGGGGCGGTAAGACCTTGATGGGTGTGGATTGCAGCGGTTTCGTCCAAACTGTTTTTAAGGTTTTTGGCATTCGCCTGAAACGCGATGCCTGGCAACAGGCGGAGCAAGGCAGAGCGGTTGATTGTTTACTTCATTCTCAATTTGGTGATCTTGCTTTTTTTAAAAATAAAAATGAAAGGATCGTTCATGTAGGCATATTGTTGAACACTCATGAAATCATTCATGCATCCGGTAAGGTAAGGATCGATACAATCAATGGAAAGGGAATATGGAACGAAGAAACCAAAAAACTAACCCACGCACTACATTCTATCCGAAGAGTTATTTCGACTTAAATAAGTTGAATATAGCAGTATCCCAGTTGAGCATCTTGATAGCAGTAAAAATAAGAATAACAGCAAATACCTTTTTTAATAACTCTTTATCCAGTTTTAAGGCCATTATACTTCCCAGGTACCCTCCAATCAGGAAACCAAAAGCAATCAACGCAATCACTTTAAAATCAATAGGAAAGCCCATCGCTTTACAATCCGTATAATATTTATAAAATGCTACTGCTGCAACAGGCACAGTTAGCAGGCCAAGCGAAGTGCCCTGGGCCTGATGTTGTGTATAGTGTAAAAAGTATACGAGTGCAGGCACTATAATAATACCACCACCAATGCCTACAAGCCCGCTCAGCATACCTGCAAATAAGCCCACTACTATGATGATCAACATGATCTGTACTGTCATTGGTTTTGATTTTTGAATTTGCATTTCAGGAAGAAAAATTTTGTTTATAAAGTTTAATAGCTTCCCTGATCACTTGAAAGGCAATTTCCCTGTCTTGGAATTCCTTTATTTGTACTTCTTTGTTTTCAAGCACTTTGTATTGCTCAAAATAATTACGCAGTTCATTAAAAAAATGTTTAGGCAGCTCGTTTATATTCGTGATGTAATTAACTGCCGGATCTTTGGAAGCGACCGCAATTATTTTATCATCCTGCTCCCCGGAATCTATCATTTGCATATTACCGATCACTGTAGCCTCCACCAAACATAATGGCTGAATAGATTGAGAGCATAATACCAGAATATCGAGCGGATCACCATCTTGTCCTAGCGTCTGGGGAATAAATCCATAGTTGACGGGATAATGAAATGATGAGTAAATAACCCTATCCAATTTTAATAAGCCCGAAGGTTTATCAATTTCGTATTTCGTTCTGGATCCCTGTGGAATTTCCACCAAAGCATTAACAACAGATGGCGCTGATGGGCCGTAAGATGCGCCATGCCAGGGATGAAGCACATGGGTTGTTTTCATGCTTGAAATAATTTATAACCTAAAAAAGTAAAGAAAAGCCCACCAGCCACACTGATCGTGGTGTATAATATAAATAAAAGCCATTTACCCTCCACAAGGAAATTATTTCCTTCCATAGTAAATGCAGAGAAAGTAGTAAAACCACCACAAAATCCTGTGATCAGCAAAGCTTTTAAGGGTTCATTCATTCCATTTTTCAAAAGGAGAGCGGCTAGTAAGCCAATCGCAAAGCAACCTGTCAGGTTTACAAGCAAAGTGCCATAAGGAAATTGTGCAACATTGAAATGGCGCTGCAACAGGTATCGTATAATACTTCCTGAAGCCCCACCGATCCCTATGTATAATAATTGCTTCATCATGGCAGAGAATCATTATTAGAAAAAGAATACTTCAAGTCAACCAACCATACATGATTGATCTTTTGGATCTTCAATGAATCTCTCTTTTTTTTGTAAGTGTTTGCATAGGTAACGATGGTATTGCTGTCATTGAGCGTACGGACATCGTAGATAGTTATATTGGCCTCCTTGTATTGCCTTTTATCATCCCTGCTCATCCTGTTTTTATAATTACGTTGAAATGCATCGAGGTATTGAATATTCAGGGAATCCTGAATCATATAATTTTTGGCATTATCATAATCCCCTTCTAATGCAGAACGAATAAAGTTGCGGGCAGCATCTGCATCATTTTCAGATGAGGTTGATCCTGCATCATTAGAACAGGCATAAAAAAATTGCAGAAATAAAAAGCTGAAATAAATGCTTCTCATTCCTGCAAAGTAAAGAATATAGAACAACAAACTAATTTAGAATGGATAGGGAGTATTGCCTGCAAAATAGAATAGCAAATGGTACATAACCTTTTGACTTTAATCTCTCCGCCTTTCTCTATCGTAATAACCCCGATCTTTCCGTTCGGCTTTTAGTGCTTCTTCCTGCTCCATTTCCTTTTGCCCTTCCGCATTGTAAGCCTTTAGAATGGCCTTAACCAGACGGTGACGCACCACATCTTCTTCGTCTAGTTCTATATATCCGATCCCTTCTATATCACGAAGTATTCGGCTTGCTTTTTCAAGTCCACTGCGTTGATTTCGCGGCAGATCTACCTGTGTTAAATCGCCTGTTATAATGGCTTTGGCATTGGAGCCAATCCTTGTTAAAAACATTTTGATCTGTACGTCAGTTGCATTTTGAGCTTCATCGAGAATGATAAATGCATGGTCAAGCGTACGTCCCCGCATGTAGGCAAGGGGCGCTATTTCAATTGTGCGGGTACTCATATAGTACCCCAACTTATCTGCAGGAATCATATCGTCCAGTGCATCATATAATGGGCGCAGGTAAGGATCAATTTTTTCCTTGAGATCACCGGGAAGAAAACCTAAATTTTCTCCTGCCTCTACTGCGGGCCTTGTTAATATAATTTTTTTGACTGCTTTATTCTTCAATGCCCTTACAGCCATGGCAACTGCCGTATAGGTTTTACCCGTACCAGCAGGACCGATCGCAAACACCACATCATTTTTTTCCACAGCCGTCACCAGCCGCTTTTGATTGGCAGTTCTTGCTCTTACCGTTTTACCATTCGGACCAAAGACAAGAATGTCATTCGGATTACGCTCAACAAAATTGTCAATCGTTTCCGCATCATCACCACCGAGTATTTGCTCAAAATAATTTTCGCTCATGTGGCCGTTACGTTCAAGGTATTGAACGATGAGGTCAATTTTTTCTTTAGCGCCATCCACCTGTTCCGGAGCTCCGCTTAGTTTTAATTGTGTACCACGGGAAAGAATTTTTAATAGTGGGAATTTCTTTTTTAAGATATCAAGTTTGCCATTATTTACGCCGAAAAATTCAATAGGGTTTACCGTTTGTAGGTTGATGATAGTTTCTCTCAATGCATTTTATTTAAAATAAATAATCCTTGCTTATGCTTTTGTCTATGAGCTAATGATTACAATATAGAGTAGCAACTGCAAAATAAATAACGATACTTGTTCACATATTGTTAATTGTATAAATTGATGTATTGGCTGCTCTATTTCTAAAAAAGCAGTCGAACTGATCACTACGCAGGCAGCACTATATCAAAGCAGTAGGAATTTTGCATATCACCATATATCAACCTCCTTTTTGGTAAGTAGGTTCGCCTTCTTTAATTTCACCTCAACCTATCGGATATGAAATACTTGTTGCTTTGTTTCTGTGTTATTGCTTTCTTTTGTGGTACAACCCAGGACCTGGGTTATTATTTGCCGGACAGTGTGCAATACAATCCTGCTATACCTAAACCCAACACTATTATTCATCATGAAGTAGGGGAGTGGCATGTTACACACGACCGTTTGGTTGATTACATGAAGGCCATTGCTTCTGCTGCACCTGACCGTGTGAAGATGGAAACTATTGGGCTTACTTATGAAAACCGTCCGCAGGTATTGCTCATTTTTACTTCTCCACAAAATCATAAAAACCTTGAGCAAATAAGGCAACAGCATATTGCCTTATCCGATCCCACTAAATCTACATCCATTGATATTGAAAATATGCCCGCTGTTGTGTGGATTGGGCATTCCATACATGGCAATGAACCCAGTGGTACCAATGCAGCGCTCATCAGTGCATATTACCTCGCCGCAGCACAAGGCAAAAATATAAATGACCTTTTGGAAAATGTAATCATATTATTCGATCCTTCTTTTAATCCTGATGGCCTGCAAAGATTTTCAACATGGGTAAATCAGCATAAAAGTAAAAACCTGGTGACTGATCCCAATTCAAGAGAGTTTAATGAAGTGTGGCCCGGCGGAAGATTTAATCATTACTGGTTTGATCTCAATCGTGACTGGCTTCCCGCTGTCCATGTTGAAAGTCAAAATCGCCTGGCAGTTTTTCATCAATGGAAGCCAAATATTTTGACCGACCATCATGAGCAAGGCAGCAATGCTACATTCTTTTTCCAGCCTGGCGTACCATCTCGTGTAAACCCCCTGACCCCCGCAAAAAATCAGGAGCTGACTGCAAAACTGGGAAAGTACCATGCTGCATTTTTAGACCGCATTGGTTCATTATATTTTACAAAAGAAGCTTATGATGATTATTATTATGGAAAAGGTTCTACTTATCCAGATGTGAATGGAGCGATAGGTATTTTGTTTGAACAGGCATCTAGCCGGGGACATGCACAACAAACTGCCAATGGAATTTTGCGTTTTCCTATGACGATCAGAAATCAATTCACCACTACACTATCCACGCTGGAAGGCGCTAAGAATTTGAGAAAAGAATTCCTTTCTTTTCAGCGTGACTTTTATAAAACATCAGCTACAGAATCATCAGCCGCCGCTACCAAGGCCTATTTATTTGGCGATTCAAAAGATAAGGGTAAGAATGCTGAATTTATCACAATGCTTAAGCGTCACCAGATCGAAATCTATGACCTTAAAAATAATTTGAAGGCGGGGGGGTATGATTTTAAAAACGGTAGTGCTTACGTAGTGCCCGCTGCACAAAACCAACATCGCCTGATACGCGGCATTTTCGACAAAACCCTTTCATACAAGGACAGTCTTTTCTACGACATTACCTCATGGACCATGCCGCTTGCTTATGGATTGCCGTATGCAGAACTCGGCTCTGCGCAATACAACCAAAACATGTTGGGGGAAAAAGTAATAACTGCTGCAAAGCCTGTACAAAACTCATTTTTGAAAAGTGAATATGCTTATCTGTTCGAATGGAGCGAACTGCTTGCACCTGCAGCCTTGTATGAAATTCAAAATGCAGGTATTGGTACAAGAGTAGCCACAGCATCTTTTGAGATACTGGTGAATGGAACTTCGAAAAAATTTGATGCAGGCACCATTATGATTCCTGTACAAATGCAAACTTGGGCAAGCGATAAAATATTCGAAACATTAAAATCTGTTTCGCAAAAATATAATTTACAATTGCATACGCTCACCACTGGTTCTGTGTTATCCGGCAGCGATATAGGCAGCAGCAGGTTAGCCAATATTACTAAACCTGTTGTAGCCATGATCACAGGACCTGGTGTGAATGCAACTGACGCAGGTGAATTCTGGTATCTGATGGATCAGCGTATGAACATTCCTGTTACTCATTTAGAGCCGGGAATATTTAACCGCGTTGATTTGGGTAAATACAATACAATAGTGCTGGTTGGGGGGAATTATAATGAACTAAATAAGGAAAAACTAAAAACATGGGTGCAGGCAGGTGGCAACTTAATAGCTTTGGAGGAAGCCGTGACATGGGCATCGCAATCCGGCATCAGTAATGTCACATTCAAAAAAGCAAAAGGTGGGGCTGATAGTGTACAGATGCTTGCCTATGTTGACAAGGAGCAAATAGAAGGGGCGCAGCAAGTTCGCGGTGTTATCTTGAGGGCTGAAGCCGACCTTACCCATCCGCTTGCCTTTGGGTATTCTTATCCATATATAAGTTTATTTAAGTCGAACAGGGTATACATGGAAAAAAGTAAAAACCCCTTTGCCACGCCATTTTATTATAAGGAAAAACCTTTACAAAGCGGATGGATGAGCAGGCAAAATGCAGATGCAGCAAAAAACTCTGCAGCTGTTATAATCAGCGGCCTTGGATCAGGTAAAGTGATCTCAATTGCAGATAATCCAAATTTCAGGGCTTTTTGGCTATCTGGAACTAAGCTTATGATGAATACCATTTTCTTCGGACGTATGGTTGATACTGGTTTCAGTGCGGGAGAATAGTTAATGGTTTCATTTTTGTATGCACACTATTAAATATAATTTATGAGTAAAGAATATAGCCACAACATTGATGAGAAAATGAATGATAAAAAAGGAGAGGAGGAAGTGAACCAACCCCTTGTTAATGAGAATGAGATTGAAAGAAAGGCCCAACAACGGGCACCTGTCAGCAGCACCGATGAAGTTCAAAACCGGGTAAGGCAGGAGGGTGAAGAAGGAAGAGTAGATCCTGATATTTCCAGTGAAGTAAGCGGCGAACCCAATATAGATTATGCTATAAAAAAATAGTTGTTCATTTATTCAATCTTTCTAACGGCTTCGGCCGTTTTTTTGGCACAAGACTGGTTTATTTTGCTAAATATTTAGTTTGGCAGCACAATCCTATGCCAACTGACACTGGTATTAATCAAAATGCACGAAACGAACATAGGGGCAATAACACGATCAAAACCCTGAAGATTGGACTACAGGTGATGAAATCATAACAGGTGCACAACGTTCTTATTTAAAAACTTTATCAGATGAAGCTGGTGAAGAACTCGATCAAAACCTTATGAAAGCTGAAGCCTCGAAAAGATAGAGAACTACAGCAAAAGACCGGGGAGATAATAAAAAGGATCAAAAAGAATGATTTTTAGACATTCATTTCTTTAGTTTTATATCTTATTAAAAACCCTTTTCTCCTATGTAGTCTTCAATTGCGCAGTTGAACTTTAGATTTATATCTTATTTAAAAACTCTTTTTCTCCTGTGCCCTTTGCATCGGCGTCACTCCTGTGGACTGGCCCCTACCTGCCCCGGCTTTTTGTTTGAATACCTGGAAGCGTGAAGGTTCAGCTGATATGTTACCAATGATATTATTCTCCTCGTTGATATCTGCTGTTTCTTTATACGGATCGAGTTGCACTGATTTTACTTCTTTATCTTTTGCAAAAAACTTGGTGACATTGTTTTCATTTTGCCTCCACACCTGTGCAGGTATCCGGTCTATTTCTTTAGTACCATCTTTATATGTCCACTCAACTATTATAGGCATTACTAATCCACCTTTATTGGAAAATTTTAATTCATAAAAATGTTTGTTTGCCAGCTTCATTTTAGTGTTTTCATCTAAGGGCTCAAAATTCCCACCAAGAGTAGCCTTGTATTTTGCCGTATCGTAAGGCTCAATACCGCGGGCATATCTCCAGTAAAAATCACGCAAAGCAGTATCAGCATCAGTGGCAAATCGTATGGATTTATCTTCGCGGTTACGGATCTTGGAAAGGTCTTCAAATGTGGATACATTAGGCTTTGCCAGGCTCAACATCGTATCTCGTGCAGCAGGGGGTGTGGCATTGAGGTCGGCACGGGCATACTTTACCGAGTCTAATGAAATATCTGAAGCATCTGTACCAAAGAACCATCCCCTCCAAAACCAGTCGAGGTCTTCGGCAGTGGCATCTTCAATGGTGCGGAAAAGATCAGCCGGTGTGGGATGCTTGAAAGCCCAGCGGCGTGCATATTCTTTGAATGCATAATCAAATAATTTTCGCCCAACGATTGTCTCTCTCAGTATGTTTAATCCGGTTGCAGGCTTGCCATAAGCATTGCTGCCAAAATTTCTGATATTTTCACTATTAGTCATTATGGGTTCCAACTGGTCTTTAGGCAGCTTCATATATTCTGCTATTTCTCTTGCAGGCCCGCGACGCGATGGATATTTATTATCCCAAAGTTCCTGCGACAAATGTTGCACATAAGAATTTAATCCTTCATCCATCCATGTCCACTGGCGCTCATCACTATTTACGATCATTGGGAAAAAGTTATGGCCCACTTCATGGATGATTACGCCAATGGTTCCGTATTTAGTTTGTTCACTATATGTGCCGTCCTTATTCGTCCTCCCGTTATTAAAACAGATCATGGGATATTCCATTCCACTCGAAGCTTCTACACTGATAGCAACAGGATAAGGGTAAGGTATCGTAAAATCTGAATATGTTTTAATGGTATGTGCAACAGCTCTGGTAGAATAACGCAACCATAGCGCATAAGCTTCTTTGGGATAATAGCTCATGCACATTATTTTCTTTCCTTCCACTGTTACCGGCATAGCATCCCATACGAATTTGCGGCTGGCTGTCCAGGCAAAATCACGAACATTATTGGCATGATAAACCCATGTTTTTTTACTGTTGGTTTTTTCTTTTTCATTCTCTTTAGCTTCTGCCAGTGTCACTACTTCGAGTGGTTCTTTTGCAGTTTTCGCTTTATTCCAGCGAGCTAATTGAGCAGGTGTCAAATTTTGCGCATAATTCTGACATTCCCCCGTAGAGCCTACTATGTGATCTGCAGGCACTGTCATCTCCACTTTGAAATTTCCAAACGATAAGGTGAATTCACCACTTCCAGCGAACTGTTGGTTTTGCCAGCCTGCATAATCATTATACACACAAAGGCGTGGATACCATTGAGACATGGTAAATACATGGTTGCCGTCTTCCGGAAAATATTCAAGGCCTCCGCGTCCGCCCTGCACCTGGCGATCTGGGATACGGTAATTCCAGTCAATATTCAAGATGTATTTTTGTCCGGGCTTCAATGGCAGAGGCAGATCCACCCGCATCATGGTTTTGTTGATCAGGTAGGTTAATTTTTTGCCTGCGGCATCAGTAAGTTTGGTAATGTTCACTCCAAAATCATTTTCTGTATTAATACCGGGCAATTTCTGCAAAGCATCAACGGTTGTTTGCCTTGCCATAGGATTGCTGTTTTGATAGTTGGCGTTTTGCGTAGCGCTGTGTTCATTCTCATCTAGTTGTATCCACAGGTAAGTAAGTACATCAGGTGAATTATTAAAATAAGTAATGGTCTCACTGCCTTTCAGGCGTAATGCTTTTTCATCGAGTTCACATTTGATATTATAGTCAACCCTTTGTTGCCAGTACTTTGGCCCGGGCGCTCCGCTTGCTGTTCTGTATTCATTGGGCGTAGGTAAGGTGGTGCCCAATTGTTCAAACTTATTACCGTGATTAGAACCAGGATTATTTTGTAGGTTTTGCCCGAATGAACCCGAGCATATTACTAATGTAGCTAGTAGTAAAAAAAATTTATTCATAAATATTGTCATTTTAAGCAAATGATGCATAGCGTTCAATTGCCATTTTTAGTGCAAGGCTGAAAATGGCTGCAGATACAAATATCACCCATTCCCGTCTTGGTATTTTTAATAAATTAATGAAAAGGTAAGCGATCAACAGAATTACAAAAACTATGATGATCTGTCCTGCTTCCAAACCTAAATTGAAGCCTAACAAAGACCAACCCAGGCTTTGATCATTTGCCAGCATGAACCGTAAGGTATTCGCAAAGCCCAAACCATGAATGAGCCCGAAAAATAAGGCCAGGAAATAATTAAGCCGTACATTCTTAGGTGTATAGTTTTTTTGAATAAGATTGATGAAGGCTGTGCATACAATAGTACATGGTATCAGGAATTCAACTAATTCTGTTTCTAATTCTATTATATTCAAAGTACTCAAAGCAAGTGTGATAGAATGGCCTATCGTAAAAGCAGTTACTAAAATCAATACCTGCTTCCAGTCTTTGATTGTATAAACAGAAGCCAGTACGAACACAAATAAAATATGGTCTAATGCATCAATGCTGATAATATGATCCCAACCAAGCTTAAAATAAAAGCCTAAGTCATTCATGCAAAAGCTGTTTTAACCTTTTAAAAAATATTTACTTTAAAATAAAGCAGAGTTTTGCAGTTAGAAAAAATTATTCTTTTAATGGCATTTCTGTTTGTTAAATGGTTGACTCTTTCACTATTTGGATTATTTCATCCATTTTATGTGAGTGTCACAGAGATTAATCATAATGCAAATAATAAAACGATTGAGATTAGTTGTAAAATATTTTCCGAAGACCTGGAAAAGATCTTGAGAAAGAATTACAAAGCTCCCGTTGATCTTGCAAATGAAAAGCTGCATCCCCTGAACAATAAATTGATCCAGAATTATTTTTTAAAAAATCTTTCAGTCAATCCCGAAGGTAAAGTTGCAAAACTCAATTATATAGGTTTTGAAAAAGAATCTGCTGCTGTTTATTGTTATTTTGAGATCACTAATATTTCTTCCATAAAAAAACTAGATATCACCAATAGTATTCTTCAGGATTTTTCTGATCAGCAGACCAACATTATGCATGTAATGGTGAATGGCAAGCGCACAAGCACCAAGCTTGATTATCCTAAAAAGCAGGCGAGTTTTAATTTTTGATTTTTCTCGTGCCGAAAGCCGACCGTTGGGTATGAATATTTTTTTCCGCAAAAGATGCAAAGGTAAAAAATGCAAGAATTGAGGTTTCAATAGCTGTCTCGGTTTCTTCCCCTTGCTTCACTTAAATGAATTTATTTGCGCCTTTGCCTTTCATCTCCGGTATTTTTGCCTGCCTGTGCAGACGGGCGTGAAAACTCTTTGATGTGATTGTATTCTTCAGCAAAGCATTAAATTTATACAAACACACTTCATGACTGCTTTCAATCGCCGTTCCTTTTTACAGGCAACAGGCATTACGGCTGCTACGGCTTTCTTATCATCAATCACGCAACCTGCATGGAGCCGCAATTTAAAACAGGTGATCAATGAAGCGAGTAAAATGTCGCCGGATGTACTGGCCACAGAAGAAGAATTCTGGTATTACATACAACAAGCATTCACTGTATCATCATCTATCATCAACCTGAATAATGGGGGTGTATCTCCTGCACCCAAAACCGTGCAGGAAGCCATGAAAAGATATTACGATTACAGTAATGAAGCGCCCAGCTATTATATGTGGCGCATACTGGATCAGGGACGTGAGACCTTGCGAAACAATCTTGCAAAACTTGGGGGCTGTAGTGCAGAAGAAATAGTAATCAACCGCAATTCTTCTGAAGGTCTTGAAACCGTGATTTTTGGAATGCAGTTGAAAGCAGGGGATGAAGTAGTGCTTTCCAAACAAGACTATCCCAACATGATCAATGCCTGGAAACAAAGGGAACAAAGAGACGGATTAAAGCTGGTATGGGTAAATCTTGAACTCCCTTCAGAAGATGAGCAATACATAATTAATCAATATGTTTCCCAATTTTCATCCCGGACAAAAGTGGTGCATATCACACATGTCATCAACTGGAACGGCCAGATTATACCGGTACGAAAAATAGCTGACGCAGCAAAAAAGCGAAACATAGAGGTGGTGGTGGATGGCGCACATTCATTTGCACATTTCGATTTTAAAATATCGGATCTTGGTGCAGATTATTTTGCGGCAAGCCTGCACAAATGGTTGTATGCTCCCATTGGCAGTGGTATGCTTTATGTAAAAAAAGAAAAGATTAAAAGCCTATACCCACTCTTTGCAACTGATGTTCCACTAAAAGATGACATCAGAAAATTTGAACACCTCGGGACCCGTCCTTTTTTCATTGAGCAAGCTATTAACAAGGCAATAGAATTTCATGAAATGATTGGCATTGAAAGAAAAGAAAAGCGGCTTCATTATTTAAAAAATTACTGGATGGAAAAAGTGAAAGACATTCCTAAAGTGAAATTGCACACATCATTAAAATCAAAATGGGCTTGTGCCATCGGTATGGTGTCGGTGGAAGGAAAAAAGCCCGGCGAGCTGCATGATTATCTTTTTGCCAATTATAAAATACATGCTACAACCATAGAATGGGAAAACATAAAAGGAGTACGCATAACGCCCAATGTATATACTACTGCTAAAAATCTTGATCTGTTGGTGGAGGGGATTGAAAAGTTTGCAAAATTGGTTTAGTACACATAAGATCAGCAATATTTAAAAACATTCTCCGATACTGATAAATACTTATTGATTTCACAAAGCTGTTGCAGGACATTCTGTGATACTAACATTTCGGTTACTTTTGTTAATGATCAATGACTGGTGAATGCAAAATCCTAAAGGAAAACTGATAGCGGTAGGAGGGGCTGAGGATAAAGGTACAGATCTCGAAAAAGGCGAAATACACCGCAACAATCTAAATTTTTTTGAGCTTGGTATCCTGCGTCGTGTAGCTGAAGAAACCGGTGGCAGCTTAGCCAGAATAGAGGTGATCACTACAGCTTCCATGATACCACAGGAAGTGGGTAATAATTACCTGAATGCTTTTGGAAAAATCGGTTGCGTAAATATTGGTGAAATGCATATCCGCAACCGGCGTGACGCAGACAATGAAGATTACATTGATCGTATAAGTAACTGTGATGCGGTGATGTTTAGCGGAGGTAATCAATTGCGTTTGTCAGCTACTTTCGGGGGTACTGATTTTCTGCGCATTATCCAGGATAAATATATCAACGAAAACTTTGTAATAGCAGGTACAAGCGCAGGAGCTATGGCCATGAGCCGCACCATGATCTATGAAGGAAATGCCACAAGAGCACACTTCAAAGGTGAAGTAAAAATTGCAACAGGACTTGGCTTCATAGATAATGTGATCATTGATTCACATTTTGAAAAACGTGGAAGGTTTGGAAGGCTTGCGCAGGCAGTTGCCGCAAACCCATCCTGCATCGGCATTGGATTGGGAGAAGACACGGGCATGCTGATACTGGAAGGAAATAAAATGGAGGCAATAGGAAGCGGGCTCGTGATCATTGTAGATGGGCATGACATCAAACATTGCAACATTGCTGATATACCTGATGGTAATCCGATCAGCATAGAAAACCTAAAAGTGCATTTCTGTGAAAAAGGGAATGGCTACATCCTGCGAGAAAGAAAATTTTTGATGGAAGCACAGGAAGGTTCTATTATTAAAAAACAGGTAGAGGTTGAGTGATCATTCCACTTTTACGAGGTAATAATTCTTTTTACCTTTTTGTACCAATAAGTATTTTCCATGAAATAGCATTGTACTGTCAACAACAGACTGTACGCTATCAACCTTATTTCGATTGATGCTTACTCCACCATTTAGAATCATTTTTTTTGCTTCGCCGCGACTGGGGAAAATAGATGTATCAGATAAAAAAGCTATTGCATCAACACCTGTTTCTAATCTTGATTTTTCATAAAAGACCTTTATAATTCCTTCTAAATTTTCAAGATCATCAATGCTTAGATCTTCTGCTTTAGCTGTCTGTTGTTCAAATAATTTTTCTGTAGTCTGAATCGCCTTTTGCAATTCCTCTTCACCATGTACGAAGCGGGTCACTTCTTCTGCAAGCCTTTTCTGCAGCACGCGAATGCTCTTATTTTTTTCATGTTCTTCATTAATATTTTCTATTTCTTCTTTATTTAAAAATGTAAAAATCCTGATCCATTTCTCCGCATCGTCATCTGCTGCATTAAGCCAAAACTGGTAAAATTGATAAGGTGAAGTTTTTTGTGTATCCAGCCAGATATTGCCCTGTTCCGTTTTACCAAACTTTCCTCCATCTCCTTTTGTGATCAATGGGTTTGTGAAAACAAAAGCTTCCCCACCGGATTTCCGCCTGATGAGTTCAGTACCTGTTGTCATATTGCCCCACTGATCGCTGCCACCAAATTGAAGTTTGCAGTTTTTATTCTCGTAAAGCCAAAAGAAATCATAGCCCTGCATTAATTGGTATGTAAATTCCGTATAGCTGATGCCTGTTTCTCCTTCAATCCTTTTTTTTACGCTTTCTTTTGCCATCATATAATTGATAGTGATGCGTTTACCCGTATCTCTCAGGAATTCGATAAACGAAATATTTTTAAACCAGTCATAGTTATTAACCATTTCAGCAGCGTTGCTTTTTTCACTATTGAAATCAAGGAATAACTGGAGTTGTTTTCCGATTCCAGCCGAATTTTTTTGAAGAACCTCTTCAGTAAGAAAAGATCTTTCTTCGCTCTTCCCCGACGGATCACCCACCATGCCGGTTGCTCCGCCAATCAATGCAATAGGTTTGTGTCCGGCCTTTTGAAGATGTACCAACAAAATAATGGGAACAAGACTTCCGATATGCAGACTATCAGCTGTGGGATCAAAACCTACATAACCCGTTGTCACTTCTTTGATTAACTGCTCCTCCGTCCCTGGCATTATATCGTGAATCAAACCCCGCCAACGCAGTTCTTCTATTAAATTCATGAATCTTAATTTCTTTAGAACAAAAATAAGGTAACAAGCAAGCGCTCATTATTATTAATTATTCATAACATGTTCTAATTAAATAGCCTGATTCTTAGGATTTGAAAGGGAAAAGATTACTTTTGTTCATGCAGCCTTACCCCCTGAAACTTTGTCTCTTGTCAAGTAAGTTCTCCAATTTAAGTTTAATGAAATTGCTCCTTCTGTTTATTGCTTTTCTGTTTTTCTTTTCTAATGCTTCTAAAGCACAGTTTCGCAAGTATTCGAATGAATTTTTGAACATTGGTGTTGGGGCACGTGGGTTAGCTATGGGAAGTGCACAAGTAGCATCGGTCAACGATGGTACTGCCGGTTATTGGAATCCTGCAGGGCTTACAGG
>MWVX01000108.1_pt1 | contig 22571 bp, 21 predicted proteins | sample 1047311 | NCBI WGS metagenome assembly MWVX01 (sample SAMN06349984, study PRJNA376086) | soil metagenome | isolation source: MtG-4 sample Antarctic (ecotone) soil | place: Antarctica | collected 2015-01-13 | reverse complement strand
GGTCATGTAACAAAAGAGATGCTGGTGGAATTCATCTGATGAATATAAAGTTTAACCACCGCTTCGAACATTTTCTTGGTCTTTGAAAAACAAATCGTTCTTCGCTGCAATCTTTTTAAGTGAGTGCGAAAGTTCAGATTCTGTCTCTCGATTCGTTGCGTTCCTACTTTGCCAATCCAATGACGAACTTCGGGAATCAAGTTTTGATATGACTCCCAATTATCTGTGCAGTAGCGCGTAATCTGCACAGCAGACAGTTTTTCAAGTAATTTCCGCAGGCTTTCATCAGTTCTTCTGCCAAGAGAAAAAGCCAGCATTTGTCGGTCTTTCGGAGAATATGCCAGCCACAGCCAGCATTGATTCTTTTTCTTTTCGACGAACGACCACATTTCATCAAGTTCGACATCCGCCACGCGACTGGGAAGTTTTTCGGGCGGCAGGTTTTCTGCTTGCTCACGAATCAACTTCATGACAGTTGTTGCCGAAACTCGCAACACTCGCGCCGTATCGCGGATGCCTGAACCGTTCAGACACATCGGCACGACCAGTTCTCTGACGTATTTCAAATATGCTCGATAGCTATATTTGAGAATAAACTGTTTGCCGCAATCGTTACATCGATAGCGTTGTTTTGTCTGCTTGTTTGTGCCATTCTTCTTGATGTTCAGGCTTGAACAAGCGGGACAAGTTATTGATTCAAATTGCACACTTGAATTTTAGCTTGTCCTTTCTTTCAAACATCTTTTCTGTTACACGACCGAAAAAGTTTGTATTGATAATTCGCGTAATTTGGCATTTAAAAGTTTGGCAATAACTGGTGAGCCTTCTCAGGCAGCTATGACTGGAAAATCCAGATTATCAGCCCGGCAGCTTTTCATTATTAAAAACTGAGTTTTAACTCCGACGCTTTTTGCGCTTAGCTAAAATAGCGATAACCGCAATCAAAATAATCGCTCCGATAATCAGAAAAAAATAAAGCCTGCGCTGACCGAATGCGCCGGACGAATTTCCGTTTGAATTTTTACCGTCAATCCACCAGGCATCCTGCGCGAAATAGACGTTTGATTTCGCGCTCCACGCATACATTGCTTGCAGCCCGCTTTTGTAAGCCGCGCCCGATTGCGGTTCGTAGAGCCACAAATACGGGACATCACGGGCGAGAATTTCCTGCGCTTCAAAATAATACGCGGCGCGTTTTTGCCTGTCCGTTTCAGAGGCGGCGAGTTCAAAAAGCTCGTCAATTCGCGGGTTGCGATAACCCGCGCCGTTTGAAAACGGAATCGCGCCGATGTTGCTTGAAACCACCGTTCGTTTAACGCCGATGTCCGGGTCGGGTCCGTTCTCGAAAGAAGCGAATCCGAGGTCAAAATCTTTTTTGATATAAACCCGGTCAACCGCCGCGCTGAATTCCATCTGCTCCAAATCAACGGCGATGCCGACTTCGCGCAGTTGGTCGCGCAACCCTTCGATGACTTTCGCGTAACTCGGCGCGTAAACATATTTCAGATGAAACCTCGCGCCATCGCCGCCCGGTTTGTATCCGGCTTCGTCAAGCATTTGATTGGCGAGCGGCAAATTTCTTTCATATCTAAAAACATTCGGATTATGCGCCCATTTGAGCAGACTCGAAATCGGACCCGTCGCCGCCGTTCCTTTGCCGAAGGCGACTTTTTCGACGATATAATTTTTATCAATCGCGTAAGCCATCGCCCGTCTGACGCGCACATCCGAAAGCGGCGCATTATTCAGATTTAGCACAACCGTTTCGACACCGGCAAAGCCTTCGCGTCCTTTGTCGGTAACGACGACGTTCGGCATTTTGCTCAAACGCTCGATGTCGAGCGGTGTCGGGTTCAGAAAATAATCCGCCTCGCCGTTTTCAAAGGCAATCGCGGCGGTCGCGCTGCTCGGCATCACTTTATAAACCACGCGGTCTAAATACGGCTTGCCCGTTTTGAAATACTTCTCGTTGCGGGCGAGCGTGATATGGTCGCCTTTTGCCCATTCCTGAAATCTGAACGAGCCGCTGCCGACGGGTTTGACGTTATAAGGATTGGTCAGCGGATCTGTATTTTCGTAAAGATGTTTGGGCATTACGGGCGCGTTGGTCACGTCAATTAATTGCAGAAATGCGGCGTAAGGACGGCTGAATTCAAAAACTACCGTGTGCGCGTCGGGCGTGAGAATCTGCCGCAGTTTGTCGCCGATTGAAGCCCGTGTCCGCGAGTGATATTTCAAGAGCAATTCTTCAAAGGTAAATTTCACATCTGCGGACGTGACCGGCACGCCGTCGTGAAATTCGGCGTTTGGCGCAAGATAAAAAGTGTAAATTCGTCCGTCTTTTGAGACTTCCCATTGCTCGGCAAGGTCAGGCACGGGATTTAACTCAAAATCCTGCGCGACCAGCCCGCTGAAAATCGAGCCGCAGACGAGATGAACGCCGCCTTGCGTGGTAACCGCCGGATTTAGTCCGCCTGGGTCAGCCGTCACTGCCACAACCACACTGCCGCCGTATTTCGGTTCATTGCCGCTGGCGGCGGAAAATAATATCGCCGCGAAAAAAAGCGCGGCAATTGAAAAAATCGTTTTTCTTAAAATCTGTTTTTGCATTGAAATTGTTGAAGGAGTAACATTTTCTCATTCTTTCGGAGATATTAAAAATGAATAATAATCGAAATCGCTTTCTCGTAAATAAACTTTGGCTATCGGCTTTCGTTTCGCTTCTGGTTTTTGTCGGAGCAAATTGCTCACGGAATTCGTCGCCTGATAAAAACCATCTCACAATGGGAAATCCGGTAACGAATAAAATAATGAACGATGAAGTTCACACTTATACCGCCGAACTTGAAAAAGGTCAGTTTGTTAATTTGTCGGTCGAGCAGCGCGATGTTGATGTAATCACCAAAGTATTCACGCCGACGGGCGAACTTATTGGCGAATTTGACACGCCGACAAGCGGGCGCGGAACCGAAGCTGTCAGAATCGGCACGGACGCGGCTGGCGAATATCGCATTGATATTTATACTCTCTCGGAACGCGCCGAACCTGGCGAATACAAATTAGAGATAGCCGCTTTTCGCCCGATTACAGAACGTGACCAAAAAATTATTTCCGCCGTGAAACTTCATCAGCAAGCCGATATTTTGCGTGCTAAACCCGAAACCCGCCGTGAATCCGTTCCCGTTTATGAAAATGCTCTACAGATTTGGCGCGAACTCGGCGAAACTTCCGACGAAGGAAACACTTTGCGGGCGATGGGTTTTGCATTTCAAAGAATGGGCGAACTCGAAAAAGCCAAAGAACATTTCGGCAAAGGGTTAGAAATTTGGGAGAAAACCGGCGATTCTCGTTCAGCGGCTTTTACGCATATCATATTCGGCGTTATTGCTAAAAAACAAAACGATCTGGAAAAAGGTTTACAAGAAGACCTCAAAGCCCAACCGCTCTGGGAAAAAGCGAATGATATGCCCGAATACACGCAAAACCTGGTGCGAATCGGAAACGATTACATTAAGCTGCAAAACAACGCCGAAGCTCTCAAATATTTTGAACAAGCCCTTGAAAACAGCCGTCGTCTCGAACGCAAATCCATTCAGGCGTATGTTCTGAGCGAATGCGGAAATGCTCAGGCAACGGTCGGCAACAAAAATGAGGCTTTGAATTTTTACAAGCAATCGCTTGCGTTATGGAAAAATCTCAAACAAGACAAGATTGTCGTTACTCTGGAAGAAAAAATTTCTAAATTAGAGGCGAATTAAGTTTCATACAATTCATCTATCAAAGACAAAACTTCTTTGACGGCTTGCGGCACTGCGCGTTCTACGGGCGGACGCAAGCCTTCGATTGCATCGTCAACATATTCCGGCTGACAGCCGACAAGAAATACTTTCGGCGGACAGACGTTCAATGCTTTCGCCATCAGCAAAACCTTCGACGGGTCGGCGTAGTGCATATCAACCATTGATTGATGAAGTTCCAGATTTTCTATTGCGGATTCGCTTTCAAGCGGTTCGACAACAAAAAGCGTTCCGGCTGCCGCGCCTTTGTCTATCGCATCAATAATAATCAGCGCGTCATAACCCTTCATTAACTCCTGCACGAATCCGATGCCGCCGATACCCGCTTCATACAAATCAATTCCTTCGGGAAATTGATGATTTACAGACAGTTCTTCGATGACTCTAATTCCAAAGCCGTCGTCGCCGCGCAAAACATTGCCCATTCCCGCTACTAGAATCTTCATATAAATCACAGAAAACTTTCGGTAAAAACTGACGGCAAAAACTCTAAAAATTTCCCCGAGTATTTCACTCACCGGAAACATCTGCGCTATTTTAGGTGTCACGACTAATCGCGTTAGCGCGCTAACACAAAAAACAAGCCGACGAATGATAGTATAAAGGAAATACAAATTTGTCTCGGTGGTGAGTTTCTGCTTTGAACAAGCGAAACAACATTTGCTTTAGTAGAATTCGCATCCTGACTGCCTGAGAAACATTTTTATATAAACACCGAATATGCCGCAAAATAATATACCGCCGCTGCGGGATCATCACGATTGCGAGATTTTGACCGGACTGACCGTTGATAATGTTCCGCGCGACAATTCGCTCGGACGCGCTCGCCGTCATCGAAAAGGCGGCAATATTTGGAAACCGGACGACCGCTCGGACGGCATTTTCTTTTTGCAAAGCGGGCAAGTCGCCATCGTCTCCAGCGACCGCGACGGGCGCGAAATCGCGTTCGGCGTTATCAAACCCGGCGAGCCGTTCGGCGAATTATGTTTCTGCGCTCCGAAAAAACATTTCCTGCGGGGAACTTACGCCCGCGCCGTCGCCGAAAGCGAAGTTCTCGAAATCAAGCTCGACGATTTTATGGCTTTTCTGCAAACGAGCCGCGAATTGATTCAAGCTTTCACTTTTACGTTTTGCTGTCGTTTGAGCGATTGCCAGCGGCGCGTGGAATTTCTCGCTTATCGCGGCGCGGAAGAACGCCTGGGGCGCGTTCTGTTGCACATTGCAGCCACTCGCGGAAAGCTGAGCGACGCGCTTGAAGGTCAAACCGTTCTGCCGGTCAGCCACGACGAACTCGCGCAGATGGCGGCGATGAGCCGTCCGCACGTAACTGTGACGATGGGCAAACTGCGCCGTCGCGGTCTCGTGCAGTATGAACGGAATAAACCTCTGACGGTTAACACGGAAGCCCTCAGCCTTTACTTAACGGGAATAAGTTCGACCTAAAAAGGAATTTATCATTTGTGTCATTAGATTATTTGAAAAAAGCCGTTGCCGATGGTGATACGGAAAAACTGATTCGTTACGTGCGTCTCCATTTCGGCGACGGCGACGAAGCGGCGGGCGCGAAAGAAATTGACAAGGCGTGGATTGAAGCGTTGAAATTATTGCTCGATGTTCCTGAAACGAAGCGCGAATTTATCCTCGAAACTCTGGCTGAAAAAGACGCGGCGACGCTCGCGCATCTTTTCTTTCACCTGCATTTTTATTTTGTCCGGCGTTCGGGAGAATGGATTCACGATGGAGAACTTTAAGGAAACAAATCAACTGCGTCCCGGTTTATGGGCGACGGTTAACGAACGCTATCCGGGCGCGATGATTACGAAAAGCGATTTCATTCCGTTGGCGAAGTTGAAAAAACCTTTACCGGAATCGCGCTTAACATTTGTCAGCACCGCCGGAGTTCAGCCGAAAAATTCTTTGCCTTTCGATACGGTTCATCCCGTCGGCGACTATACTTTCAGGCGTGTTCCTTCCGATTCAAAACCTTCGGATTTGGAAATTCATCAACTCAAATATCCGACCGCCGGCGCAAAGCGCGATTTGAATGTTATCTTTCCGATTGAACGATTACAGGAATTTGCAAAAGCGAAAATTATCGGCGGGCTGACAGCGAATTTCTTTTCGTTTATCGGCTACAATATGAATGCCGAAAGATTGGAGCAAACGCTTGCCGAAGAAATTGCCGATGCGGTTGAAGCGGAAAAACCGGATGCCGCGCTGCTCGCCCCGGCGTGACCGATTTGCCATCAGAGCATCGCGCTGGTTCAGCGCGCCATTGAAAAAAGAGGGATCCCGACCGTCTCAATCTCCGTCGCTTTGGACGTAACCGAACACATCAAACCGCCGCGAGCGGTGTTTTTGCCGTTTATGATGGGACATCATTTCGGCGTGCCGTTTCACACGCGATTGCAAAGAGAAATTATTTTGACCGCGCTTGAGAGAATCGAACGAGCCGAAGAGAGCGGCGACGTTTTTTATTTTCCGAAAATCTGGGCGCAGGCGCGAAAAGAAGGCAAGGAAATCGAGAGCCGATTGAGCGCGAACGGGTAATTTTATGGCGGACAAAATCATCGTCGGAATCGTGCAGGCGAGTCCGGTTTTTAACAATTTGGCGGCGAGCGTCGAGAAAGCCGTCTCGAAAATCGAAGAAGCCGCGAGACTCGGCGCAAAGCTCGTCGCGTTCGGCGAAACGTGGCTGGCGGGTTATCCGGCGTGGCTCGATTTCTGCCCGAATGCCGCGCTCTGGAATCATGAGCCGACGAAACGAGTTTTCGCCCGTCTGCGCCGAAATAGCGTCGTCGTGCCGGGCAAGGAAACAGAAACGCTTAGCGAAATCGCTGCCAAACACAAAATTGTTTTGATAATCGGAATCAACGAGCGCGTCGAGCAGGGCGCGGGCAACGGGACGCTTTACAATTCTTTGCTGACTTTCGGCGCGGACGGAAAACTCGTCAATCATCATCGCAAACTCGTTCCGACTTACACCGAAAGATTAGTTTGGGGACAAGGCGACGCGGCGGGACTCGAAGCCGTCAAAACCGATTTCGGTCGCGTCGGCGGGCTTATTTGCTGGGAACATTGGATGCCGATGGCGCGGCAAGCCTTACACAACGACGGCGAAGATATTCACGTCGCGGTTTTCCCGACCGTTCACGAAACGCACCAAATTGCGAGCCGTCATTACGCTTTTGAGGGCAGATGTTTCGTTCTCGCGGCGGGCTTGATGATGAAAGCGGCGGATTTGCCGGCGGAGCTTTTATCTGAAACGGATTTGTCGAAATTGCCGGAAAATGTCTTACGCGGCGGAAGCTGCATTATCGCGCCTGGCGGAAGTTTTGTCGTCGAGCCGGTTTTTGACGCAGACACAATCATCACTGCCGAACTCGATTTAACTGAGATTGATAAAGAGAAAATGACGCTCGACGTTTCCGGTCATTACTCGCGCCCGGACGTTTTTGATTTCGCGGTCAATCGCAAATCGCGCCGGACTTAATTTTTCTTGCAGAAGTCCGCACTTGAGATTGCTCTATGTTGATTCGCGCACAGACCGCGTAATTTTCCTCTGCCATAAATTTATAATTCGCGTTGAAATCTGAAAAACACGGGAGTTGTAAATCCGATGATTAAAAACGTCAATCGAAAGATTTTGGTGGTGAACGATGTCGAAGCGACGCTTGACGGCATCGAGGAGTTGCTCACGCGCGACGGTTACCGCGTCGAGGCGGCGAGCGAAGAGCGTGAAGCTGCTGAGAAAGCGCGTTTGAGTTCGCCCGATTTAATGCTCGTCAGTCTTGACGGAGAAGTCGGCGATATTGTCGTCGCCGCGAAGCGCATTCGCTCGCTCGCCGGATTAAAAGACGATTTACCGATTATTATTTTTTGCGTCGGCGAATTAAAAGAAGGTTATGAAGTTTCTGTCGAGCCGAACATTTATCTGGCGCACCCGGACAATTTCAATCAGTTGAGAGACTTTATCAGCCGTTTGCTCGACGCGCGAAAAATAGTGCCGTCTCAAAGCGGCGGCAACGCGCTCTTAAACAATCCGCATTGATTACAACGTCAGCAGGCGCTCGTATTCGTCTCTGACGACCGCGTAACATTCGCAGGAGCAGGATTCGAGTTTCTGTCGGTCGAGGACGTGAATATGCCCGCGCGCGTAGCTGATGATTCCCGCATCCTGAAGCCGTCCGGCGGCGACCGTCACGCCTTCGCGCCGCACGCCGAGCAGGTGAGAAATAATTTCCTGCGTCAGAATCATCTCATTGGTTTGCAGACAGTCGTGGCTGAACAGAAGCCAGCGGCAAAGTCGCTGCTCAAACGAATGCAGACGATTGCAGACGGCGGTTTGCGAAACGTGCGTAAGCAGCGACTGCGTGTAGCGAAGCAGCAGCATTTGCACCGCGCCGCCGCGATTAAATTCGTCGCGCAAAATTTGCGCTTTGATGCGGAACGCGCCGCCCGCAATCTGCACGACGGCTTGGTTGGGCGTGGTATTGCCGCCCATAAACGAAGCGATTCCGACCGCTCCGCATCTGCCCGCCATACCCATCTCGGCGGTCGAACCGTTTTCGGTCGTGTAAAGAAGAGAAACAATCGCGCTCGTCGGAAAATAAAGATACTTTATTTCGTCGCCCGAATTGTAAAGAAATTCTCCGACGGTTAAATCAACGAATTCCAGCGACGGCAGTAGCAGCCGGTAATCTTTCTCAGGCAGTTTTTCAAGCAATCGGTTGGAAAGCGCGTCGCGCGGATTTAAAACAGCAGACATAAATTTTCTGGATTTTTTGACGGTAGAAACGCCAAATATAAAAAATAACACTAATTATAAATCGCATTACGTTAGTTTGCTAACGTAGAAGAATTATTTTTTCGATAAAATTAGGGAATAAAAATAAGTATTCGGCTATTGTATAGATTAAGAGATTTTTTAAATGTGTAAAAGCGCACAGATAAACCGCCTATCAAACGGCTATGCTCGCGGTTTAACAGGGAACAAAAACTCCGGCGAATAACTTAAACCGCTTGAGTTTATAGTCAAATCAAAATCGTTGCGGAGTTGTAATTAAAATCCGTTCAAAGTTAAAAAACTATCCGTGATGAACAGCAGGAGAAAATAATGATAAATGAACGAATGAAAGTCGGTGTTTTATATGCGGCAATCGGCATTTTAGCGGCATTCGGAGCGGCTTGTTCAAACGAGCCGGGCAAGGAAACCGCCAACAGCGCGCCGATAATCAAATCTGAGCCGGCGAAACCGGCGAGCGACAAAGGCGACTCGGTGGTAACGGGCGGCGACCTCGCTTTTATGAACGATGCCGCGCCGGGCGGAATGGCGGAAGTCGAACTCGGAAAAATGGCGGCGAGCAAAGCGCAGAACGCCGAAGTCAAAGCGTTCGGGCAAAAAATGGTCGAAGACCACTCGAAGGCGAACGACGAATTAAAACAAATTGCGGCGCAGAAAAAAGTTATGTTGCCGCCGGATGTAATGCCCGCGCATAAACAATTGATGGAAAAGTTGTCGAAACTCTCCGGCGCGGATTTCGATAAAGAATACGTCGCGGCGATGGTTGCCGACCACGAAAAAGATGTCGCGGCTTTTGAGAACGTCTCGAAAACCGCCGCCGACGCGGACGTAAAAGCGTTTGCGGCGAAAACTCTGCCGACTTTAAAAATGCATTTGGAAATGATTAAAGCGATGGCGGGAAAAATGGGCGTGAAGATGAAAACATAAATGCGAAAAAACTTTTATCGAATGCTTTGTCCAAAGAGGCGACGAATAAAATAAACAGACTTGCCGCTCGTTTTTTTTGCGGCAGTCAAAGGAGAAAACAAAATGGTAACGAATGTAGAACGAATGAATACGGCGAAACAATCCGATTGGGGATTGACGCTGGAGAATCTCGGAGCGAACATCATTCGCTATGGTCTGGTCGTAATTTTGCTGTGGGTCGGCGCGTTGAAATTTACCGCCTACGAAGCCGAAGGCGTTCAAGGTTTAATCGCCAACTCGCCGCTGATGTCTTGGATGTATAGCGTGATGAGCGTGCGCGGGGCTTCGATGCTGATTGGCACGGTCGAAATTATCGCCGGACTGCTGATTGCTATGCGCCCGTTCGCGCCGAAAATTTCAGCCGTCGGCAGTTTCATTGCGATTGGAATTTTTCTCATCACGCTGCACTTTCTCCTTACAACGCCCGGCGTGTGGCAGCCGGGTTACGGTTTTCCGTTTCCGTCGCCGATGCCCGGACAATTTATTGCGAAAGATTTGGCGCTGCTCGGCATCGCCGTCTGGTCGGCGGGCGAAGCTCTGCGGGCGGCGCGGCGCGAAGAAGTCGTTTCAAACCGAACCGCGGTAGATTAAATTTTTCCGACGCGATAAAGCGAAAAAACAATTTTATTAACCGCGTTGGTAATCGGAAGAATCGCGCTCGCCGAATTTTAGTAGCCGCGATTGAACCGGGGGCGACAATTGCCAATCTTCTTTTGTCGCCCTTCGACGGTTTGCGTCTCCGCGTGTTGTCGAACAGCACGGTTTTTACGTGAAACTCGCCGCCGAACAGCAGCATTATGCCTTACAGATTTAGGTTTGATTTGCAAAAACGAATATGAATCGTTCCTCTTTTAATCAGGCAACCGTCGTCGGTTCGGGTCCGAACGGACTTGCTGCCGCTGTCGAACTGGCGCGGAACGGCATTTGATTGAACCAGCAAGCCGCAACCTAATCTGTGCGTGTCAGCCGTGCGCCATTTTTTTTGACAATCCGATTGATGCAAAATACAAAAAGCGTTCCGCGCCGCATTCATTATTTTGCGGATTTTCGTCTGACGGAAGCGCAGTGGGACGATTTGCGGATTTCGATTCAACTTGCTTTCTTTTCGACAGCACGCCGAACGAAAGAAACGTCGCTATTTAATTGGACGGAAACTTCTTCGCATTATACGAAGTCGGGCGATTTCCGGCGACATTGCGAGTTATGAGCAGATGAACATCAAGGAACAATACAATTTGGCTGATAAGCGGATTATCGCGTGGATGGCGCGATACGGCATTACATTGATGCGCGTCGCGCTCGGCATCGTATTTTTGTGGTTTGGCGCGCTGAAGTTTTTTCCCGGTCTGAGCGTGTCGGATGATTTAGCCGTTCGAACGATTTCCGTGCTGTCGCTCGGTTATGTATCGCCCTCGGTCAGCCTGCCGGTACTGGCGGCGTGGGAGTGCGCTATCGGTTTAGGTTTGGTTTTTGGCAAGTTTTTGCGCTTAACGCTGCTGCTTCTGCTGCTGCAAATGACGGGAACTTTTCTGCCGCTCGTTTTCTTTCCTGCCGAAACGTGGACGCACATTCCATATGAACCGACGCTGGAAGGTCAATACATTATCAAGAACTTGATACTGCTCGGCGCGGGCATCGTAGTCGGAGCGACGGTGCGCGGCGGAAACATAAAACCCGAACCGAAGACAGCGCGCGAGGCGAAGATAAATTAGGTCTAGAGCCGGTTCGGTCATTGTATATATTTCGACGTTTATAAAATTATGAATTCTGCCGGACATCAGGCGGTATATCAAAATTAGCAGAATGTAAGCGACGTTTTCATTTAAAAACCGGAAGTTTAGCCGTTCGGCGTTTAACCATCTGCTGCCGCAAGCGATTCTGACACGGAATATGGGGCGTTCTCACTTCAAACAAGCAATCGTAATCGGTTCGGGTCCGAACGGGCTTGCCGCCGCCATCGAATTGGCGCGGAACGGCATTTCGGTGCGCGTGCTGGAAGCGCAGAAAACAATCGGCGGCGGAACTCGTTCGGGCGAGTTGACGCTGCCGGGTTTCGTTCACGACATCTGTTCGGCTGTTCATCCGCTCGGTGTCGCGTCGCCGTTTTTTCGGGAGCTGCCGCTTGCCGCGCACGGTTTGGAATGGATTCAGCCGCCCGCGCCGCTCGCGCATCCGTTGGATGATGGAACGGCGGTGTTGCTCGAACGCTCGATTGATGAAACCGGCGAGACGCTCGATAAAAGCGACGTAAAAGCATATCGCAAATTGATGAAGCCGCTGGTTGACGATTGGGAAAATCTCGTTGCGGATTTGCTCGCGCCCATCGGCATTCCGCGTCATCCGCTAACCGCCGCGCGTTTCGGTTTGCGCGGACTGCGCTCGGCGGAAGGCTTGGCAAAAAGTTTTTTCAAGGGGACGCGCGCCCGCGCTCTGTTTGCGGGAATGGCGGCTCATTCGCTTTTGTCGCTCGATGAGCGGGCGACTGCTGCGTTCGGGCTGATGCTCGGATTGACGGGACACGCCGTCGGCTGGGGTTTTCCGCGCGGCGGCTCGCAGAAAATCGCCGACGCGCTCGTTTCATATCTGCGCGTCCTCGGCGGCGAAGTCATCGCCGATTCGCCCGTCGAAACGATTGACGATTTGCTCTCGCCCGAACGAGCCGTGTTGTGCGATTTGTCCACGCGGGGATTATTGAAAATCGCCGGACATAAATTGCCAAAAGATTACCGGCGCAAGCTCGAAAATTTTCGCGTCGGCAACGCCGCTTTCAAAATTGATTGGGCATTAAACGCGCCGATTCCCTGGAAAGCCAAAGAATGCGCCCGCGCCGGAACCGTTCATCTCGGCGGAACTTTTGAGGAAATTGCCGAATCCGAACGCGCGCCGTCGAAAGGGAAAAATCCGGAAAAGCCATACGTTCTCGTCGCGCAGCCGAGCTTGTTCGATTCGTCTCGCGCTCCCGAAGGCAAGCACACGGCTTGGGGTTATTGCCACGTTCCGAACGGTTCGACTTTCGATATGACGGAGCGCATCGAAAATCAAATCGAACGCTTCGCGCCCGGCTTTCGAGATTGCATTATTACAAAAAAAATTACCGCGCCCGCCGAACTCGAACGGCACAACGCCAATCTCGTCGGCGGCAACATCAGCGGCGGTTCACAGGACATCGCGCAGCTTTTTCTGCGCCCGACGCGGCAGATGTATTCAACGCCTTTGGAAAATTTATATCTCTGCTCGGCTTCGACTCCGCCCGGCGGCGGCGTTCACGGAATGTGCGGCTATTACGCGGCGCGGAGGGTTTTAAAACAAAAATAGAATTCCGCTGGTTTCGTTCGAGAATTAAATTGAAATTAAGCCAAGTGAAAAAATCCAAAAACGGCTCGCCATGACAACGCGCCGCCGTGTAGGTCAATGAACACAAAGCGAAACAGCGGATTCCTTAAAACGTCGTCCGCCAATTTTACTTTGCATGATGTCGGTTTCGCCCCACGTCAATTCAATCGTTATGTTGCTTGTTGAATGTCTGCTCTAAAAAATAGTTTAATAATTATGAAAATTTGCCCTTCCCGATTATTACCACAGCCTTAGTTTTGATACTGCTCGCCGCTACAACATTCAAAGCTCAGACGAGTGCCGTTGCAAGCAAAACGCTCGTGTTGTCGAACGCGACAGTGATTGCAGAATAATTATTTTTGAAAACAAACATATTGTGAGATTTAAAATCAACCGTTTGTTTGTTGTCGTAGAAGACTGCGATAATTATCAATATGAAACCAGGCGATAATTTATTGGAGTTAAAATTTTGGCGTGTGCCGCATTTGGAAGGCATCGAATTGATGCGCGTCACAAATCTTACGCACCATTACCCGCGTCATATTCACGAAGATTATTGTATTGCGGTAATTCTTCGAGGCACGGAAACGCACATCTGTCGAGGCAAAAGCTATGAGGCATCGGCAGGAAACTTAATGCTGATTAACGCATACGAAGCTCATTTGACGCGCTCCGCCGGAGTAGAATTCAGGGCATTTCATATTTCCCCGAAAGAACTCCGACGGATTGCTTTAGAAGTTTCCGTTCGCAATTTTGAACCTCTCTACTTTTCCAACCCTGTAATCGAAGATTCTTCGACTTTCCAACTGCTGCTCAATTTGCATCTGAAACTCGAACAGAAAGTTTCGCCGCTTGAACAAGAGGCGGAATATCTCTCGGCTATAAGTTTTCTAATCAAGCAGCAGGAAAAGTTTCATTTTAGTCTCAGACCTTTAGGAAAAGAACCGCGCTATATTGAATTGGTTCGAGATTATCTCCGCTCCAACTACGCCGAAAACGTATCGCTCTCTAAACTCGCGTCCTTAACAAATTTAAGTCCCTTTCATCTGCTCCGTGTTTTCCGCGGTCAAGTCGGCGTTCCGCCGCACGAATACCAAACTCAAGTCCGCGTCATTCAAGCCGGAAGGCTGCTGCGAAAAGGATATTCGATTTTAGATTCGGCTCATGAAACGGGGTTTTTCGACCAAAGCCATTTGTCCCGTAACTTCAGACGAATTACGGGAATGACTCCAGGATTTTATTTATCACATAGCAATATCGTGCAAGACACAATCAGATAATCTTGATAAAACAATTATTATCCGCCGAATTCAGTGCAGCTTGGCAGGGGTTAAATCGCCGTAAATATATCAATTCACGCGGCGACAAAATTCGAGCGGTTTGTTGTCGTTAAGCGACTTCACAAATTTTATCAAGAAGAATAGCTATGAAAAATTATCTGTTTCGATTATCGGTCATTGTTATCGTTTTGGCGCTGCTTTTCCCGCCGTTACTCAAAGCTCAGTCAACCAGCGAGGTAAGTGAAAACCTAGTGTTGGCAAATGTAACAGTGATTGACGGCAATGGCGGGCGACCTAAGCCTAATATGACGCTGGTTTTGTCTAACGGGCGCATCTTTGATATGTATCGAGCGGGGAAAAAGAAGCCGACTGCCGGAGCGACCGTGATGGATTTAAACGGGCAATACGTTATGCCCGGTTTGATTGATTCACATTACCATCTGATTCCTTACAGCAAAGAAAAGGAAGCGTTGATTGCACGCTTCGCCCTGCTCGGCGGCATTACCGGCGTGCGCGATATGGCGGGCGACGGCATCGCGCTTGCCGAATTAGCGAAAGCCGCCGATGATAACAATTTGCAGTCGCCGCGCATTTATTTCTCGGCTTTGATGGCTGGCTCGACGTGGTTCGTTGACGCCCGTGTCGCCGCGATGATGCACGGTTTGCCGGCGGGAGAAGCGCCGTGGGCGCGAGCCGTTAAACCCGATACCGATATTGTAAAGGTTGTAACCGAAGCTAAAGCTACGGGCGCGACAGGCATCAAGTTATACGCCGACTTGCCGCCCGAGGTCGTTAAGAAAATAACGAAAGAAGCGCATCGTCAGGGTCTTAAAATGTGGAGCCACGCGACCATCTTTCCCAGCAAGCCGAGCGACGCGGTTGCGGCGGGCGTCGATGTCATTTCTCACAGCGTGATGATGGTTTTTGAATTGGAAAATAAACTGCCCGAAGTTTCCGATAAGTTTTCTTATCGCTATGTCGATTGGAAGAACGCTTCGGTTGATTCACCGGCGATTACGGCTTTACTGCGGCAAATGCGTAAGAATGGGACAATGCTGGACGACACGATAATCCACACCGCTCTGCGGCAAGTTCCAAAAATTGTCAAAGATGAAGCGGCGCTCGCGGAAGAAAAACGTCTTCCGGGATACGCCAATTATGTCGAGAGTTGGACATACGGCATCACCCGACGGGCGCACCGACTCGGCATCCGGCTGGTTGCTGGAACTGATTTTTCGGAACACCCGGAATCGCAGGATTTTCCCAATATTCACACCGAACTAGAGCTACTTGTTACAAACTGCGGCTTAACTCCTCTTGAAGCGATTACAGCAGCGACACGCAACGGAGCAACGGTTCTCGGCATACAAAATTCATACGGGACGATTGCCAAAGGCAAAGTTGCCGATTTGGTAATCTTGAGTGCTGACCCAAGCGCAGACATCCGAAACACAACTAAAATCGCGTATGTCATTAAAGGCGGAAAAGTGCATAAGCGGGAGAAAGTTATAATGCCCGCAACATAACAAATCATTGAACGTGAGGGCGAAACAGCGACTTTCTTATGGCGGTCTTTCTTTAATTCAGAGTTGCGTGTAATTGGTTTCGCCCCACGTCAATTAAATCGTTATGTAACTAATATTGTGCTAAGTTGAAGAAATGAAAAGCGAAGCGGAAATATGGAGAAAAGCCTGTTGTCCGGCTGGTTCGGGAATCTTTTTCAATTCAAAAGTCATTCACGACACAAGTCATAACCGTTCCGATTACTCGCGGCGAACCATTTTGACAGGTTGGGCTGGCGCAGATGTCTTACCCACGTCGGCAATTCGCTTTCCATACCAAGGCTTAAAGCCAAGAAGCAAAAATCCGGCGTTTTGGGAGCAGTTGGAAAAAACTTTTCAGAACTTAACCATTGGTTAAGCTGTTGAACTAAAGATGCCGCGCCATATATTAAATCATTGAATGTGAGGCGCGGGCAGTTTCGTTATACCCCGGCTCGCGTTTATTCCGCCATTGGATGGTTATGTTTACCATATTTGAACCGTTTGAAAAAGAAATCGAAAATTTTCTCGCGGCACAGCGCGATTTGCCGTTTTCATACGAGGAAGTCGGTGCGTCGAAAGATAAAATTCCGTCCGGTTATCCAATCAATCACTACCGCGTTCAAATCGGAAACGGAGCGGATGCTTTCGCCCTGGCTAAAAACGCGATTCAAAATTGGACGATGTATCGCCTCGAATGGACGCGGCTTTTTCCTGCCTACGCGCCGATTGCCGTCGGCGCGGTCGTCTGCGTCGTTGTCAATCATCGCTTGTGCTGGTCGCTGAATCCGTGCCGCATCATTTATCTTATCGAAGAAAGCGGCGGCGAAATCGAGCGATACGGTTTCGCGTTCGGAACTTTGCCCGGACATTCCGAGGAAGGCGAAGAAAGATTCCGCGTCGAATGGAATCGCGCCGACGATTCGGTTTGGTATGAACTGCTCGCCTTCGCCCGCCCGCATCACATTTTAGCCCGCATCGGTTTTCCTTTCGTCGGATTATTTCAACGAAAATTCGCTCGTGATTCGGGACGCGCGATGCTCGAAGCCGTCTGCCGATAATAACCCGCCGACACTCTTAAATATAAAAATAATATTCCATACGTTAGCCCGCTAACATATAAACATTTCTTTTTTTCCGCAACCCTCGGGAATAGAAACTGTTTGTTCGAGCATATTTCAATCGAGTAAAACAAACTTTCCGGTAACGAAGAGCGATTTGCTGATTAAAAAATTAAATCGGCGCGAATCGGAAAATAAAAATCTCTATGTGTAATCGCGCACAGATAAGAAAATTCTCAAATGTTTATGCTGATATTTATCGGGAAATAAAAAATTTCAAAAATGGATGACCCGTCGCTCAATTAAACGCGACTAAGGATTTTACATTTTGTGACCGAAACCGCTTCGGCGGTTTCAGGCAAGGAGGAAAAAATATGATTCATAAAAGAAACAAAAAACTCGCGTTCGGCGCGCTCGCGCTGTCGTTCGTTCTGGCATTTCAAACGATACCGCCGACGCAAACAACGAATGCGTCCGACCACATTGATTCGCCGATTATCACGCAGGACAGAGGCTCGGATTTAGCCGATACGTTTGCCTTTTTAGACCCGAATGATAACTCAAAAGTCGTTTTAATTATGTCAACGCAAGGCTTCGTCGTATCGGGCGAGCATTTCGGGATGGCGATTTTCGACCACAACATTCGTTATCGTTTCGAGATTGAAAACACGGGCGATGCCAAACCCGACCAGTTTATTGATGTCAATTATTCGCCCGGCTTGGGGCGAGTAACGGCGCAGACGGCGACGATAAAACTGACGAACGGCAAAAGTTTTACCGCGCCGACGACCGTTTCCGACCAGGAATATAAAGCGCCGGAATTCGTCATCACGAACAACAGCGAAAACAACGCCGCGTTTTACGCCGGGGTTGCCGACGACCCGTTTTTTCTGGACGACACGGGCGCAAATCGCTTCGTCGCATCTTCGATTATGAATCCGGGACGACCGAATAAATCATTATTAAGCGAGCGCGGCGGGCGCGATACTTACGCGGGCTTTAACACTTTGATTACCGCCATCAGCGTTCCGGCTTCGATGCTCAAAGGCAGAGGAAACGTCATCGGCATCAACGCCGTGACGCAGCGTCGGGAACGTCAAAAAATCGGTAAAAATAATAAAGTCGAAGGCGATGGCGATTGGGTAACGGTTGACCGCGACGGCGGACCGCTCGTCAATAACGGTCTGATTCCGCCGCCGCGCAAAGACGAATACAACGCCGCTTCGACCGAAGACGACGCGAAAGGCAGATTCAAAGACGACCTCGTGAAATCGCTGAAAGGTTTGGGAACAAATGACGCGCATATTGCGATGCTGGCGAAAGCCGCGGTTGAAACAGGCGATATTTTGCGGCTCGATTTGACCGTGCCGAACAGAGGCGCGGGCGGCGGCAACAACAAAGACGGCGGTTTCGGCAAAATGGGCGGACGGCGTTTGCAGGACGACGTGGTTGACGGTGTTTTCACGATTATCAATAACGGTAAGCCGCTCGGCGATAAAGTTGACCGCAACGACGTGGCATTTAACAATCAATTTCCGTTCGTCGCCAAACCGACGCAGCCGTTCCCGCCGGGGAGCGGACCGGACGACAGAACGCGGCAGTAGTCTCTGAAAATTGCCCGTTGCAGGTTCACCTCCGTTACCGGGCATAATCGGATAAGGAATAAAGCGAAAAGGTGATTGCTTTTAAACTCCGTCATCTTTATCACTTGTTCCTTATCTTTTTGAAATATCAGCTACGGGAAAACGGTTTAATTAAAGCGAGCCGTCAGATTTGCTGGAACTGTTTGGGAAAAATACTATGAGATATTTTGCGAGCTGTTTATACATTCGACACCTATTTTTATTTTTTGCAGTCCTGTTAATGACGACAACTTTGTCGGCGCAAACTATTGTCGAAGATACCGACGAATCACAAAAAATCGAGGAAACCGAAGATAGTAAAATAACGAAAGTTACGAAGGCGGCACAACCTGAAAAACCGCCGCGATTCGGCGGTCACGTCGGCATCGTGATTCCGATTGTGACGCGCGGCAACGGCACGACCACGACGATTGCGGATAATTTCATCATCGGCTTTCCTTTCGCTCTCGTCGTCAGAACGAACAGTCCGGCGGCTTTCGATTTTGAGTTTGTCCCCATAATAAACACGCCGTCAAATCAGGATTTCAGATTTCTCGTCCATCCGGGCGTGACTTACACTTTTAAGAAAAAGAATACGGTTGGATTGCGCGGAGCGTATGAATTTGGAACGGGAAGCTACGGATTTACTCCGCTGGTCGCGCGCAGCTTCAAACTCACGAAGAAAACCAACTATTTTATTGAAGCGGATTTTCCGGTGCGCTGGGAACGTCGTCCTAACCGCACCAGATTTGCTTCAGTCCAATTCGCCGTCCATTCCGGCATTAGTTTTTGATTTCCACGGAATTTTTCGGAGTTTATGCAGACACTGAAAATAATTTTATTACGCCTACATTTTATAGGTTTGTATGCACGGAAACATTATTGTTTATGGCTGTCAAAAACGAAACGGCGTGATGGCTGATAATTTTTACTTACTGTTTAGATAAATTAAAAACCAGGGAGAAAATTTATGTTATATGTAAAATTCAAAATACCTTTACTCGCCGTCATCATCGCGCTGACGGCGTTTGCGTTTCAATTAACTATGCCCGCGCCGACAAAAGCATCCGACCACATTGACGGACCGCAGCTAGCCAACGACCACGCTTCGGACATCAACGATATGTATTTCTTTGTTGACCCGAACGATAATTCAAGAGTTGTGATGGTTATGACCATCAACCCGTTTCTGATTTCGTCCGAAATTATCGGACAGGCTATCTTCGACCACAATCTGCGATATAGATTTGAAATCGAAAACACCGGCGACGCGCGACCGGATCGGTTCATTGATGTCAGATTCACGCGAGGACTCGGTCGTGAAACAGCACCGCAGACAGCGCTCGTTACGCTTCCCGACGGGCAAAGTTTCGACGCGCCGGTGAACACCTCGATTCCGAATGTTGTGCTTCCGAGTGTCGATATTCTAAATGTTGATACTTCCCGTTTCGATATCTCCGCGTTGGTCAACGGAGAAAATTTCATTGCAATGACCAATGTTCCGTCTCAGGGCGATGACACAAATGATATTGAGCCGCCCGAATTGCCTGTAACTAACGATGCAGCCAGCAGAGTCAGCTTCTTTGCCGGCATTACGGAAGACCCGTTTTTCCTTGATAACACCGCCGCAAATCGCTTTGTCCTATCATCGGTGCGCAATCCGGGAAATCCTAACCGCGAGGTATTTAGAAATCGTGCCGGGTTTAATGCACCGGACGGCTCGGATCCTAATGCCGACAGCCAAGGTCCGGCTCCGCTTCAGGCTCGAAATCAAGGCGTAAATCAAGGGGCGGGACGCGATACTTACGCGGGCTTCAATACTTTAACGATCGCCGTCAGCGTACCGGCAGTGTTGTTACGCGGTCTGCCAAGAACTTTTAGAAATCGGTTTGGCAATGAAATCGGTCTAAATGGAGTAACGCAGCGTCAGCGCTTACAAACGGTTAGAGAGGACGGGCAGGTCAGCGGCTCCGGCGACTGGGTAACGGTTGACCGTGAGGGCAACCCGCTCGTCGTCAACGGACTCATCCCGCCTCCGCGCAAAGACGAATACAACGGTGCCAGAACGGTTGATGATGAAAGCGGCAGGTTTAGAACCGACCTTATTATTGCACTTCGGAATTTTGGTACTAACGACGAATTTACCGGAAGAATCCTGAATATGATTCAAGAGAGGGGCGACATCCTCCGTCTCAACTTAAGAGTTCCGAACAACGGTCCCGGCGGCGGCAACAACCCGGGCGGCGGCGCGGCAAATATGGGCGGACGCAGACTTCAGGACGACGTGGCTGACGCAACGTTTACGCTGATCAATAACGGGCAGCCGCTCGGCGATTTTGTTGACCGCAACGAATTTTTGTTCGGCAATACATTTCCGTTCGTTGCCCCGCAGATTATGCCAAATCCGAACGGCATCAATAGCCGGGATACCAGATTACGTCTCTAGTTTCAAACTTTGTCAGTGTCGGAAAATTAGAGTCTTCCGGCGTGGACAATAGCCGGTAAGGAGCGGGGCGCAAAAAATGATGAGACTGGAAATATTTCATTTTCGCGCTCGTTCCTTATCTTTTGCGATTATGCAGAAATCGAAAATGAAATTTGTTTATTTTGTTCTTTTAGTGTGCGCCGGGCTGCTGGCGAATGCCTGCGGCGGAGTGCAGTCGGCGACGAATGAACCGTCGAGCGTTTCCGTTCCGCCTGCCGCAAAGATTTCAGCGGACGAAAACTCGATTGAAAAAACCGTCCGCTTTCTCGAAAATAAAATCAAAAACGACCCGGAAGATTCGAGCGCGAACGGCAAGCTCGCCGGGCTTTATTTGCAAAAACTGCGCGAAACCGGCAACGCGCAGTATCTCGAATTAGCCTTTCGCGCCGCCCGTGCTTCGCTTGATTCCGTGCCGGAAGTCAGAAACGCGGGCGGACTCGCCGCGCTTGTCGGAGCCGAATTTGCCGCGCACGAATTTACTAACGCCCGCGACCACGCTATTAGACTAGCCGAACTCGAACCCGGAAAAAGTTATCCGCAAACGATGCTCGGCGATGCCCTCGTTGAATTGGGCGAATACGAACGAGCCGAAATTGCCTATAAAAAAGCCGTCGCGCGCGACGGCGGCTTAACGTATAACGGCGAAATCAGATTGGCGCGGCTGGCACAGCTAAAAGGCGATAATTCGGCGGTGCAAAAACATTATGCGACGGCTTTGACGCTCGCGCTCAACCAGCCCGCGCCGCCGCGTGAAACCGTCGCCTGGCTGCGCTGGCAGTTGGGCGAAACTGCTTTTTCAGTCGGCGATTACGAAACGGCGGAAAAGCATTTCCGGGATGCGCTCGTAACTTTTCCCGATTATTACCGCGCCGTCGCGTCAACGGGAAAAACACGCCACGCCAACAATGATTTGCCGGGCGCAATCGAACACTACGAAAAAGTCGTCCGCCTTTTGCCCGACCCGCAGTTTATCGCCGCGCTCGGCGATTTATACAAGCTCGCGGGGCGCGAAACGGACGCGCAAAAACAATACGAATTAGTCGAACAAATCGGACGCTTGAGCGAATTGAACGGCGCACTTTACAACCGTCAACTTGCGCTTTTCTACGCCGACCACGACATCAAAATTGATGAGGCTTACCGGCTCGCTGCAAAGGAATACGAAACGCGAAAGGATATTTACGGCGCGGACGCGCTCGCGTGGACGGCATTGAAGGCAGGCAAATTAACGGAAGCGCAAGCGGCGATAAAAGACGCTCTGCGGCTCGGCACACAGGACGCAAAAATTTTCTATCACGCCGCGATGATTGCCCGCGCTTCGGGCGATGAAACGGCGGCGCGTGATTATTTGCAGCGCGCGATCAAACTCAATCCGCAATTTGACCCGCTGCATTCGGCAATCGCCCAAGACATTGCTCGAAATCAATGACAAAATAAGAAAGTCGAACAAAAATAAATACATCATAAGGAGCAAAACAATGAGCGAAGAAAAACGTCCGATGGCGGATGAAATCGAAGGAGAAAAATTACCGTATCCGGCGAAACAGTCGGAGATGAAGCGGCAACCCGACAGCGATTTATCGAATTACAAACCAGCGGGAAAATTAAAAGACAAAGTTGCGATTATTACGGGCGCGGATTCGGGAATCGGGCGAGCGGTGGCGGTTGCGTTTGCGATGGAA
>MWVX01000107.1_pt1 | contig 22574 bp, 20 predicted proteins | sample 1047311 | NCBI WGS metagenome assembly MWVX01 (sample SAMN06349984, study PRJNA376086) | soil metagenome | isolation source: MtG-4 sample Antarctic (ecotone) soil | place: Antarctica | collected 2015-01-13 | reverse complement strand
ATTCAGGTTGCGGTGTTCGCGGTGATATACCTCCATCTCAAGAAGAGAGAGGGACTGCAGCAGACTTGCTTTAACCCTCGATTTTGCGGAGCGCACACCATTAATAATATATGATTGCAGCCCAAATTTTTCTGTATATATCTTACTGATTACGCTGGTCTCAGAATATTTAATTGTTCTGAAGACGATGCCCCGGGTGCTATGCAGCATGATATAAAGATACTTACTTGTTCCTTGCAAAGAAAGGCTCAGACTCTAAGGATGTTTCAATCGCGCCATATCCGCTATCCTGATTCATATTAACTATAGAATAATAAAAGCCATAATCAGGAACATTTTGATCAAAATAAAATATATAATAAAGAGAATTATTTTTAGGATACGGAATGATCAAACAACCTGTGTAATAGAATTATGCGATAAAAGCCCAAAACCATTGGACATTGTATCATTTAAGCGGTTCCAAACCGTATTCCCATTCGAATAAATAATAGGTCACCATTACTATCACTAATTGATGCACTCGGCTCGCTAAGGGATTAGTTAAAAGAAGTGGTAAACGAAGAATTTAAAAAAACAGAACTGTTTTTAAAATTGATTCCTGCTGAATCACTAAAGCACCAATTAGCGTCTTCATGTTGTCCATAACAACTATTGCTAACCCGCATTGTAAGAAGCTCAAACAAAAAGAGTTTCATTATGTATATATTAAACATTGTTGAAAATGGTTATCATTTTCAGCAGGGTGATGGGGATTTTTAAATTGATATATACCAATACTACGCTTTTGTGTCAACTCACTATAATATTTTTATAATTTATTATAAATATTACGTGCGATCGGGGGTTAGTGTGAATTCAGTGTCTGTTACCTCTCTCACAGCAACCTTATCGGTTTCACAGATGGTTTATATAATTTTGCGCCCGTGAATAAGTTCGAGCTGCTGCAGCGCTTTGCTGCAGACGAGCGGTTGATCAGCATAGCAGAAAAGCTGAATCCTTCAACAAGCAGTCTTCAGAAAGTATTTTCAGAAGACCACACAAAAAACGAAGGTTCGGGGCAGCTTATGCATATTCATCTGCGAGGGCTGGTGGGGTCTTCAGCGGCCATTGTATCCGCAGCGTTTCAACAGTTGGTAAGCCGGACACATCTCTTCATTTTAAATGACAAAGAGGAAGCCGCCTATTTTCAGAATGACCTGCAACAGTTCATTGAGAAAAAAGAGGTGCTTTTTCTACCCGATTCTTTCAGAAAGCCCGGTCATTTCGATGAGCTAAATAACAGCCATGTGCAATTGCGCACAGAGGTATTGAACCACGTCGTGAATGCACCGGCAAAAAGCGAGATTATTGTCACCTATCCCGAAGCTGTGATGGAGAAGGTAGTGAACCTAAAGGCGCTGAAGAAGGCTACCATCCTCATTAAGATGAATGAAAGAATAGATGAGGATTTTGTAATAGAGATGCTTGTAAGCTATGGATTCGAGCGGGTTGATTTTGTTTATGAGCCGGGCCAGTTTGCGATACGCGGCGGAATCATTGATATTTTCTCTTTTGGAAATGACCTGCCCTATCGTGTAGAATTATTTGGCGATGAAGTGGAATCTATCCGCGTCTTTGATCCGCTGTCCCAATTGTCGCAAAAGAAAATTTCGCAGGTCACAATCGTACCGAATATTCAAACGCAATTCACTGAAGAGGAAAAGATTTCCTTCTTCGATTTCATACCTGCCAACACTTTAGTATGGTTTCAGGATGTAGCTTTTATGAGGGATCGAATCGCTACCTGTTATGATACCGGCACTGAATTGTTCAATCATCTTCTTCAGGCAAAAGGAGTAAGCGACCAATCCACCCGTGGTTATTCACCTGAAATTTTATTTATTAATGCCACCTCAATAATAAATAACCTTGAAAGATTTCCAACTATAGAATTTGGAAAACAGTTTTATTATGCACCCGACCATTGGCTTCAATTTGAAATGGAGCCACAGCCGAGCATCAATAAGAATTTTAACCTGTTAATAGAGTACTGGAGAAAATACCGCGATGAGCATACTGATATCGTTCTGTTTTCTGATAACACGAACCAGTTTGGCCGGCTCGATGCAATTTTCGAAGACCTGAAAGCAAATGTGATTTATCATCCGTTCAGCTTCGCGATAAAGGATGGATTCATTGACCGGCAAAGAAACTTAGCCTGCTATACCGATCACCAGGTTTTTGAAAGATATCACCGATATCATCTCAGGCAGGGATATTCGAAAAGCAAGTCGCTTACATTAAAAATGTTGCGCGAGCTGCGGCCCGGAGATTATGTAACACACATTGATCATGGGGTCGGAACCTTTAGCGGATTAGAAAAGATAGAGGTAAACGGACAACAGCAGGAGGCAGTGCGGCTCATCTATCGCGACAACGATCTGCTGTATGTGAACATTCAATCTCTTCATAAGATCAGCAAGTATGTTGGTAAAGATGGCACTCCGCCCCGGGTAAATAAGCTTGGAACAGAGACTTGGGAAACACTGAAACGCAAAACAAAGTCGAAAGTAAAGGACATTGCAAAGGATCTTATTCAGCTCTATGCAAAGCGAAAAGCAACAAAGGGTTTCACCTTCTCGCCTGATTCATATATGCAAACAGAGCTTGAGGCGAGCTTCATTTATGAGGATACACCGGATCAGGTAAAATCAACAAATGACATCAAAAGGGATATGGAAAAGCATTTCCCGATGGACAGGCTCGTATGTGGCGATGTAGGTTTCGGGAAAACAGAGGTAGCCATCAGAGCGGCCTTCAAGGCTGTAAATGACAGCAAGCAGGTTGCGGTGCTTGTTCCTACCACAATTCTTGCTTTACAGCATTATAAAACTTTCTCTGAACGGTTGAAAGATTTTCCTTGTACTATAGATTTCCTTAATCGTTTCAAATCATCTAAACAACAGAAAGAGACTGTAGCCAAACTGGAGGTAGGCAGTATTGACATTATCATAGGCACTTCCTCACTCATTGGTCAAAAAATAAAATTTAAAAACCTCGGCCTTCTTATCATTGACGAAGAACAAAAATTTGGTGTGGCTGCAAAAGAAAAATTGCGACAGTTGAAAGCGAATGTTGACACCTTAACGCTTACCGCTACACCGATTCCACGCACATTGCAATTTTCGATGCTCGGCGCACGCGATCTTTCAATCATCAATACACCCCCTCCAAACCGTCAGCCAATTGAAACAGAGCTGATGGTTTTCGATCCTGAAAAAATAAAGGAGGCGATCGAATACGAGATAGGAAGAGGAGGTCAGGTTTTCTTTATTCACAACCGCGTAAAGGACATTGGCGAAGTTGCCGGTATGATTAAAAATATTTGTCCCGAGGCTGATGTAACAGTGGCTCATGGACAATTAGAGGGCCACGTGCTGGAGGAAAAAATGATTGGTTTCATAGAAAGACGGTATGATGTGCTCGTTTGCTCGAACATTGTGGAGTCGGGCCTCGACATTGCAAACGCGAATACAATAATTATTAATGATGCACAAAACTTCGGCTTAAGCGATCTTCATCAGCTACGTGGAAGGGTGGGCCGCTCAAACAAAAAAGCCTTCTGCTACCTTGTTACTCCACCACTTTCTACCCTGACAATGGATGCCCGAAAGAGGCTGAAGACCATTGAAGAGTTTGCTGATCTCGGCAGCGGCTTCCAAATCTCAATGCGTGATATGGACATCAGGGGTGCAGGGAATTTGCTCGGAGGGGAGCAAAGTGGTTTTATTGCCGACATCGGTTACGATACCTATCACAAAATATTAGATGAAGCCATACGTGAATTAAAAGAGTCGGATTTCAAAGAGCTCTTTGCCGATGAGATCAGTAAGGATAAAAAATTTGTAAGAGAATGCACCATTGACAGTGATGCAGAAATGCTTATTCCTGATGAATATGTGTCAAACATAAATGAACGCCTGGCACTCTATACCGAACTCGACAATATTGAAGATGCTGAGGGCTTGAAAGCCTTTGAACAAAAACTACGCGACAGGTTCGGGCCTGTACCGAAAGCTGTAAAGGAGCTGTTCGATGGAGTACGCTTGCGAAAGCTGGCAAAACAATTAGGATTTGAAAAACTTCAGCAACGCAGGGGTATATTAAAATGCTATACTGTAGAAAATCCCGAATCTGCTTATTATGATTCAAATACATTCGCACGGCTTATGGGATATATTATGCGACATCCTAGTCGCTGCAGCATGCGTCAGATGGAGAAGAATATTTTGATCACCATTCAATCAGTCAATACCCTTCACCAGGCCATGGAGATAATGGAAAAGATGAAGGAAGAGCATGTGGTAGGATCAGGAGTTGATGTATGAAATAAGTAAAAATTACATAGCTTCTGCAACCACCTCCTGAACTTCAGGAATCATGCGTTTTAATAATCCCTCTATTCCTGATTTTAGGGTGATCATCGAAGAGGGGCATCCACTGCAGGATCCCTGGAGCATCAATTCTACGCGTCCTTCATGATAAGATTTAAATTGAATGGCACCACCATCCATCTCTACCGCCGGTTTAACATACAGGTCAAGCATCTCTCTAATCTTTTTAATCACTTCAGCCTCATTCTGAGTGCCCTCTTTATGGGAAGTGGTGTAATTTTTAGAGATGATCTCTTTCCCTTCCTCAATATAATTTTTTATAAACTCACGCAGCGCCGGAACAATTTCGGTCCATTCAGAGTCGGGTGTCTTTGTTATAGTAACAAAATTGTTCATTATGAAAACCCCTTTCACAAAAGGAAACCCAAACAGCTCTGTTGCAAGAGGGGCCTCTTTCGCGCTCCCCTCATCGGCAAAATCAGCGGAATTATTTGGGAATAACATTGCATCCGTTACAAACTTTATCGTCTCCGGATTCGGAGTCATTTCTGTATAGATGTCTATAAGTTTTCTGGTGGCTGTTGTTTCCATATATTTATTTCAATGTGCAAAGTTAAACAAAACCAAAGTGATGAGGGTTCCGACTGGTTATACGCCTTATTTTCATGCAGGGCGCTGACTTAATGGTAAATGATCTCAAAATATTTAATGTACGTGGATGCTTTTATCTTTTTAATTATTTTTCCTTCGTGAAAAAAAGAAAAACGAGATCACTATTAAGGAGATCCCTGTTAAGGCCTCAGTCTAAGAAAAAAGCTGCCGGTGCTCCACCGGGGCAGGTCGTTTATATCGGTGACGACAGAAGTGGCGCTGTAAAGATCAGCGTGATTGATTATGATGATATTCACTTAGAAGAAAATATCTCTTATAGTGCAGAGGATTGTTTCAAATACAAAAATACGCTAACAAATACCTGGATCAATGTAGATGGAATTCATAAAACAGATATCATTGAGAAGATTGGCAAAAATTTCGGAATTAGCTCTCTGGTGCTGGAGGATGTAGTTAATACCAACTCAAGGCCGAAGATTGACGACTTTAAAGATTATGTATTCATAATTCTAAAGATGCTCACTTATGATAGAGAAAAAAGAAATCTCAGCATTGAGCATGTGGGTTTAATCCTGGGAAAAAACTTTGTGATCTCTTTCCAGGAAAATGAGGGCGATCTGTTTGATACAATACGTGCGCGCTTACGCGACCAACAATCACGAACACGCCATCTTGGATCAGATTACCTTATATATTGCCTGATGGATAGAATTGTAGATGAGTATTTCCTGATCATTGAGGCGATGGGTGAAGAGCTGCAGGAAATGGAGGAGGAGGTTTCAGAAAAGACCTCTGAGGATTTTATACACCGTTTCAATGATTTAAAAAGGAGCAGCATTTACCTGCGTAAGTCTGTCTGGCCTCTCCGTGAAGTTATCAGTTACATGCTGAGAGATGAGGTGAGCCTTTTAGGTACAGGGGTGCTTCCATATATCCGTGATCTATATGACCATACCGTGCAGGTGATAGATGTAACAGAAACCTACCGCGATCTTTTCTCCGACATCATGGACTTATATCTGTCTACACTCAGCTTAAAGATGAATGAGGTGATGAAAGTGCTCACCATCATCTCCACCATCTTCATTCCGCTTACCTTTATTGTTGGTGTCTACGGGATGAATTTTGAAGTGATGCCGGAGCTGAATTGGAAATATGGATATCTCACGGTGTGGATGATTATCTTATTTGTTGCTGGCGGTCTGATTATCTATTTTAAGAGGAAGAGATGGTTTTAGAGTTTGAATAAGAGGGAACAGAATAATTTAAAACCTGAAATCATGGAAGAATGAAGCAGAAAAATCTCACCTTGAAAAGTGCTCATTCACAGCTTCCCATACTATTTCCGGCTCATATCCTTTTCTTATCAGGAAGCTTGAAAGTTTTTGCTTTTGTGCAAAGCTGCTTACATCTTTCAATGTAGCGGCTTTCTTTTTTAGAGTCTTTATTAATGTCAGCATATAGTCATCCCGACCTATTTGCAGCATCGCTTTATTTACACAATAGTCTGAAATACCTTTCCACTTTAGCTGCTGAATGATCTTATTTCTTCCCCAGCTTTTCATTCTGTATTTGCCGCGTGCGAACGCCATGGCATAGCGTTCCTCATTTACGAAACCATCTTCTATCAGCTTCACAATTATATTCTCAAGGTCATTTCCATATTGACCTAACTTCAGCAATTTATGCCTGACCTCGTGCTGGCTGCGTTCCTGATAAGCGCAATATTTCTTTAACCGTTCGAGCGCTTGCAGACTGGTTAAATGAATTTTTTTTGGAGGGGATTCCATAAAAGGTTAGCAGATTACTTTTAGGGTCTGTTATCTTAAACCACTTGTCCTTTACTCCTTAATTGTTTCTGCACTCTTTTTATAAAGAGAGATAGAAGAAAACAAGATGCGCTGTTTAATTTACCACTAATAGCTTAGTGACGCAGGTGACGGATCCATCTTCGTTCGAAGCAAAGACGAGATATACTCCGGTGGCGGCACGATCGCCATTGTTTTTTGTTCCATTCCACATTACCTGACCACCGAACGCCGTGGTGCGGAAAATCAAATTGCCCTCCGCATCTGTTATTTTTACATCAGCATTGTTTACTACACCTGTGATGGCGATGGGTCCTGAATAGCTTTCCCGCACAGGGTTAGGAAATACTAAAGGGGCGCAACTTTTTACTGAGCCCGCAATTGCATCTCCACGGTAAATAAGTATGCCTTTTTCAGTACCTATGTACACGTCGCCTGTGCTGTGATCGATATCCAGAGAGGTGATAAAGTCTGAAAACAAAGGGCTGTTGTCTTTTGTAAAATGAAGGATCTCTTCTGTTCCATCTTCAGAAAAAAGCCACACTCCGTTGTCTGTAGCAAACCATTTTCGGTTAGCACCATCCACCACAATCTTCTTCACATTCTCTGTGCCAAGCAAATAACCAGGGTATCCATCGGCAGCGGTTATTATTATTTGCTGCGCATCACAGGGTATTTCGGCGAAAATATCACCGGGGCAATAGTAAACAGCAACACCTCCGGCACATCCCACCCATATGTAGCCATTTTTATCCGTGGCTAAACAGTTAACACTAAGAGTAGGCAGATTGCCAAGGCCGGGGCCTAACTGCAGCTTTTTGTATTTATCATCAGAGGAGGCATCCAGATCATCGCCATAATTGTATACCATGATGCCCTGACGTGGCAATACAAACCACACCTGCTGATAATCATCGAAAGCAATCTCGGTTATCCATTGTTGATCAATCGGAAAGGGTGGTTGAAATTCAAGCCATGTACCATCTGTCTTTCTTACACATATGGGTACAAGCGCTCCTAAGTTAGATACCCACATATTTCCCGCTTTGTCAAAGGCGATGTCAGTTGCTTTCACTCTCGTAATGTCACCATTGGTTCCGCTAAGTGTGCTGTTTTGATCGGTAAACTGATCGGTTATTCCCAAAGAATCATCATACTCGACTATACCAAGCCACAAGCTGCCGAAGTATGTACGGTTATTCGCTGGATTCACGGTTACACAAACAATATCAAAAGTGTCTCTTAGTATGGGTGTATTCACTACATCATAATGCTTCCATAAATCATCTGTGCGTGTAAAAAAACCATCCTGATTAAATAAAAATCCAAAAGATGGATTGTAGCCACCGGGAGCCACATAAAGATTATGAGAACTGCTGTTCACTGCCAGGTCAAATACACGCGGACTCCACGGACCATTAGGATAAATAACTTCTCCATACCCATTCGCAAATTTTTTTAGTCCCTCATATAGATCAGCGATCCAAATCACCCCGTCCTCTTCAATTGCCTGATAAGGCTGGCTTGTGCTGATGGAATCCATCTCTCCCAAAATATTTATTGTCATTACCCGCGATCCCAGGGGATTAAGCTGACAAATAAGAAGATCATTTGCGGCGGTCTCCATATTATAAACTAAATATCCATTCCGAATCAGGAATGGTGACCACACTGTTCCAATCTGTTGAAATACTGTATCGTCTTTGGATGTGTAAACCGTTCCGTTAAAAGTTACTACATCAGTAAATTTTCCCGGAATAAGCCCATCACTGGCTTGAAACGTATACCAGTGGCTGAAGTCTACAAGATTCGGGTCACTTAGCTCACCACGAAGCAGCCCTGACACCGTAGCAGCATAAAGATAGGTGCCATCGCAGGTAACATTGTTTACCTGAAGGTTGGTGCCATTAGGTCCTATATAATATGTATCCTTTATTTCATACTTTAATAGGTTTAATACTACTATTCCAAATCCACAACTAATATAAGCGTAATCACCATAAAAATAAACACCATAAATTGCTTTGTCGCCTACAATATTCTTACGCTCTATATCAGAGATATTGATCACCTGTCCGTCTTTTAAAATATCAATGTTTGCATTTGAATAACACACTACAAGCAGGTTATGTACCTTATCAAAGGCCACAATCCTGGATTCAATATCTGATAAACCAGTCACCTTACTCAACTCCTCAATTGAATTATCTGCCATATCCACACTGTAGATCGAAATTTCTGTGGCACAATAAATTTTATTATTCGAAGCTGTTACGCTGAATGCATTCCTATAGGGGAGTTCTGCTTTCCATTGCCCAATGGATAATGATTGAGAGGAAGCAAGCAGTGCATGTATGATTAAGGCAATTGCCGTAAAGGAAAATTTTCTCATAGATGGAAGCGAAAATATAAAGAATTTAACAGTTGCTTTGAAACGTCCTTATCTATAGATTAGTATAAAATGCGATAGATTCAGCGCATATTGATAGACATGAAAACTCCTTGGTCTGAAATCCATAAATTAGTACCTAAGAGGACGCCGCGACGAAGGCCTGCAAGAATCAGCAATTAGTAAGTTTCAGAGATTTGACTCCCATCATCTGATTACCGAACAAGCGTCATAAATTGCATCTGATTCCGTTCGGCCTTCCAGTTCCTGCGCTCAGCAATTCCAGTCAGTATACCAACTGATGCAAACGGCATTATTAGCTTTGATCGAAGGCAAGCGATATAAATATAGATGGGATGCATATTAATCCCTTTTCTACACTCCCGGTATAATTGATTTTTCTGATTAGTTTACTTCTCCATAAATACTTGATTTAATAAGCCGGAAAATTGAGGGAACATTTGAAGCGGTTCAATTACTATTTTCACTAAGACACACTATTGAATTTTGATCTATTATTTATATGGTAGTCTTCTTCTACCATTAAGAATATTTCATACCAAACCATCATTTAGATTGAGGCCTGCGATAGCTTCCAATTAATAAATAATTTTGCTTAGGTCTTTAGAATTCGTAGTATATTATTGGATGGACATTACTTCCCACACCACTTTATTGAAACCTTGTTCAGGGTTTTAGAAATGAAATTCAAATTAATATACAGGACTAAAATCGGGACCCGTAGCAATTCTTAACTATTATTAATTAAAATAAACATTGTATGGCATACTACCCATACTTCCTTTAAACTTTAATGAAACCCCTAGTTTTAATTTAGCAATGATTGACATTATGATTTTTTGCCTTTAATATTTGATACTTTAAATTAGTCTTGTATTTTTACATTCTCAAAAAAAAGAAACAATGGCAACAGACGAGCAAGGCATAATAACAATGCTACAAGAAAAAATAATTGCGCACGAAGAAAAAATTAAAACTTTCCGCCAGGCTATAGCTGCGTTAAGTGGAGAAGATGCTGAGCAAAAGAATGGAAGAAGAGGCAGAAAAAGAGGGAGAAAGAGAGGTCGGAAGAGAGGCTCTAAGAATGCAGGAACGCAGGATGCGGAGAACAATGATACTTCGGCAGCTGCCTCACCGAGGCAAAAAAGAAGAGGCCCTAAGCCAAAAAGCAGAAAGGCCCGCAAGCCAGGAAGACCACGCTCCGCGGCCACAAAATCTACCATGGAAAAAAAAAGCCCGGTTCAACGCATAGGCGAAACTCTTGAAAGCTGGGTAATGAAACAATTGGCAGATGATACACCTAAAACAAACCGCACCCTACTCGATCTTTACAACAGAACCAATAGCGCCAATCTGGATATGAAAGGTTTCTCTGCTCGAATATCCATGATCAAGAAAAAGCGAACGTTGATGAGTGGTAAGAATGGCAATGACGGTGTTAATTATATCGGCAAAGCTGATTGGTTTGAAAGAGGAAAGCTGAAGAAGCCCTTCCTCGCCAGGATAGCCTCCTAATTTTAAAAATAGGCCTATCCCTTCCTTCCATAATACAACTAAAATATTCTGTGACAGTAACAGTTTTGTTAAGGTCAAAAAATAAATATGTTCTATTATTGCAATATCTTATAGGCCATAACAGCATACTTCAAACAATTGAGTCACATAGTATTGCATTTGAATCCGGGGCCAGTAAGCATGAATTGTGATATTGCATGGGTGTTGTCCCGGATTACACTTAAAATTCCGGTTACTTATTTTTTCCTTTAGCAATGCCAAAGAATTGCTGGAACCTAAAGAACATTGAAATAATTATTCAAAAAAATTCTTTATAGAAAGGTAATGATCTCTTGCGGTTGACAGCGTAAATTAAATCTCGATCTTTAACTATATGCAAATTGATCAATAGCAATTGAAGAGGACGATGATATCGATGTGCTTAAAATATTGCATGAATTTTTCTGGACGAATTTTAAAAATAGTGCTTAGCAAAACGATACACATTAAAATACTGGTCAGACATCAGCCTGGTAATTTCTTTCAGCAGCATCTTTTTATTCACCTCTTTCATCTTTTCTTTCTGAATGATGCGCCAGCACTTTTCGGCAAGCAAAAAAGGCTTGCGCTTATTAGAAAAACCCGCTTGCTGATGACGTAGAATTTCTTGGTGAAGTTCTGAAATACCCTCCTTTGCTGTAGCTATCGTTTTTAAGACAGGTATCTTCCACTCATCGTTAATGCGGGAGGCCGATAATGACCTCAAGTTTTTAGCAAACCGATCCGCACCCACATGATCGGCCTTATTAACCACAAAAATATCCGCAATCTCCATTAGGCCGGCCTTCATGGTTTGTATCTCATCACCGGCATCAGGAACCATTGTTACAATAGTCGTATCGGCAAGTCCTGCTAGCTCTACTTCGGATTGCCCCACGCCCACTGTTTCAATAAAAATATAATCAAAAGGGAAGGCACTCATCACAAAAACCACTTCCATAATTTTATCTGACAGTCCGCCAAGAGAGCCACGTGTAGCAACAGACCTGATAAAAACTTCAGAATTATTGAAGTGATCCGCCAACCTGATCCTGTCCCCCAGCAATGAACCGTAATTAAAAGGTGACGATGGGTCCACGGCCACAACCCCGATTCTTTGCTTCTGCATTAGTAGCAGATGAATGAGGGAGTTTACGAGGGAGCTTTTTCCTGCACCCGCCGGGCCTGTGATACCAATGGTGGGTGTAGCCCGGGCATCAATATTTTCAAGAAGTGCAGCGCTTCCTGTAATTTCATTTTCTACATAGGTAATAGCCCTGGCAAGCGCCTTTATATCACCCTGCTTTAAGTCTTTAGTGAGATCCGATATCGAAGTCATGCAGGCAATCAGCTACCAGCAATGCTCGAAATACGAGCCCTGATTTGGTCTACCAGCTGAGAAGGAATTCTCTGACGGCAGAGCTTCTCCGTAAGGAATTTTTTAAAAGATTTTTCAATCTCATATTTTTTTAGGCAGGGGGAACATTGATGGAGATGAATTAGAAATGCTTTCTCTTCAGCTTCTGTAAGTTCCCCATCGAGTGCCATCATTACCCGCGTCAGTGTAGCTTTACAATCATACATATTGCCTTGCTTTTTCAGTTTGAAGCTAAGGGTTTCAGCGATTTTCTTTATACCCCATTTGTTTTGCATAATCCCGTAGTTTTTCTTTCATCAGGTTGCGTGCACGGTGAAGGCGTGAACGAACTGTGCCAATTGGTATATCAATGATTTTCGCAATTTCTTCGTATGTAAATCCTTCCACATCGCACAACAGTAATACTGTTCTGAAATCTACGGGTAATTCATTCACCGCCTTCGTAACCTCATCACCAATGAGCCCTTTAAAAAGATCATCGCGCAGGTCTAATTCACCAACATCAGAACCATCATCAGTTTCCTGATAAGTAAGAAACTCCTCATAATCAACTTCCTTCGGGAGGCGGGTTTGGCGGCGGTATTCATTTATAAACCCATTCTTGAGAATTTTGAACAACCATGCTTTAGCATTCGTTCCGCGTTCATAAGAATTGATGAAGCGATAAGCCTTTAAAAAAGTATCCTGAACGAGGTCATTGGCATCCTCTTCATTATAGGTAAGATGGAATGCGAAGTTGTACAAAGCCTCTACCTGCGGAAGGAATTCCTTCTCGAAAAGCTCGTCGTTGGTCCTTTTAATGATATCTGCCTCTTCAGCCACGCGATAAAAATAACTGATTAAATATTTCCATGAAAGTTATTACCGTTTACCTTTGAAGCCATGCATAATTGAAGCCGCAGGTGGTGAATAAGGGATATTTGAAGGCCATACCATTTGTCGCTCTTGCCGCAGCTCTTGCTGGCATGTTTGTCGCGCGAGCCATTGTGAGCATCAGCATGATCGTGATGATTGTTTATGCTGTAGTGCTTACGGATCCAAGAAAAACCCTTGCTATATTTTTAAAAGACCGGGTGCTGGTAGCATTGTCACTGATATTTTTTGCTTATGTTCTCAGCAGCATTCATTCCACCGAAGATGATGCTTATCTGATGGAGAGGCTACGACTGAAATTGCCTTTTCTTGCCGTACCTTTTGCATTTACTGCTATCAAAAAAAATATTTCCCCACGTTTGTTTTACAGCTTTCTTTATTACTTTCTGATACTTGTGATTGCCACCACGATCATAGTAGTAATTCATTATGCTGCCAACTTTGAAGAGATAAATATTTCCTATTCACATGGCAGGGTGATGGACACCCCCTTCAACCATATCCGTTATTCCCTTATGGTTTGCTTTGCAATATTTATTGCTTACTATCTTTTCGTGGTTAAATTTTCCCCCTATTTTTTGTGGGAGCGGTGGCTAATAGTTGTAGGTGGTGTTTACCTGATATGTGTATTGCATTTGCTCGCTGTCAGGAGCGGGCTTGTAGCATTCTATATGTGCATTTTCTATCTCATCTTAAATCATATTTTTAGAAGAAGAGAGTTAAAAACTGCCTTGTTACTTTCAACCGTCGTACTTCTGTTGCCACTATTGGCATATGCGCTGCTGCCCTCAGTCAAGGCGAAGATAAACTATATGAAATATGATTTGGATCAACTGCTTCTGTTCAGAAACGCCTCCGGCCTGTCTGATGGTGGTCGTATTGTTTCTATTGAAAAAGGTGCGGAGATTTTCAGAGAAAACTTTTTTTTCGGTACCGGAATTGGCGATCTGAAACAAGAGATGAGGAGGAAACTTGCACAGGCCACGGAAGATCCGCCCGATCATCTCTTGCCTCATAACCAGTTTGTTTTTGTTGCATCCGGCACGGGGATAGTGGGGCTCATGATTTTTTGTTTCGCCATCTTATTACCCTTGTTTAATCGTAAAAACCTTAACAACATTCTTTTTGTCTGCTTTTACATCATCGTCATCTCTTCTTTTCTTACCGAAGCTACCCTTGAAGAACAGATGGGAACGGCATTCTATCTGCTTTTCCTCTCACTCATGCATGTCTTCAATCAATCCGAGAATACATGACACTGTTGTCTGCCGTGATTATCACCTTTAATGAAGAGAGAAATATTCTCAATTGCCTGGAATCAGTGAAGCCCGTGGCAGACGAAATTGTGGTGGTTGATTCCTTCTCAACTGATGAGACTAAGGCCATTTGCAGCCGCTACAATGTGCGTTTCGTTGAGCATACTTTTGAAGGTTATATAGAGCAAAAAAATTTTGCGCTCTCGCAGGCCAGTCATACCCATGTGCTTTCGCTCGATGCAGATGAATGCTTGTCGCCAGAGTTACAACTGTCTGTTTTGGGGGTAAAAAGCAATTGGCAGAAACATGGCTACTTTATGAACCGCCTTAATAATTTCTGCGGAAAATGGATCAGGCATGGCGGCTGGTATCCTGATCGTAAGCTACGGCTATTCGACCGCCGGCGAGGACAATGGGGTGGTAATAATCCTCATGATAGAGTTACTATGGCTCCCCAATCTTCCATTGGATTTTTGCACGGTAACCTTTTGCATTATTCAGCGGAGACGGAGCAGCAATATTTAAAAAAAATGGAACGCTATACGCAGATAGCTGCTGAAGCCTTGTTCCTTCAGAAGAAGAGCACTCACCTTGTGGCCGTTTATGCAAAGACCGCCGTTGCGTTTATCCGCAACTATTTTCTCTTGCTTGGATTTTTGGACGGCCACGCCGGAATACAGGTGTGCCTAATGGCAGCAAGATACAATTACCTGAAATATTCAAAGCTTCTTACGCTTCAACGTAAGAAATGATGCGCATCCTTCATCTGAGCTCTGAAACTACCTGGCGCGGAGGAGAGCAGCAGCTTGCTTACCTTATGCAGGAGCTGAATAAAATCAATGTTATCTCATTTGCAGGTGTTAAAATAAATTTCGCCCTTGAAGCGTATTGCAGAACAAACAGACTTAATTATTTTTCATTGGAGTTTGCAGGTGAATGGGATTTGAAGACAGTGCACTCCATTATAAAAATTTGCAAAGAGCAATCCATTGATATTATTCATGCTCACTCAGCCCATTCACATACTTTGGCAGTACTTGGCTCTTTGTGGGGTAATAAAAAGCCTATAGTTGTTTCACGAAGGGTAGACTTTCCAATCAATAATAATTTCTTATCAGGATTTAAGTACAATTATCGTGGGGTAAAAAAAATAATATGTGTTTCGGAGATGATCCACAAAGTAATTGCTCCCCGCATAAAAAATCCTAAAAGAATAATCACCATCTATGATGGCATAGATTTGAAGCGCTGCCACAACAGTGACAGAAACTATTTAAAAAAAGAGTTTTTCATTGCCAATGAGGAAAAAGTTATTGGGAATATTGCGGCTCTTGCTCCTCATAAAGATTATCTCACATTTCTGGAAACAGCACGATTAATTGCTGACGCTCTTCCCTGCCGTTTCCTGATTGTTGGTGAAGGAGGGATGCGCCAGTTAATTGAAGCGCGTATACGTGACTTGAAATTGCAGGACAAGGTAATCATGGCGGGTTTCAGAAATGATATAGAGATGATTCTTCCTGGCCTTGATGTTTTACTGTTCACCTCCGAAATGGAAGGACTCGGTTCTACAATACTTGATGCCATGGCCTGCAATGTTCCCGTTGTAGCTACTGATGCGGGTGGCATTCCTGAAATTATTGTACACCAAAAAACAGGTATGCTTGCCGCGGTGAAGGATTCAAAGCAACTGGCTGCTTATGTGCTGAAACTATTAACAGACGCTGATCTGCGGAAGTCAATCATTGCGAATGCAAAGCAAAGAGTCAATTCCTTTTCAAAAGAAGTGATGGCAGAGAAGACGATGGACGTGTATAAAGAAGTAGTGCAGGCGAAATAAGAGTACAGCAGTGAATGTTGAACGTTAGTTAACAGAGTAATAAGTTCTGAATTGTTTAATGAGAGTGTTCTGAATTATATAGCCCGTTTATTAGAAACCAGAACACTATTTTACAGAATGACTACTATCGTGCTGAGTGCCTCGAATCATCGTGTCCATTAGTTCCGTACTGGTGCCATTTCTGTTCCCTGTATTATCCCGTGGTTGAGGGTTTGAATTATCTAATGGCGAATTTTCCTTTTTATCTGTTTCGGGGGCAGATGGCTTACATGATAAACAACATAATACGATAACTGAAAATACCAAAGTTTTCATATTGTCTTTAATTAACATCTTCAAATATTGTTAGATCATTTACACTAAAAAATCATGCATTCCTATAAATATTGATAAATAATTTCCTTGCTAAAGGGGATTAAGAAGATGTCCACATGGCAGATCATTACACTCTACCCTATTTTTCTGCCTCTATTCTTTGTTTGATTTGCTCTAAAGAATCAGACCCTTCCGCAATTAATTCGCTGATGTTAAAGGTATCGACACCTTCCCAATACAGATCATAATCTTCATCGTCGTTGCCTGATCTTCTTCTGAATTCCTTGCCGCTTCCCGGTGCAATAAGCACTGTTATTAATGTCCCGATTGCCATGATGCCCAAAAAAAGTAATAAGGGATGTTTTCTCATTGTATCAATTGTATGGTTAGGAAAATTTGTAGCTCATTCATTATAAATTTGATACCTGAAATGTAAAATTCCATAAAGCTTTATATATAGGCAGTGATGAACCAGTTAACCTTTATTTCCCTATGCAGTTTAGTTATCTCGGTTTTATATTGTGGATTTGCTTGCAAGTAAAAGGGAATTTATTCTACGTGTGAATGATGAAGCAAATAAATTTTCATTAGTGGTACCAATCCTCAATAAATGGAGTGGTTAGTTTTCGATGGCCTACTACCCCGTCATTCTAATGATCTCATAATATATTGGGACAGTTAATTACACAGAGCCGGATGAAATCTCGTAAAATGAGGCCATGTTAATTATGCAATTATGACTAATTAAAGTAAAGGTTACTTTTATGCCGCCGTTTTTATATGTTCATATTAGATTTTAATGTAACCAACTAAGGATGGTCGTGTCTTTGTTTTTAATAAATTGAAATTTAACTGCATGAAACAGATCAAAATACTTTTGGAGGAACTTATCGAAACATGTTCTTCATATATTCAGGCCAGGATGAGACTGACAGTTTTACAACTATCAGAAAAGACTTCCAAGGTTGCATCCGACTTTCTCACCATTCTTATTCTTATTATCTTTTTTCTGTTTGCCTTCATCATGCTAAATGTAGGATTGGCTAAATGGATTTCTCATGGGCTCAACAATGAGTGGGGCGGATTCTTCATCATGGGTGGCTTCTATATTTTATTTGGAATTATCCTAATGGTTATGAAAGAGAAGCTCATCAGGGTTCCCCTTCTTAACGCCATCATAAAATCTTTTTTTTCCGTTGAAAAAAAGGCAGAAGATAAGGTCGAAAACATTGAACAATCGCTGGTAAATAAGCTTGATCCGGATTCCAGTAAAAAAAAAATAAACTAAGCGCTTTAACAATCGAACCCCCTGCTGATGGTGCGGTGGAGAAAAATAAGTTTGAACGAAACGCTTTAACAACAAGCAATTCTACCCCTGAGCATTCAGCTCCTACCAGGGAAGATAAAAAACAGGCCTCAAAAAAGGATACGAAGTTCGGTTTAAAGGACATATTCCCTGTTCTTAAAAAAACATTCAAGGAGTGGTTAGCGCTAGATCCAATCAGCCAAGGGGCAACCCTGGCTTATTTTGCTATTTTTTCACTTCCTACTTTGCTGGTATTGGTAGTTGCTTTTGCCGGCTTTGTTTGGGGACCGGAGGCGGTGACGGGGCAACTTTCTTCACAGATCAGCAGCATGATGGGGCCTGAGACAGCAGAACAGATTGAAAATATGGTTGCTGAAGCTTCTATTGAAGAGGAAAAATCAATCTGGGCTACCATCATAGCAATTGTTGTACTCATACTAGGCGCTACAGCAGTTTTCGTGCAACTTCAAAAGACTTTAAATCTTATTTGGGAAGTAAAACCTAAGACCAAAGGGAGCTTTTTATCTGTTATTAAGATACGACTCCTGTCTTTTGGATTGATATTGTCAATGGGATTTTTGCTGTTGATTTCCTTTGTAATAACCACAGTAATTTCGTTAGTGGGAAATTGGATGAGCGCCAAAATACCAGAGGTGGCAGTGGTGATTCTCCAAATCGCAAATTTTATTATTTCATTTGGATTAATATCAGTGCTGTTCGCACTCATGTTTAAATTTCTGCCTGATGTTAAAGTAAAGTGGAAAAGCGTTTGGACAGGTGGAGTAATAACTTCACTTCTTTTTACAATTGGCAAAATGGCAATTGGATTATTTCTCGCAAAGTTCCCACCATCCTCTGCTTATGGAGCAGCCGGTTCAATAATTTTAATCATGCTTTGGTTGAACTACTCGTCTTTGATCCTTTTTTTCGGAGCCGAGTTTACCCACCAATATTCATTAGCCAGAGGATTAGAAGTACTGCCCTCAGACCATGCTGAAACGGCTAAGACAGACGAAAAGAAGAAAATAAAATCAGAGGACAAAAAATAATTCCTTCAACTCGGATTTTCCCTCGAGATACCTGATTTATTCAGCATCATTCCATTCAGTGTCATCGCATTTTTATAGGCGTAACCACCGATATCATTGTTAAAGAAAGCCCAAATATGATGCTTGTCAGCGATCCATTCAGTGAACTTCGAAGCATAGTTTCTCAACATCGTGTCAGTATAATCAGATGCATATAACCCTGCTGGGCCGTGAAAACGATAATAGATATCCTTTGCAGTAATCGCCTCAAAAAAGGGAAATCGTCCTTCGGATTGTGAAATAACCAGGGCAATGTGGTACTTCTTCATCAGATCAAGACTTTCTCTGGAAAACCAACCCGCCTCCCTGGCTTCTAAAGCAAAGCGATGCTGCTTGTAAGTTGATCTTAGCACCTTATAGAAATTTTCAGTCTTTTCAGGATGAAATTTGACAAAATGCGGGAGCTGCACCAACACCGGCCCCAATTTTTTACGTATGGGATCAAAAACCTCAAAAAATAATTTTAAGGAATTTTCGGAATTCAGCAACTTTTGATAATGTGTGATAGATCGGCTGAGTTTGGGGCAAAATTTGAAATTTGCAAGCACGGGCTGATGCCCAGTTTAGAGCGGTTTGCGCCAGCGGCAGGTCGTAAAAGCTGGTATTAAGCTCCGACACACCGAAATGAGCCGTGTAAAATTTCAAATATTCTGCTGCTTTTAGGCCTTCCGGATAAAACTGTCCTTTCCAATGTTTGTAGCTCCAGCCCGAAGTACCTATATGATATTTCTGTAACATAGCTTCATTTGTATTGTGTTAAAAGGATAATCGGGATTTTTTGTTTCGAAGAGTACCAGTTAGCTGATATAGTACCTATAAATTGAACATCGAAGGCGTAATGGCGTAGAAAGATATTCAGTTTTGATAAACTATCTCGGTAATGGGGTCGTTTCTTGGAGAATAATTTGCTTTGCAGGTCATAATTCCCTAAATATATCATGGCAGTCCAGTTGAAACGTATAGTTGTCACAGTTTCTAAGATTTTCCTCTGGATCATTTTATCTCTTGTTCTGCTACTGGTGGCAGTTATCATTGCCATTCAAATACCAGCGGTTCAAAATTTCATAACACAGAAAGCAGTACATTTTATCTCTGATAAAACGAATACTAAAGTAACGCTTGGCCACATCAATATTGGTTTTCCCAAATCTATTGTACTGAAAGATTTATTTCTGGAAGACATGAAGCACGACACGCTTCTTTATAGTCACCGGTTATCTGTAGACATAGACATGTTTAAGATTCTCTCTCATAAGATAGAATTCAACCAAATAGAAATTGAACAATTGACGGCACACATCATCCGCTCGATGCCTGACAGCAGTTTTAATTTTGATTTTCTCATGAATGCATTTGGTGCAGGCGATACTTCTGCGAAACCAGAGCCTGATACCTTAAAATCCGCCTGGAAGATTGCAATCAAAGGAATTGATCTTAAGAAGGTTCACTTCACCTTCGTGGATGAAACTGCAGGCAGGACCATGCAGTTTAGTATTGGCGGGTTTAACACTCAATTTAAAGATTTTGATCTGGATGAAAAACGGTTTCATATTAAAAACATTAATGTAGATCATACCACAGCTTCAATTGTACAAACACAAGCTGCTGTTTCTTCTGATACTGCATCTAAGTCAGGTGAAATACTCTATGATATAGATGTTAAAGACGTTAATCTTTCCACTCTCAATGTTCTATTTCAAACTCCAGTGCAAAAATTGGTCATACAGGTTGATAAGGCTGGAATTTCTGCCAACAAAATTGATTTGCCTGGTCAGCAGATCAGCTTAAAGAAATTTAATCTTTCGAACAGCAGTATTGATTTTGCAATCAACAAGTATATTACTGCTGACACAGTTGCTGAGATTGCAAAAGAGGCCGTATCGGAAGATTCTTCAGAACAGCAAACAAAACCCTGGAAAGTGACTCTTGAGAATCTTGAGCTTAAGGGAAACACTTTTGCTTTTAATAATGCAAACACAGAAATTAAAAAATCAGGGATAGATTTCAGTCATCTGTTACTTTCCAAAATTGAAGCTGACGTAAAAGATATTCTCTACGACGGAAATAATATTACTGCTGACATCAGTGAACTAAAAGCAAATGAGCAGAGCGGGTTTGAACTAAAGCATCTGAAAACAAAAATTACCTACGACTCCACTCATGCTGAGCTTGCAAACCTTGATCTTGAAACCGGAAACAGCCACATTAAAAAATATATCGCTATAGCATACCCTTCAATAGAAACTATTGCAGATTCTATCGCAAGCCTTACAGTAAATGCCGACCTCGATCATATCGTGATAGGATTCAGAGACCTATTATTATTACAGCCAGAGCTGGAAAAGCAATTAAATGATGCTGGTTTCCTTGCACCGTCAATTCATCTTAATGCAAAAATAAATGGTACTGTGAAAGACCTTCACATCCCACTTTTTGAGCTTACAGCAGGCAATAATACAGCGCTTATATTGAATGGGAATGTAAAAGGATTGCCTGAAGCATCTAACGCTTATTTTGATCTGAATTTGAAAAAATTTACAACCACAAAGGCAGATCTTCAACTACTTGTAAAGCAGGGAATGCTACCGGCCAGCATCGAAGTACCAGGAATGGTGGCTGTTTCAGGATTTTTTAAAGGATATATGAAAGATTTTGATGGAAAGGCAGATATCACATCATCTTTCGGAAATGCGCAGGCAAAAGTTACTATGAGTAAGCGCGAAACTTATAATGCATCAGTAATCGTTGACCATTTTGATTTAGGAAAACTTCTCCGTCAGCCTGAAACTCTCGGGCCCGTAACTATGAAGGCGAACGTAGTCGGGTCGGGCTTATCAGTTGAAACCATGAAAGGAAGAGCTGATGTGGAAGTTCAGCAGGCAGTATTTAAAAATTATAATTATCATAATATCTCTGTAGACGGGAATTTTACAGCCACCCAGTTTGATGGCAATGCTGCCGTAGATGATTCTAACATAGCATTAACTTTTAATGGCTTGCTAAATTTCGATACACTGCAACCATATTATAAAGCAACTCTTGATGTGAAGGGAATTGACCTTCAGGCATTGCATTTTATAGAGCAGGATCTTAGGGTAAGCGGATTGTTTAAGGCTGATATAAGAGGCCGTGATTTGAATGACCTCAACGGAACAGTAGATCTAAGAAAAGTAGCTTTAACTAAGAATGATAGTGTCTACGTAATAGATTCATTGCTGTTCGTCTCGCTTTCAGAAACTTCGAACAAAAGTATTGATATCAATTCGCCTTTCATGAAAGGGAATTTTAAAGGCAACATTGGTGTGGCGGATCTTGCATCAGCATTGAAGGAACATCTTAACCGTTATATTAAACTTGGCGATACTACAATTAAACCGCAGAGCAAGGCCCAGAACTTTACCTTTGATCTTCAACTCAAAGATGCTGATCTCTATTCGGTATTAGTACCCGGATTAAAAGAGTTTACTCCTGGCAAGATCAGTGGAAATTTTGATAGTGAATCTCATATACTGGATCTCAGCATCAACATCCCGAAAGTAATATACAATACTCTTGACGTTGACAGCTTTAATCTTAATGTGACTTCAGATCCTAAAATCCTTCATTATGATGTTGCTCTTAACTCTGCCTCGAGTGGAGATTACCGGATTCTGCTTGCTAAATTTCGATACACTGCAACCATATTATAAAGCAACTCTTGATGTGAAGGGAATTGACCTTCAGGCATTGCATTTTATAGAGCAGGATCTTAGGGTAAGCGGATTGTTTAAGGCTGATAT
>MWVX01000106.1_pt1 | contig 22720 bp, 25 predicted proteins | sample 1047311 | NCBI WGS metagenome assembly MWVX01 (sample SAMN06349984, study PRJNA376086) | soil metagenome | isolation source: MtG-4 sample Antarctic (ecotone) soil | place: Antarctica | collected 2015-01-13 | reverse complement strand
TTTATTCAATCACGGCGGTTGGCACGAGAATATGAAAAGTTGGCGGAAAGCAGCGAAGCGATGTTATATCTTTCAATGATTAGAGTTTTGGTGAGAAGGCTGGCTTGAGACTTTTCAGACTAGCTCTTAGGTAACATTTTCCCACTTTTATTTTCACTAAGATTATTCCAATTTATTACAAACACCTGTCAAAAAACATTAGTTATGTAGACAATAACGAATTGCCGACAATCTCTGTTTAGTGCTTTCACCAACTGACTTTTTCATCTTCTTTTATAATCTCTACTCTGTTTATTTCCAAATCGCCTGTTATTGGCGACAATCCATTTCAGACTCTGGTTTTGTTGATCACCTTGCCGATGGTTTGCAGATACATCTGCTTGACCCGCCGATTCGATAATCGAGCGTATCTTTCGCTCGACGCGATGCTGTTGTGTCCGAGAAATTCTTTGATGTAAACCACTTCGGCTCCTTCTTCGAGCAGGTTCGAGGCGAACGTGTGACGCAGCGAATGACAACTGGCTTTGATGTCTGCCGACTTTGCGTATCGCTCCATTTTCTTCTGGATCGCCTTGATTGATAATGGCTGTGAAAGGCGTTTCTGATTCCAGAAAACGACATCTTCGGGAATCGCTCGCGGACGCAAGCTGAGCAGTTGCTCTAGGCTCAACAGAATATCGTTCGATAAGTAAACGCGACGATCCTTGCGTCCCTTGCCTTGTCGGATGATCAATGCCCGCTCCGTCCAGTCAATGTCCGATAATTTCAAAGCGGCGACTTCCGCTACGCGCAAGCCGCAGCGCAGCATCAGCAAAAAGAGCGTTTTATCTACTTCATTGGTAATTGCGGCGAACAGCCTTTTAACTTCAGCGGTCGTCAGTTTTTTCGGCAGCGGTCGTCCCTGCCGCACGTAATGGCTCGGTTTAATGGGCATCGGATACTCGTCGTTGCCGCTGGTAACAAATAGAAACTCATAGAAGCTCTTCAGAGCGTGAATACGGCGGTTGACGGTCGTCGGAGCTAAACCCTGCCGGTGCTGCTGTTGCAAAAAGCAATCAACATCGTGCCAAGTTACCTGCGACGGCGGCTTTTCGATCAAAGCGAAAAACAAACGCAGGTCGAGTTCGTAGTTGGCGGCGGTGTGCGGCGAGTAATGGCGCGTCTTCAGGTAATCGGTAAACAACTCTATTTCATTGGGCAACATTTTTTTATTCCTCCTTCATTCAATGTTAAAGCTCTGTTTATCCGGCGAGCAAATCGGCTTGCCGGGTTTGAATGCGCTCCATCGCCCGGTCATATTGGCGGCGTTTGGTCGTCTCATAAAGCTGCGTATAACAAAGCGTCATTGCCAGCGACCGGTGTCCCATCAACTCTTTGAGAACTTCCAGTTGAATGCCGGCATTCAAAAGCTGGGTGGCGAAAGTATGCCGCAGATTGTGCGGCGAATAATGCTGACCGACACCGGCTTTTTCCATGTAGCGCATCATCCGCCGATAAATGGTTCGGATATTGAGCGGTTGGTTCTTCACCGCCTCGCTCGGAAACAGCCATTTCTGATCGGAATCCGCTTTCTGCCATAAGCTCAATGTTGAAGCAGTATCCGGCGACAGATAAAGAATACGGTCAACTTGTCCTTTGCTGTTGTTAACCCGCACCGTGCCTGAAGCAAAGTCTATATCTGTCCATTGCAAATGAGCGACTTCGGAAACGCGTAATCCGCAGCGCAGCATCAGCAGAAACATCAGGCGGTCGCCGACTTTATCAATCACGCGAAAGAACCGTTTGACATCCGCCTCAGCCATCGGTTTGGGCAAATGCTGCGGAGCGAAAACGCGATGTCGGTGTCTGACGGGCGACTGCCGCATCTTTTCCTCTTCAACAAAGAAATCGAACATCACCGCCAAGTTACTCAACGTATTGTTAATAGTCGCCGGTGCCAACGCGCTCCGACCCGCGATGCTGACAAACCGCTCGACATCGGCGGCAGTCGTTAAGTATAAGTCAGCGGATAACTGACGGCAGCGCGGTTTGGGTTGATGATTCAGAAAACGGCGCAGACAGGAAACGCCGACGAGCAAGGTTCCGTCGGCATAATTGCGCGATTGCAGATAACGCAGATAGCCTTCAACTTGGTAATGAGCGGCATCCGAGAGCGAACTTAATTTTTGACTCAAAGCAAAACAATCCAATTGCGACATAGTAAAATCCTCCTTAAAAAGTCAATAAAAGACACTTTAAGAGAGGTCGGTTCGGATTGTCTACATAAGTGTAGTTTTTTGACAGTGCTTTAATTAGTCAAAAAGTAATCTTTTCTTTCTATCGGCATAAGTTATTGATTAGCTCTTGTTATTAACTTCTAACATTGTTTTCAGTTATCATTAAATGGGTAAATCTACTTCCATCATTCCCTCATTATTTCCGCGTCCTATATGAACTGTGACAACGTGTCCTATACCTTCCACATCCGTCACCATATCCAAATCAATTCTAACCGTAACGAAGAAATTTCGCCGTTTGATACGACCATAAAGCGCGTAATGTCCGACGAATATTGATTGTTTTTCCGCCGTAAATAGTTCTACAAACGAGCAGAAAAACGCGGAAACATCGTTTAACTTTACGCCGCGTTGCACCATTCGCAGATGCGCGTGCGGAATAACACGCAGTTTCCAGTTTTTGTCCGCTACCACAAATTCGTCGAAAAGTTCTGGAAAGAATTCGAGTAAATCATCATCGCGCAACAGTTCCTCTGCTTCATCTCCGCGCAATTCGCTTTCTATTTCCGCCAAATCTTCGTCTCCAACATAATGCTGGAGATATGACAAAAGACGGCGCACTTCGGCATCGCTAATTTCAGCCATTATTTATCGTCCTGAAGAACTACCTCGCGCGGCGGATTACCTAATTCCCAAGAACTGAGCAGCGCGGCAAATTCGCGGCTCGGTGTCATCGTCACATAATACGTGCGGTCATTTCCGTAAATTTCGTAAGTTCCGTCACTTTCGTTTTCAAGACGCGCCACTGTTCCCTGTTGTAAAAGTTCTCGAACTTGTCCGATATAACGCTCCTGTTCCGGGCTGTAGGCGATTACCCTCAAAGAATCTCCGAAACGGATGCTTTTCCACGCATCATTCGATTTTATATTAACCTGCTGAGACCAAAGTCTGCCTAAGATTTCACGCTGTTCGGAGGGCGACATTTTGTGAATTTTATTAACTGTAGAAACTATTTCTACATTTTTTCCAGGAATAGGAGCGTTAAACGGTTCATCTGAAGAAATAGCTCTCAACCTTTCTATCAATTTAGGCAGCGGCTCATTACCATCAATTACAAAATCGGCAATTTGCGGAAGAATTGTTTTTATTTGACTTTCAGTTGAATGAGATTCAATGTGTTCGATTAAATCATTTTGGTCAAATCCTTCCCGATGAAGCCGTTCTTTACGAATCTGTTCATCAACCTCGACAACCGTTAAAACGTATCTCGACGGTGCCACAATATCTCGCAGCAAGTCACTGATTTTAGTGTGCCTGATTCCATCAACTACCAGTGACTGTCCAGGCTTCCAGTCGGCTTGAGCAAGAACAGCGCGGCAAAAAAGATTTGCGTCTGTTTCAAATAATTCCTCGCCTACTTTCTGCCAATTTTCTCGAACATCCGGCAATCCGCGTTGCTTCGTAATGTAACGCACATACTCGCCAAAACTGACATAAGGACAATCATAAAATCTGGCATAAATGCTGCCTATGGTTGATTTTCCACTATTAATTTTTCCGGCTAAAGCTAAAACTACACTCATATTTTTTTCTCGAAAAATAAATCATTAGATGCTTCCCGCAAAATCACCCAGCCTCGGCGGTCGCGTTTCTTAACCGTGATGGGAGCGATTGTTTTCACATTGTGAATACGCATCAGCGTCGCAAAAGATGCCTTTTTCCGCTGCTCCCAAAACTGCGGGTCTTCGGCGCAAATGTCGCGCGCGAAAGTCTTTATTTCATCCCACGAATCTTTTTCCAATCTATAGAACCGCGCGGAGCGAATTCGGCAGATTCCGACAACTGCTCCGCCGGATTTCTTTAATAGAATTACGTCCCCATCTTCCACCCGCTCGAAAGGAGCACATCTGACAATGGAAAATCTGGTTTCTATAGTTTTCTTTCCGTCTAAAATATACTGCAAAAACGGCTCGACAAAAACTCCCAGATGAACGGAGAAATCCAATCTTTTTTCGGTTAATAAAGAGCTTAAGTAATCGCTCCAATACGAATCATTTTCTACCGAATCGCCGAGAGCGTTAATTACGTTTTCGCGCCAATCAGTCATTTACTATTCCCGCTTGCGAAAACATTATTTTCTTCGCGCTCCGTGTTTATAATTTCCAACATTTGCTCCTTTGATTTACCGATAAGAATTTCTTCTTTTCTTGTCAAATTTCGATTTAATTTATCAGACAAAGCCATCGTCGCAGATTGTCCCGAAGCCAGCTCGCGCAAAATTTCCTGAAGCACAAATCTTCCTTCGCAAGCGAACACGCGATTTCCTGATGTCCACACCTTAACAAGTCGGCGGAGCGGCTCGCGGCGGCTGACCGTCGGAAAAATATTGTTTTTTACGACGGTCAATAGTTTTGGATCTTTAAATTCTAACATATCGTAAGGCTTCAGTCTTATTCTAACTCCCTGCACCGCTTGTTCAAACCATTTCTCTTCTAAATCAGGCAAAATCGAAGGTCGCTCAACGGAAGTATGTTCCTTTTTCACGAAAACAGCCAAGTCGCCGCGTCGCCATTCCTTATGCAAATTGTGAAAATTTTCCGCTTTCAGCGCGTTTATTTCAAACGGCGGCGAATTATAAGGAAGAATGCCCTTTTCTTCTTTTGCTAAAATCAAACCCAAACTTTTTGACCATTCAAAAAATTGTTCTAAATCTGATTCGATTCCGGGTCTTGTTCCGATAGGAGGAAGGCTAATCAAAATATGCCCGTTTAACCGACAAATTTTAGTGGCTGCCCACATAAATCCCAATAAATGTTTTTCATACCAAGGCGGGTCAACGATTACAGTCGAGGCTTCAATTTCTGGAATTCCATCTATCACAATATCGCAAAGCGTGATATTTGCGCCGGCTATATTTTTGGGAAAATGATTGATGACGGCGGGGTTATTATCAAGCAGAATCGTTTTGCGGGGAAATGAAATTTCTTTTGCCTTTTGAAATATGCTCGGCGTTCCAAATAATGCGATTGTTTCACTTGGCTTCGTTATTGCAAGACAATATTCAAGCAAGTATGTAGTCGCCGAATCGCTAAATCGCCAATCGTAGTCGAGAGGATGCGGGACAGGTAAATTGATGCTCTCATCGCTGACTTGTGAGTAATTAGTTTTATGACCGTTTTTACTTTTCTTTGGTGTTTCGATTAAAAAAGACCGCTCCGAAACTTTTCCGGCGGCGACTAATCTATTTAACGAACAAAGCGCGACCGAAGGATAAACTCCTGGAAGTGAGTTGAGCAGACTGTTAAAGTTCGTTACGCCATTATTTACCGCCGCGTGAACCCAACTATCAACAAGTTCATCAAAATCTCGATTTTCCTGATTCATAAAAATTAAATTCAAAATTTGAGAGAAACATCGGCAATGTTTAGTGCGCGTTGCTCGGAAGAAAAACGGTTTTCCATCTCTTTTTGCCAAATCTCAACAGCCAGCCATTGGTATTTCAACGCTTGTTTTTTCTCTTCATCAAGCCGTTTTTGAACTGGCGTAAAAACTTCTACTTGAAGCGGAACGGTGCGAAGCGGTAGATTTTCATTCAATTCTTGGAGTGCGTCTATAAAAAGGCGCATGTCGTCTTTAATACTGATACTCGACGGAGTTGTAAAAGTAGCGTAAGCATAAAGGTCAATTCCTGTCGTCAAAAGCCGTTTCATTAACTCAAATTGTCTTTGAAACAAACTCGCATTGGCAAGAGTGTTAAAAGCAAAAGATTCGGCGTTGAACCCCTTAAAGCAGCAAACACGCCCGTAATTTTGGTAAGTCCCAATCATCTCTCGTTCTTTCTCGGAAAGAAACTGCCAAAAATAATCGTTACTCAAGTTATCATCAGACCAAAGATAAATATCTTGTTCAAGCCCACGCTCTTTTATTTCGCTCATCATCCATGCAACCCATTCCGGCGTTAAGTCTGGTTGCCCGCCGGTCAAATCAATCATTAAAGGCGGATTAGGTTCTTTCAGATACAAATCTATAAGTTGAGACGGACTGAGCCAATCAGAATATTTACGATTCCCTGCCAGTAGCTCAAACGGCACGAAACAATACCAACACCGCCAGTTACAAACGGCGTTTTGAAAAACTTGGGCGCGGAGCGTATCGGCAGGAGGAAGTCTAAGTGCCTTTCGAGCCGGGTCTACCGGCAATGGATTAGGAATCCATCCGTTACTGCTTTCCCGCCGAAAATGTCTGATGCGCCCGAAACCTTCACAATTCGCTGGTTCGGTAAAATCCTTTTCTTGCTCCGTGCCGGGAAATTTCGTGACGAGAAGCCGCTTGCCGTCGGTATCAACCGACAGTCGGCGGTAACGGTCTGAAATGGCATCGGTATCAATGGTCATTTTTGCCTTTCTGTTTTCTCGCTTTATTTTCATTGCGAATCGGTGGTACTTTCTGTTTTTTATCAGGTAAATCTGGAAACCGTTCTTTAAGATAAAGGATAACTAATTGTATGAAATAAATTATTTGGTCTTCCGTTAAGGTTTGATCAAGCGGAATTCCGTGCCATTTTTCAATACATTTGCGGCAACAAGTTGCTGTAGCGTGTTGTGCGTAATGAACAGCGTTACCTTCCATAGACGTTGCCAAGTTTCCATAAACATCAGCGGGTTTCGCTATATTTTTGCGAATTATATGTTCGGCTGTTTCAAACAATTCAATTTTCCCTTTTCGCAGTGCATAGTTGATTGCCCTCTGGTCAATCTTTCGATGCCAATAGACGTGCCGGACCCATTCATATTTTAGTAATTTAAAAGTGTTTTTTACATCATTCAAGTCACGTTTCCGAACCTGACTCCAGTCAATTAAATCAGCCCCACAATCACGACAACGCGGAAGTTCATTGTTGTTTCGCATCTTCTTAGTTGCCAGGAAATAATGACGGTCACTGGCGCAATCGGATTTTGCACACCTTATCTTTAGAGGCTCAAAAGCATCTTCATTATCAACTTCACTATTTATTTTTTCTCTCGACATATTAAACCTCAATATCTGACATTGCCTGCTGAAGTAAATTTCGGTCTGATTCATTTAAACTACCAAAATTCACCTTTTTCAAAAACAAACTTCGCGCCGTCTCCCACGGCTGTTCACTGACGCTCTGAAGTTTCGCCGCCGTTCCCCACCAATTCGTAATATTGTCGTGCGATAAACGAAAAGCGATATAATTGGCGAGCGCGTCAACCGGAACCCCTTCGCGGGCGGCAACTTGCGGAACTGCCCATTTCAAACGCTCGACAGCACCGTTTGCCGCGCTGACACACATTTTAGCTAATGTTTCTGCCCGTCCGTTCAACACAATATTACCAGCGAAACGACTTGCCTTTTTCTCTTCCTCCGACTCGCGTCGTTCTTTAGACGTTTCGCTGTATTCAATAGTTTCGCGCTGTTTTTTCTCCGGCTCCTGTCCGGCGTGATAGGTTTCATGAAGGGCATCATGAATCCATTTAGCCGCCGATGCCGTCTGCTGTTTAAGCACGATGACGTTGCGCCCGTCATCGCGGATGCAGGCTCCGTGAAACGCGCCAGAATCTCGGAGCGGTAGAATAGGAACCCCCAAGCTCCATAGGTATTTCAGTATGTTTCCAAATTCCAGCGAACCAAAGTTTGCCAAAACCTCCCGGCGAAATTCTTCTGCGTCAGTTGGAATCGGTTCCTGCGGTAAATCGAGGGTCGCGTCAAGAGTCAGTTGCGCCAAGTAAATCGCATATAAAGTGTAAGCGTTAAGCCTCCTCTCATTTGCGCCGGCTTTGACTAAAAATCGCACTGCACGCACTCCTGAGTAATCGAACTGTAAAGGCGCGTCGCCGAAAAGCGAAGCGACTGAACAACCTAGAACTCGGCTAACCCTCGTTGCAGCTTGAAGAACTGAATTCTTTTTATCTTCTTGTTTTCCGCCGCCTTGCAATTGTGCGGCGACCGAACGCGGTATTAATTTATTCAAAACAAAATCTTTGTTCAAGCCTGCTTCTTTGAGCCGTTTGAACATCTTCGCCGCCGTCATTTGCACGTCCGGCAAAAATATATCTTTGCGAATCGTCAAACCCAACACATTTATTATTTCCTTGACTCGCTCAATACTAGCCGAGGCATATTCCGTTGCTTCATAGCGTTGTAACTGTTGCTCTTTAATGCCGAGTTTATCAGCGAAAGTTTTTTGGCTAAAGCCGAGCGCGATTCGAGCTTGAATCAACGCGCGCGGCAATTGGTCGAAAGAAGTTAACTCCAGAATTTTACGCTCGCCCGAACGCAGCACATCATATTCGTGCAGTTCCGTCTTCAAATCAGTAAACTGACTCGCCAGTGCATCCCTTTGTGCTTTTTGAACCAAAGGATGTAACTGATTGCCTGCATCGACAGTCGCCGACAGCCGCGCCAAAGCTTGTTCAAACTTATCGGCTTGGGCTTTTGTGATACGGTATTGTCGTTCGTTTTTAATCATAGTTTTTCACCTTGTAAATTAATTAAGACGATACCTTTTGGCTCACCTGAATTCCTATCTTGTTGAAAAAAATCAATAAAGGTTTTGTCGATTGTGCCTAACGAGTGTGCGGGGAAACACTCACCCAGAAATTTCGCTTTTTGCGCCGCACGACCATCGTCAAAAATCAGCAAAATCGAATCGAGTAAATCTCCATTAACTTCTTCCTCATCCCAACAACAATCAAAATCATTCGGCACTTCTTTCTCTGTTACAAAACTTCCGTCAATATAGGCTCTTTGGCAACTCGCCTCCTTGAGCGATTGCAGAACAGTTTTCAACCCGCTGAGAAGCCGCCTACGGTGTGCGTTGCCGCCGAAACGCGCAACTATTTCCTGCCACGTCGCAACATGTATACCGGGCGGTAAATTTCCACTTTCAACAAACTCAGGAATCATCAACACAACTATATAGTTGTGTTGATGATTTTGTCAATTGTTGTCTTGCTAATTTATTAGCAATTTATAAAAATTAAAAATTTGTTAGGGCAATATCGTTACTCAATAGTTAAATTAAGGATGTCTTATCATAAGAATTTTTTGCAGTTTGCAGAAAGAATTTAGCATTCTGAAAATGAATATTTTCTTTACTCTAATAAGAAGTCTAATCATCAAAACCTACAAAGTGTCAGAAAACAGGTGTTTTTTGACACCTTTTCTATTCTCTATTATTCTTGAATATATGAGAGTTGGAATTTACGCCCGCGTTTCAACAAACGACCAGCAAACTTTGCCGATGCAGATCGAAAAGATGAAGGAATATATCGAGCATCGCGGCTGGACTTTAACAAAGGAAGTGCAGGAAGTCGGTTCAGGCGCGAAAACACGACCTAGCGCGAAGAACTTGTCAGAATGGCAAAACGCCGCGAGATTGACGCTATCTTAGTTTGGAAACTCGACCGCTTTGGGCGTTCGCTTGCTGATCTGGTAATGACCTTAAACGAACTCCGTGAAATCGGAGTCGTCTTTGTGTCGCTAACCGAATCGCTTGATTTTTCTACTCCATCGGGAAGAGCGATGGCGGGAATGCTTTCCACTTTTGCCGAATTTGAAAGAGATATTATCCGCGAGCGCGTCAAAGCCGGAATTGCCAACGCGAGAGAAAAAGGCAAACCGCACGGACGACCAAAAACAGCTTCACTAAAAAAGGACGAAATTAAAAAGCTAAAAGGCAAAGGTTTGAATAATTCTCAAATTGCCAAGAAATTGAAAATCTCAAGAGGTTCGGTGATTAATTTATTGAAGTGAGTTCCCTATCCCCTACCTGTATTGACAAACTAAGTTAGTGTCAGTTTTAATAATCTGACATGAAACAACACGGAGAGCAGAAAAAAGTGGGTCTTCCGCATTTTTGATACTGCTGGCGAATTCGTTATGTTAGTTTCGCTTGTCTGATTACTCTGGCAAATAATGGCTGTCTTGTTTTTGCTATCGGCACTTCGTTTAACCAATTGCTGAGTCGTACGGCATTGACCGCCGTCGCCGTCAGCACGTTTTGCAGATGCGTTTTTGCCTCTCCGACATAGCGCGAACGGCGCATTCCAAACCCTCTCACCGCCTGTGCGCATTGTTCCTTCGATTCCTGACCGCCGCCGATACTCAAGTTTGTACTCCGAGGTCTGCTCTCTTGCTCGTGCGACTTGACGAAGTTCATATTGTTCCTGCGGCAGAATCGAAAGCGTTCTCCTTATCTGTTTGCTTTTTGTGCATTTATGATGAACCGGACAAACCCGGCAGTCTTTTGTTAGAAATTTAATTTTGACCATCCTTTTCCCCGTTTCGGTAGCGGCATCAGACCAACTCGAACTCGTTTTTCCCATCGGGCAAACCGCTTGTTTCCGCTCCCAATCAATCGAGAAGTTTTCACCCGAAAACTTCGGATCATTACGGCTTTGCCATTGCTGATCGGCGTGCGACGGACCATATAAATCAACATCATATAGCTTTTGTGCGGCAATCATTAGTTCGGCATCCACAAATCCCATATCCACCAGATGGATTGCCGGCAGCAAGTTTTTCTTCTCTAATGATTGATGAATCGGTTCGGTTAAATCAAAGTCGGCAACCGGTGCCGAACTGGTTTCAACATTAGTGATAAGGCGCGGCATTTCTTCATCACAGGTTTCCGTCAGATATACTTTGTATCCCGTCCATTGAAACTGCCGCTTTTTTCCGTAATGAGCGTCCAAATCATACGGTGAGTTAATGAAAATCAGTGACGGCGGAATGCCTTCGGCACTCGTTCGCCAATGAACGCCTCTTTCGTCAACATAGAATTGCTGTATGACGACGCGTCGCAAAGTTTCAACAGCTTCAATTTCTTTGCTTGCCAACAACTCTGACCAATTATAAACAGCATCAAGCAAGGCGTAAGCATCGCATCCGACGGTTTCGGCAAATTCCTGCCGACCGGCGGCTGAATGCGGAATCCGAACATTAATGGCACGCGGACTGTAACGCTCCAGCCAAGTTGTCTGAAAAAGTTGAGGCAGCCATTCCGGTGATTCTTTGGCTATCGCGTTCAGGGCGTTTCGCATTGCCTCAAGAACACATTCGAGACGGTTGATACCTCTCACGGCAGCCAAAACGTGCGTCGAATCGGTGCGCTGTCTGCCTCGTGTCTTGAGCATTTTTTGCTCACGACACCAATCAAGCAACTTTTCAAAAAGCAGGTTTTCAGCGTTTTCGGCTACCAGACGAGCGCGAAACTCACACAATACAGTGCTGTCAAAACCAGAGTTTTCCAATTCAAGGCTTAAAGCATATTTCCAGTCAATTCTTGCCCTGACAGATTCCGCTGCCGCTCGGTCGGACAAGTTTTCAATAAACTGAAAGATAGTAATCAGGGCAAGCCGCCACGGGGCATAAGCAGGCTGTCCGCGAGAGGGAAATAAATCTACAAAATCAGCATCCGTTAATAAAACACCAATTTCATCACGAATCTGCAAGTAAAGATTACCTTTCGGGAAAGCTAACCGGGCAATGCGAGCGGTTTGTTCGGGAACGGGCGGAACGGTTTGCGGACGCGCGCGACATCTCAATAATCCTCCTTAAAATGTTGATTTGAGAAGATATTACACCTGTCTTGAAACTGTTGCAATGAATTCGCCAGCGGTATCACTTTTGGTGCAATTTACCAGTTTCAAGCGGATTTTGCCTTTTTGAATTTTTCATCAAGTTCAGATTTTAGTTTTGATGAACGACCCGCGCGCTCAGAAGATCGAATTTCGCGCGTCCATACATTTGCCGCTTGATAAATTTCAGTCGGTTGACTTGCCCTTCCGTCTGACCGTTGCTCCATTCGCTTGAAAATGCCGCTTCAACTGCTTTCAAGTCCAGTTTTATTCCATTAACTAAACCCACGTCGGAGATTTTGCTGTTTTCGGCTTTTGTCAGCCAGTCTTTTAGCTCACCGGCGCGACGATTTTTTATCAACCGCGAGAACTCCTGAACAAGTTCCAACGCTTGGGCAATTTCCGGCGCGTCTTTCATTACCTGACCGATGTATCGGTCGCTCCATTCTTCATCTGTCGGGCGCGGCTTGAAGATCAGCCAGTAGGTTTTCTTCGGTGACGGCACGGCGAACCGGCGAAGTTTGACCTTGACCATTTCGGCGGTTTCTTTCCGGTCGGGACACGTTTTCCGCCACGCTGTCAGGTAATGTCCGACGGTCGAAACTTTTCCGCGATATCCCTCTTTCCTTTAGTTCGCGTCCGAGCTGTGTCGCGTTGCGCTCGCCTTCCGCCCAACGCCGCTCAAGATATGGCAGATATTTTCTGAGTTCGGCGAATCGCAGCGGCTTCTTTCGCTCCGGCAGTTCTTCCGATTCGAGATAAAGCCTGACGGTGCGCCGGTGCATTCGCAAACTTTGCGCGATTTGAAGGATCGAATACCCGTTTGCCCGCAGTTCTTTGACTTTCAAAAAGCGCTCCTTTTTTCGCTGTCCTTTCTCTTTACTGCAGGGTTCATCAACATCCGGCGTATCTTTTGGTTCAGCGGAGAGTTTATCAACCGATTCCTCTTGTTCGGAGACTTTCCGCCTGAGTGCGGTAAGCGCCTCATCCATTACCTTTTGATAAGAATGTTTCAAAACCGAAGTTTGCCGGCACAGCAGATTCTCAAAGGCGGTTCGCAGATTCTGCAGCAGATGGAAACGGTCGGCAACCTGCATCGCGGTCGGCGCGCCGCGGCGTGCTCCGTCAGCATAGACGGGCGAGCGGTCGCGCGAAATCACCTCCACTCCCGGATGCGCTTTGAGCCAATCGCAGAGCGTCTCGGCTTCGCGGTCTGCCAGCAAGTCAATGGCTTTTCTTTTCTCCAGATCAACCAGAATCATTCCGTAGTGCTGCCCGCGCCGGAACGCGAAATCATCAACGCCCAAAACTCGCGGAATCTCCGAAATATCCGACGTACTCAAAGCACCGGAACGAATCCGCCGCAACAATGTATCGCCGCTGACGGTCAAACCTAAATCCGCTGCCGTTCGCGCACCGGCTTCGCCGCCGAGTGCGAATGCCAAAAGAGTCATCGCCGAATTGAGCCGCACCGTTTTTCGCGCGTAAGCGAGGGCGACTTTCGGCAGGCGTTCGCAGAAAACCTTGCGCAAACAAAGTTCATTCCGACAGCGAAACTTTCTGGTATGCAGTTCCAGTCGAACCGCCACGCCGTGCCACGGCAAATCGGCAATCTGACGAATATAATTGCTGTGCAGACTGCCTGTTGGGAAAATGAAATTCTTTAAAAGTAGATTATGGCTCTTTGAAAAATCTCACTTTTGCTTTCCGCGCTGCGTTTGAGTTAAAGAAACACCGAACAGCTGAGATGACGTGGGGCGAAACCGCCGCCAAGCCCGCTAAAATTTAACGGACAACGCCGAATGAAAGTAGCTGTTTCGCCCTCACGTCCATTGAATTGTTCGACGGCGTGTTGTTTAATAGCATCTTCGCTTTGAAACTTGTATCTGTTTTCGGGTAAAAGCGGCATCGTCGCCCAACAAAACAGTGGTTAATAATACCGCTTTTGGACATTCGCCTTTAAAATTTACTTCGGGCGTACTACCAATGTGAAAGGCATAAAATACTGTCCGGCATTACTTGTAGTTTTGCGCACCGTTTTTGCTAAACCGGAAACGACTTGAGCTGTAGTTTCGGTGGGAATCGGTGTTATTGTGTAAACGTCTCCGCTGCCGTTATTCTGATAATGAACATTGACATAAGATGTAGGTCCTTGCTCATTGACGACAGCCTTAAAAGTTGATTCGGGATTCCACTGCAATGCGTATTCAATTCTGTCAACCGACCATCCGCCGGTGTTCATCGCCGTTCGATAATTGCATCCGGTTGCGGGAGTTGCACAATTAAGTTTGGCGTTATACGCCTTCAAAACATTAAAGTGCGGTTTGACATTTTGCGGCGTGGCAAACCATGACGGGATGACATATACACCGGCGTTGTTATAAAACTTGTAAACATTGGAAAAATCGAACCAGACCGATCTGCTCGAAGTTATCAGGTTAATTGTCAGGTCTTGTGAACCGCTCCCAACATTAAAAACCGCGCTGACTCCGTCATCGCCATTCACATATTCATCCGTTGTGTCATTTCGGACACGATTACCCGCCGTGCAGGAAACATCACCGGAAGCACAAAAAACAAATTTGGCTCTGACAGCCGGATTGCTGACAGGTTGAGCGTTTGAAATTTGTGCCGTTGAAATAATAATCAAGGTAAGCAATAACATCACAAAAGATGCTGCTAAAGTGTTTTTTTTCATTTTTTTTATTCTCCTGTTATTTTTGTTGTTTTCCTACGCGGCTGTTGCCGAATAGAAAGTTGTTGAAGTTCGCCTTCATCTCTTAACGCACCAAAAAGGAACGAAAGTTATACGAGAAACTGAAAATTTTTTACTGATGAGTTTGTGCGTTCTGTTTTTCTCTATTCTGTCAATCGCATTTCGCAAGTTAAGCGAAGCCGTCGAACGGCGGAGTTGACGTGGGGCGAAACCGATTCCGCGCAACTCTGAAATAACCAAAAACCATTGATAACAAAGTAGCTGTTTCGCCCTCACGTCCATTGAATTGCTATGCTCGCTTTTCTTCTTTAGCACGCCACCTAATAATTGCGTCTTTGAGCCATTTAGGAGCGTCGTTCATTGGCGGCATCGCTTCCGTGCGTGTAATTTCCTCTGCGCGTTTCTCCATTCCCGCAAGCGAAGGTACATCCCATTCTGCACGTTCGGCATCGGAAGTCGCTGCTTCGACATCCCAAATACGCTGCTGCTTTCCATCCGGCACAATCTGTGTCCCGTATTTCTGCGGCTTGCCTTGATACATCAACCATCGGTCAAAAGTTGCCGCCGCTAACCAACGCGCTTGACGCAAACCAAGCTCCGCCGCTTTTTTAGCAAGAGCGTGAGCCTGCCAAATCTCCGCCACAGTTTCGCCGTGATTAAGTAACCACGCCGCAATGTAATAATCTTCGGCTTCGGTCAATTCGTCGGAAGCAATAATCATCTGAAGACGCTTTCGACGTTCAGTATCACGTTCGCGCAGAGTCAAATACTCTGACGTGCCAACCTGCGGGTGATTCGTGCGCTCGTCTTGGTCAGCTCGAAATAAAGTTTGTAACTCATTATTCATTTCCAATCTTCAACCCGCCGCTCCGCAGAAAGAAAGAGCATAACGGCGGAATTGACGTGGGGCGAAACCGCCACCACGCAACTCCGAGTTTAACGGACAAGCTAACAAACAAAGTAGCTGTTTCGCCCTCACGTCCATTGAATTGTTAGACGGCTTCCCAAGGGCGGCGCGCCAATCGGTCTTCACAAGAGGGACCAGAGATTAGGCGCATCACCGCGTGTCCCAATGCCACCACACCCGCATAGAACACTGCGACCGTGAGTACGGGTGCGATACCACTTGCGTAGGTGATCCATTCTGGGTACGCCGCGGCGATTAGATAATCCCGCGGCGGTCCGATGACCGCTGCCAAGCCTAGTGATACAGCCAGCCCGCGCCAGCCGAACCGACGAGCCACTCGCCATGTGACCAGATAAATTGGCGCACACGAGATAGCAAGACCGAGGTAGAGCAACACCAAAAAGTGCAGCGTCCAAGAGATCGGCACCAGCCACAACCCCAGCGCGTTGCCGAGGGCGATTACGCCCAGCCCCATAAACCCGACGGCTGCTCCGCCCACCACTGCCCCCGTGATGCGCCAAATGGTCGCTCGGGTGAGGTAGGTAACGATGACTAGCCCGGCTAGGTAAGTGCAGAATATCAGGATGAGTTGTTGTGTTGTCATGCAAATCTGCGGGGCTGCCGCCTAACGCTTGAGATGACGTGGGGCGAAACCGCCACCACGCAACTCTGAGTTCACCAAAAATCTTCGATAACAAAGTCGCTGTTTCGCCCTCACGTCCAATGACTTGTTCGATGCGTCTTTATTTTCACGCTGAGCGTTTTCAACTTTGCAATCGCACAACGCTAGTGTTTTATTTAGTCTTCGTAATGCTTTATGTCTCGTTATGGTTATATTTTACCGTTGCACAATATCGCCGCTGTCAATTTGTCCTAGTTTTACAACTTGCGTCTTTGCGCCGAGAATTTTTTGGAAGTTTCTGAAATACGAAGGCAAGCCTTCCGCATCAGTGTCCGCGCCATTTTGCAGTTCATAATGCAGATGCGGAAACTTTGAACTACCCGAAGCACCCATCTGCGCGATCATTTGATTTTGTTTGACCGTATCACCGACCTTAACTTTCGCGCTTCCTTGTTTGATGTGTCCATAGACGCTGTATTCGCCGTTCAGATGGTCAATGACAATATAGTTTCCCCATAAAACCATTCGATTTGTCGTAAGTTGTGATTCGTCAAACGAGCGATTATCGGGTTTATCATCGACAACCGACACAATCTTGCCATCGCCCGCCGCATAGAGATTCGCGCCGAAACCAAAATAACCGGCGTTGTTCTTCTCGTTGCCTTGAAACATCTCGCCGGCTTCATTCACCGGAACAAAATCATAGCTGTAACGCATAAAGTTTGTTTTGAAACCAAATGCGGCTATCGGCGCAAACATATAATCGAACCTGCGATGATGCGAGTAAAAATCGTGTCCGTCATAGATAATCGAGCGTCCTTTGACGGGTAAAATCAGATTCGTTTTTGTTTGATAAAAAACAGGTGAAACCACAGTTTCCGAAACAAATTGTTTTTTGCGGTCTTTTGTTTCAAATGTAAATTTATAAAGCATTCGGCTCAGTTCCGCGTCCGACGCAAAGCTATAAAAAGGATTAAATACGAGCAAAGATTTATTCGGTTCGAGTTCACGATTCGGGACGGTCATAATACTCGGACGCACGCCGTTTCCGTCAATAAACTTTCGCAAAACCAGTTTGCCTTTACTGTCAAAGCCGGAAACTTCCACCTCGCTCAAAGACAAATTTTCATTCGTCGTATTTTCCAAAACAAAATCGAAATTCAAACTCTGTCCGACAGATGTTTTTTCAATATAGATTGGGTTTGGTTTAACGGTAATTTTAACCGCTTGCGCTTCGACCGAAACAAACGCAAAAAAAATGAATAAAGCTGATAATAAATATGACATCTTGACCTGTCGTTTAAGTTTAATAATTACGGAGAATATCTAATTGCAGAAATTCTAACGTCATCATCAAGAGAAAAGTTCCCATGGAGCATTAATTCTAATACGGCGAAAAAAATCAGCCTTAAGGTTTATAAATCAATTTTTTGAGCAGTGCGGTGATTACACCTGTCAGAATCGTCGGCAAAGACAAAACGACAAAAATAATTCTCGACTCACTCAAGAAATACCCGTATTGACTAGAGTTTTCTGCGGTTGAATAAACATAAATCGCCACTATAATTAATGTCCCCAAAAAACCGACAGCTCCGCCACCTATCGCGCCTAAATCACCAATCCCGACCGCCAAACCAATAATCGCGCCAATGAAAGCACCAATAATGCCGACGATAAGACCATAAGCGAATGCTTCGATGAGCTTTTGATTATCAAAAACCGTCAGCAGAAAAAACATCAAGAAACTGAGAATGGCACAAACGATTGCGCCGATTAAACCGCTCAAAAGAATTCTTGCAATTGTTGGCATTTGAAACTCCTACAAAATAAATACGAAGCCATCGAACGGCGGCGTTGACGTGGCGGCAAACAGGCTACACGCAAGCTGAAAGTATAAAGACACCGGGATAAGAAAGTCGCTGTTTGCCGCTCACGTCCAATAACTTGTTAGATGCGTCTCCGCCGAAAGCACATTCAGATTCCTTTCGGTGTAAAAGGTTGACATTCTGTTTTAGGTTTTTGTGCTTGATATTGTTTCCCGTCATATTTGTAGGGAGTTGCGTCAACGCGCTGAACATTGCGTTTGCAGAAGCCCATCGGCACTTCGCTCGACAAATCTCGGTAGCCGTTAGTTTTAGTTTCTTTGACGCGCAAAACTTTATCTTCGATAAGCAAAATGTAGCCGCCTTTGGTCTTTTGATACACCCAATAATTACAGTTTGCTCCTGCGCCGCACCAATTGCTGTCGTCAATGTAAAGAAAAAACTCTGAAACTCCGTCTGCGTTCAAATCGTGCAACTCGAACTTCAAATTTTTATGCAAAACTTCCAAGTCCTCGTCTGACAAACGAAAGTTGTTTTTGTTGTTATTGATGTCGGCAATTAGCTTTTGAACCAAATCTTTCGGCAGATTGTTTTCAGAGCGACGTTGACCTGCGACAAACAAAGTTGCGCTGCAAAACAGGCAAGCGATAAAAATTGAAATAAATTTTCGTCTCCTTATCATTCTCATATCTTTGAATTTACCACGAAGCATATAACGGCGGAGTTGACGTGGGGCGAAATCGCCACCAAGCCCGTTCGAGTTCAAAAGACCTGTTCGATAAGAAAGTCGCTGTTTCGCCCTCACGTCCATTAAATTGTTCGGCGTGTCGTGATTTCACACACGCTTATCTTTGCATTTCTATTGCTTGCCACGCCATCGGCAAAAAAACGGCTGCAACTCCAGCATATTGAATTCCAAGACTTACCAGAAAACTATTGATGTAACTCTGCGGCATATTCAAACTCTTTAATTTTTGGTAACTCAAAACGCTCATTGTTCCCGAAACTGTGAAAAACAAAATAACAAGAATTATGGTTAATGTTGAATAGCTTTGCGGAAAATAGCTTGTCGCGGCAAAGTAAGCGACAACTAAACCTAAAATGACAACCGTGTTATAAAGTCTGTAACTTGAAAAAGAATCAAGCAACGTGCCTTTTTCATCTGTGTTCAGTTGTTTCAACGCTCGTTCACTCACAATTCTACTTGCGACGATTGCAACAATTAAAATGAGAAAAGAGATTGTTTGGTTATTCATCGCTGTTTAGTTTAGCACCGATTAGGACAACAGAAAACGCCGAACGATTGAGATGACGTGGGGCGAAACCAGCTACGCGCATGCTAAGGGAAACGGACTACGTTGATAAGAAAGTCGCTGTTTCGCCCTCACGTCCATTGAATTGTTAGGCGGCGTTTTCACTGACAAGTTTCTTTGTTTTCAGTCTTTCAATTATCCATCGGAGTGTCCGGCATTTTGTGATTGGATTTGATGCGTAATCTCATCTAAACTCGGCGAGTAATCGTTCTCTGTTGAAACGTGAAGCGTAGGCACGTCGAAATTCGGAGCGACATACGGTTTCGGCGTTCCTATCTCGCCTGTTGCCCGATAGAGAGAAACGCGCTTATCCTCGTGATAGAACTCCCGACGCGGATTAGCCAAACCCCTTTGCAAGTGCCGTTGTGCCGCTATCTCTACATCAACAGAGCAGATAATGATGTATGGATAACTTAGCTCAAGAATTTTGGGCATTCTCCATTCCCAAACCGCGTGTTGGAATGCCGCTTCAATGATGACGGAGACCTTGTTGGCGAGATATTGGAATACGGTGTCAAAGAAAAAGTTAGACACAAAGCCATCGGTATCAGGTGATAGTTGGTCGTGCTTTACGCCAAAAGTGTTGACATACCCTTCTTTGATTTCATCACGGCTAATGACCGGCATCCACAACTGCCGCCCCAGTTTCTTGGACAGAGTAGTCTTGCCAGCCCCCGCTCGTCCCGTGACAATTATACATTTTGGTTTACTGTTCAAATGTTTGCTTATACTCCATTATAACTTACAATTTTCGTAACATACCGCGCAGCTGCCTAACGACTGAGATGACGTGGGGCGAAACCGCCGCCACGCAAGCTAAGGGTAACGGACGAGGCGATAAGAAAGTCACTGTTTCGCCCTCACGTCCATTGAATTGTTCGATTGCGCTTTCAGGAGAAGTTTAGTCGTTTTGAAAAATATTCTCAACTGTCTATTTTGCTTGAGTTAAAAAATGTGGTTTCATTTCTATTGAATGAAATTTAGATTTTGAAGATGATTAACGACGATAGCCCAAAAACTAATCAAGAAAACGAAACAACTTTGTTACTGCCAGCCAGACGAAATACTTTCGGTGAGTATAAAGTTGACGCTTTTAATTGGATTACGCTTGCAACCGGAGAATATTACCCGGATATATTGAAGGATGCCTGCACTCTCTATGAGCCGGTTTTGGTAATGTTTGGACAGTTACTAAAAAGTTCAGAATCATCCGAACGATTATTTAGGATGATTGTTGCCGTTCCCAATCAATGGATGAGGATTCAACTTTCGAGAGTTTTTCGGAAGTATGTTAGTCCGAATACGCCGGTTGAAATGTTGAAGGTCAAAGGAAAATTGCAGGAAATTATAGACCGTTTCGGCGAGGAGTTCAGACCGATTCAAGAGGTGCAAGCCGCCTTTCTAACGCGCCCGATACCTGACGAAGCGATGTGGGCTTTGCTGTGGGAATACAAAGACAGAGGCAAAAAAGGATATGATTTGACCGAACGATTTTTCTTTTTGTTCCGTGATACATTTCCAGATTTGATAATTACGGGACCCGAAAGAGCCGGAAAAGATGTCTTTATGGGCAATGTTTTTAAGGATTATCCAAATCCCTCTCGTCCGGTTGATTTTGTGATTTTCGACTCCGAAGGAAAAGAAGTTTTGGCGGTCGGTTTAGCTCGTTACGATTCGGATAGAGGCGGAGCGCAGGAAGATGACAGAACGGGCGGTTATCTTTATTGTGCCGGCGAGATTCTCAGTTACGCGCTTGAGAATAATCTGAAAATGAAGGTTATTTTTCTCAACGACGGTCCTGGACTACTTCTTGGAACGATGTGGAACGATTATGACAAATTGGAAAAAAGTTCTTCCGATAAAATTATGGTTTTGACTCTCCGAATGGTTAAGGAAAGGTTAACGCGAAAGTGGTTATTTAATGAAACAGAGGTATAAAATTGGCTACCGGCATTTCTAAAACAAAATGGACAAACGACGGCGAAGCGATTAACGGTTCAAAAGAAACGTCAAACGTAACGCTCTGCTACGAAAACAAGCAGCCGAAGAACTCGGTTCTTCAAACCCCGCCCGCGCAGACGCAACTTGTCAAACAATTCGGCTCTGTCTTAAATCCTGACGACTGGCAGAATCGCTTATACTTCGGCGAAAACCTTTCTATTTTGGCAAGTTTATTAAACGACGAATCTATTGCCGGAAAAGTTCGTCTTGTTTATATTGACCCGCCATTTGCGACTAAAAGCGTTTTTCAATCTCGTTCGATGGACGATGCGTATCACGACTTATTAGTGGGCGCGGAATACATCGAATTTATTCGTCAGAGATTGATTTTGTTGAGAGAATTGTTAGCTGACGACGGTTCGATTTATGTGCATTTAGACGAAAATATGGCTTTCCAGATAAAAATTATTATGGACGAAGTTTTCAGACGTAATAATTACCGTAACTGGATAACTCGTAAAAAATGCAATCCCAAAAATTACACTCACAAGACATACGGCAACATTTCAGACTTTATTTTGTTTTACACAAAAACAGATAAATATGTTTGGAATCGCCCATTCGTTGATTGGAAGAAGGAAGCGGGTGAAAAAGAATATCCTTACATAGAACAGGAAACAGGTCGCCGCTTTAAAAAAGTTCCGGTTCACGCGCCCGGCGTGAGAAACGGCGAAACGGGTAAATCTTGGCGCGGGATGAATCCGCCGCCCGGCAAGCATTGGCAATTTCCGCCGCAAACACTCGATGAAATGGACGCTCGCGGAGAAATTTACTGGTCGGCAAACGGCAACCCTCGAAGAAAAATTTATTTTGAAAATAACAAAGGCATTCCGGTTCAGGATATATGGATTGATTATAAAGACGCTCATAATCAAAATATAAAGATTACAGGCTATCCGACGGAAAAAAACGCGGCTATGCTCTCCCGTATAATTGAAGCGTCTTCAAATGTCGGCGATATTGTCTTGGATTGTTTTTCAGGTTCGGGAGCGGCTTTAGACGTTTCAACAGAATTAAATAGGAAATGGGTAGGAATAGATAACAGTCCTGAAGCTATAAAAACAACTCTAAAAAGATTTCAAGAAGGAATTAAACCGATGGGAGATTTCGTCAAGAAGAATCCGCAAACTAAAACAAATCTGCCGTTGCCTCTGGAAAATTACACAAGTTTCGCTCTTTACGCAGAGGAATCAAAAATCAATCATTCAAAAGTTTTTTAATCAATCCCACGCTAACAACGCGAAGCAATCGAACGGCTGAGATGACGTGGGGCGAAATCGAGTAGAAGCCCGATAAGGTTAAACGGACAACGCCGAATGAAAGTCGCTGTTTCGCCCTCACGTCCATTGAATTGTTCGCTGTCGCGTTAATTTTTATCACTTAATTTTAACAATAGTTCGGACAGTTTTTGACAAACGAAGCTAACTCATCTTTAGTTATTTGTGACGAAACATTTAACTTCAGGAGGAATTAGCTTCGATGACCGTAGTCAATCAGATTTTAAGTCGCTTGGATAA